>Ga0102924_1002031_pt1 | contig 22536 bp, 20 predicted proteins | sample PaiPotPPM11metaG_FD_80116 | JGI IMG/M metagenome (GOLD analysis project Ga0102924, IMG submission 80116) | Iron sulfur acid spring bacterial and archeal communities from Banff, Canada, to study Microbial Dark Matter (Phase II) - Paint Pots PPM... ...
CTTGGCGCGATGACTAGAGTGGGGCACGCTCGTCTGATTTTCGAGCGCTTCGGCAAGTTCTGGGACGCCTTCTCGGTGATAGACCTGTTCATCCTGAACTTTTTAACGATCGTCACGGAGTTCATCGGCTTTGCCATGGCCCTCAATTACTTTGGGGTCAGCCCACTCATCTCGGTTCCCGTTGGTGTGGTTGGACTGATTATCATCACGGTGACGGGCAGTTTCCGCCGCTGGGAGCGTGCCATGTGGGCATGCTGTATCGTCAGCCTGTTGATGATCCCGCTTGCCTTGATCCCACATCCGGCAATCGGCCCCATCATCCATGATACTTTCCTGCCAAGTATTACCGGGGGCTTGAACTCGACGGCGCTGTTGACCATCATCGCCATCGTCGGAACGACGGTTGCGCCCTGGCAACTCTTCTTTCAGCAGTCTAACGTCATCGATAAGCGCATCACCGCCCGCTGGCTAAAAAATGAGCGTGCCGACACCATCATCGGTGCTTTCCTCACCAACATCGAGGCGGCAGGGCTGATCATCGCGGCCGCCTTCGTCTTTGCTGGGACGAAGTTCTTCAATACTTTCGTGGATGCAGGTACGACTGCTCACGGGTACGCGGCATCCGGTCACCCGGTGATGGGGGTGATCCTGATGATTATCCTGCTCAACGCGAGCATCATTGGCGCGTGCGCAGTCTCGCTCTCGACCTCGTATGCCTTCGGTGATGTGTTTAAGGTCAATCACTCACTGCATCGGAAGGTAAACGAAGCGAAGGTCTTTTATGGCAGCTACGCGGCGATTGTCATAGGTGCGGGGGCAATCGTGCTGATTCCTAATGCTCCGCTTGGTCTGATGACGTTCGCAGTACAGGCGCTGGCAGGGATTTTGCTGCCAAGTGCAACGGTCTTTCTGGTCTTGCTGTGTAATGATCGCGCAGTGCTGGGTCCCTGGATCAATAAACCGTGGCTTAACGCCGTCGCTGCGGTCATCGTCGGTCTGCTGGTCATGCTCTCGCTCATCCTAGCTGCGACGACCCTGTTTCCCAACCTTGATGCTATCCTCCTGGCAGCAGTGCTCGGGATCATCCTGATCGTCTCTCTCGTGGGGATGGGTGTAATCGCACTGGTGCAACGTATGCGCAAAGGGCCCGACCCGGAGATCATCGCACTCGCTCGCATGGAAAAGGAGACATGGCAGATGCCGCCGCTGGCAGAACTGACGAAACCGACCTGGTCGGCGGCACGCAAGATCGGTATGCTCACGTTGCGTTTCTACCTGATCATTGCGGTGATCCTGCTGGTGGTCAAGACCGTCCAGCTTGCTATTGGTCACTAGGACCGTAGAGATGCATGCCTTTTTCTCGCGAGAAGGGATCGATGCTGTGGGATGTACCACTTCAACGCCCTTCTCCCGAGAAGGCAGAAGAGAAAGGATCAGGAAAGGCCTGAACACACGATCGTCTCTAAACGTTTGCAAGCCCTTGACGGAACATCCTTTCGCTTTGAGCGCAGAATGCATGTGCTATCTGACCAGTTTACTGGCCAACTATGGGCGAACCCGAAGAATCAGGAATGAAGTCAACTGACAAGAATATGCAAAATAACCCAGCCAATATACACAAGCACGAGAAGAATTCCGGTCATGTGACTGATATGTCGTCGGAAGATACAGAGCAGGGTAATGCCAGTGAGGACGACCATCAAGGGACCATCGAGCAAGGCCAGCAAGCCATTGCTCTGGGTATTAAACCAGAATACAAGGGGCAGGGCAATCCCCAGCGCAACGTTGACACTATTGCTGCTGAGCACTTCTTCAACACTCGCTGAAGCACGACCAGTGCGCGCCAGGGTGAATGCCACGACCGTATTGGGCAACGATGTCGCTACTGCCAGGATCAGCAGGCTGAGAATAGCTGGTGGCAGAGCGATCCTGGCGGCGATACTCTGGGCTGTTTGGACCATGAGAATCACACTCCCCAGGGCAAGCACGAGAGCAAGGGTCATTTCTCCCAGGAGACGCACTTTAAACCAGAGTATGTTGGTCTGGTAGCTCGTGGTTTTTTTACGCTCGCTCTGGCCTTTGTGGTCTGGATGCTGTTTCCGCTGGAGCGCGTGGTAACAGAGCAGAGAGAAGAGGCCCAGTGTCAGCAGGCTCAGGCCAATCAAGACGATATGTACGACCGGAAAGGTTGGATTTCCAGTGGGTAGCCATCCTTGCCAGAAGCGATCTCCTACGACGATCGCTGTGGTGAGCAGCATAGCCAGGGTCAAGACGCCGACCAGACTGGCATCCTGGGCTTCGGTGTGTAACAGGACAATGCCACGTCGGCCTGGCGAAGCAAAGGTAGAAATGCCAAGGATCACAGCAATATTATAAATATTGGAACCGATGATAATACCAATGCCCACAACCATCTGACCAGCGATGATGGCGGTTATGGAGGCAACATAGTTGGGAATATTGGCTCCCAGAGCTCCTAACAGACTGAGCAAACCCGGAGACCATTGCCAGAGGTCACTGAGTACTTCCAGCTGACGAGTAAACCAGGCCGAAGCTCCAATCGCAAGGAGCAATGAGAGAACGAAACCTGCGATAAGAATAAACATACGTTTCTTTCTTTCTTCCTGAATATCCAGTCACCCAGCCTTGTCTCATGCTTCCTTGAAGGAATGTTCTCCGCGTTGAGCACAAGAAAACGCCGGGACCTGCCGACCAGACTTCCCGGCGCACCTTGCTTGTTTCATTGCTCTCAGCGTATCACATCAACTCAACTGTTGGCTAGTGTTGAGTGTTTCTTTATCAATCTAAGTAATCTCTAGACATTCTTCTGAGGGTTCCAGACCATACATATACGACGCATTGACTATCTGGCTGGTATACTTTATTCAGAAGTTCTGAAGTTGGAAAGAATATCATGTATCATTTCTCGTTCCGGTATCTTTGTGTCCACTGGTCAATTGAATAAGAAACGCAGAACTACGCCCATTTGGGAGGAAGATCATGTTTCTACAAAATAAGCACTTCGTCAAGCATGCTTTTTCCTGTGACGAGGATACTGAACTGGCCGAGGAACCTGATCAACGAGAGCTATGTGCTCCTGCGCCCCTCATTCGCCACGAAAAATTTCGGGTCATGGTTCTCCTGGTTTCGCTTCTGGTTCTCCTCTGCGGTTTTCTCTGCGTCCTGTTGATCCACACCGTTGTTCCACTGTTTGCTGCCATCATCATCGTTTTCCCTGGCTATCGATCTTTTGATGCGTTTTTACGCGCAAAGGCGGTAGTGGGAGACCCTGCCCGCCCTTTGGATGATTTTTAGATAGCCCTGTCCGACAAATAGACAAAGGTGTACCGGGAAGGCTGGTCGGTTTCAGATGTCCTTGTGTCTTGAAAAGGCAGAAAAGAAGGGACCTCGAACGATGACCGGTTCTGGTATATTTCCCCTATACAGAGAGATGACCATACCACAAACCATCGCTGTGCCCCTTGTTTCCCTGACAAAACGTTTCTTTAGCGAGAGATACTGCTGAAAGGGGTCTTTTTTGCCTCTTCTTCGCTCTTCCAAAGGAGAAGGAGTATGCTTGATCTACTGGTTGTAGCTGTCATTCTCGTAGCGTTTACGATCTTGGTGAGTTTTGCAAAAGCATGTGATCGTTTGTAGCAAACACTACGGCGAACAACAACGCTGTGTTCGCAAGGAGGAATAGCATGACTATTCGTCGATTTTTCGCACCAGCTCTCTGTCTGCTTTTCGGTCTCTATTGCATCAGTTGGAGCATTGTTGCTTCATCCTCATTTACTCAGCAGATACGCCTTGGTTGTGCCTTCCTTGGAGTCCTTTTGCTCTTGCTGACCCTGGTGTATCTGCGCATGATTCTTCCTCAGGAGCAACGGGAAAACCACGCTCCCTGATCCTGGTGAGATGCTCTTCTTCTCATCGTAGCTGGTCGTAGAGTCTCGACCAGCTAGAATTGGCCTTCAACTACTTCCCCAAAAAGTGCTGATCCTCACGGGGGTCGGCACTCCCCATCTCTATAACAAATATGTATGAAGGAAGCGCAGGCTTCAAGATGTAAGGTAAACAATACGGCCACCGATGATGCTCTGCGCGACATAACAGGTATGCTCCTCGATGTGGGCAGCCCATACACGCATGATAGAGACATGCTCGTATCGTCTCAGCGACGGCGCATTGCCTCACGGGAAATCGTACCTGATAGCGTGCTGCTCATGCCCTTTCCCCTCGGATTTTCTGTTTCCATGATCCACAGCCACCTGTTTCTCCCCAATAAAATGGTGCACACAGAGAAATTCATGATTCTACTCACTATCAATGAACATGCTTTACCTATTAGTATAAGATGTAGTGTAGAGGTAAAAAAACACGAAAGCAAAGGATAAGACATGAACAATCTCCGACGATTTGAAGCTGCTTGTGGGTTCTTAGCAGCTCTTTTGGGCTTCCTTGGTTTAGCCTATGCTCTCTTTGGCCCAATATATAGTTTTGCCAGCGGTTCAGTAGGCAGTTCAGATCAGAGTGGAACGGCGAATTTGTTACAGACAGGCATCCAGCCCATCACTTTGGTCTTCTTCTGTATCTTCTTGCTGGGACTCATCGGCGTGGTGACCGGTGCAGTGCTCCACTCTCGCACGGGAGAAAATGAATGGCGGGCATTGCTCTGGGTAACAACCCTGGCCATGGTCGCATGTACGATCCTTGCCCTCCTGAGCATCTGGGCGTTTCTGTTTCTCAGCACCCTTTTTGCGTTGTTTGCATGCGTGCTCTCTCTCCGCGCAAGAAGAGTGGCACTCAGCTAGAGCATGTTGCAGAGGGAACCCTAGATTCCCTCTGCAAGAGGAAAACCTCTTCTCAGAACCAGTGTAGGTTTAATCACACGCGTTTTGCATTGACAACTCAGAGGATTGATGACTTCCCCTTACGTTGCCTTTGACCCCGACATGCTAGACTCCTCCCTTCCTTATATTAGGGCTTTGGGGAGCGAGAGCAAGGTTCATTTGTTCCAGTCGATGTGATTTTTATTCCAGGAGATCCTGCACACCAGAGTCAAGCCTCATCTGGCTAGGTTTCATATGGTACGATGTATCTTATTGGCAAAAGGCTACTGATGGGCCAATTTGTATGACTGGATGATTGTTGGTACTGCTTTCATGTTTGTCGTCATTTTCACGACAAACAATTGAGCAGATAGTAAATAGTAGAATAAACAAAAAAGGCCGGAATCGCCTTCTTTTACCGGAGTTGCTAATGGCAGATTCTCTTGATCTCCCGCAGGGAGAATATTTCAATAGTAGAGCTCAGCGCCAGGAACAGATTGCTGACTATGTCTTGCAGCAATCATTTGTACGTGTCCAGGAGCTTGCGGATCTCTTTAACGTGAGCCTTATGACGGTTCACCGTGACCTTGATGAGCTAGAGACTCAGGGAATCCTGCGAAAAGTACGAGGGGGGGCCACTGTGCTGCCCTCAAGTTTGTTTGAGAGCGATGTGCGCTATCGATTGAACACTGCGCTAAAAGAAAAGGAAGCAATTGCCGAAGTAGCGCTATCCTGCGTAGAGCCCGGTCAGGCCGTCTTATTGGATGCTTCTACAACCATACTGGCCCTGAGCCGACGTCTCCCCCGTATGATCCCACTGACCGTGATTACCAATTGCCTGACAATAATTCAAGAGTTAAGCAAGGTAAAGGGCATCGATCTGATCTCGCTTGGCGGTGAGTTCTTTCCCCACCACGATGCCTTTGCGGGGATTATCTGCGAACAGGCGATTGGCGCTTTGCATGCCAATGTTCTCTTTATGTCGGGCTCGGCAGTTTCAAATTGTGTTATCTATCACCAGGAGCAGGAAATTGTGAAGGTGAAGCGTGCGATGTTAGCGTCAGCGAGCAAGCGCATTCTCCTGCTTGACCACAGTAAGTTTGGCAAAGTGGCCTTGCACCGTCTGGCCCATCTGCGAGAATTTGACCTGGTTATTGTTGACTCTGGCGTGGATGAAGCACAATTAAACGAATTGTATGAAGCCCAGATCCCAGTTAAGGTTGTTCCCTTGTAACAACTGATCTACAAGGAGATTTCCCTTTCCTTTATTTCAGCAGCCAGGAGATTCCCCTGGCTGTGTTTTATCATCTCTTTTCTCTTCCCATTCACTGGATAGCATAGAAAATTCATATCACAACAAAATGTTAAAAATATAACATCATCCCCCCTTGTGTTTTTTGTAGAAAACAAGCCATTTGCGTTTTTACAAGCGATAGCATACTCTAGCATGCTCCTTTTTCACACTTCTCTCTTGACAATCTCTGCAGATATGTTATATTAATGTTATATTGAATGAGATTAGTGTTAAGATAACATTGATTAATTCAAATGTGCTGCTTCAATTATTGGGTTGCTTTTACAGCGAACGCAAAAGAATACCTGAATGGTTCTGATCAAGCAGCCAGATTAGAATAGGAGGTGTCATATATGAGCATTGCGCAAGATGATGCACAGTCTAACGGCCGGCCATTGTTGGAAGTCGGGCGGCATCGTATTCTGGCTGAAGCACAGGCTGTTGCTGCAATGGTGAATGCAATGGACGACCACTTCCTGGCCGCACTCCATTTAATCGAATCTCGCCAGGGCAAAGTACTGGTCAGTGGAGCTGGAACCTCGGCAGCAGTGGCCCGTCGGATGGCACATCTGTTGGCGGTGACCGGGACAGCTGCCCTGTATCTTGATCCCGGCGAAGCGATTCATGGTTCGCTGGGAGCTGTAGAGCCGGGAGACGTGTTGATCGCAATTTCCAAGAATGGTGGATCAGCCGAAGTCAATACAATGGCTGAGAGGGCGGTTGGTCGTGGTGCCGCTCTGCTGGTGCTCACCAGCGATCCCGACTCACCACTCGCGAAATTGGCGACGCTCGCCATCACGTTAGCGTTGCCGGAGGATAGTGACCTGGGAGACATTATTGCTATGGGATCGACGCTGGCAGTATCTGCATGGGGTGATGCGCTCGCGGCTACCCTGATGGAACAGCGCTCCTATAGTTGGCGTGATGTGTTATACACGCATCCAGCGGGTGCGGTTGGGCAGCGTAAAGCTCCCGACGGATCTTCTCCTCGTAGTGAATCATCGGTCAATGTTGATCAAGGTGCCTAGATGGGAGTGTATGTATTATGTCTCTTGTTGCTGGTATAGACTCTTCTACACAGTCTTGTACGGTAGTATTGAGAGATCTTGAAACTGGTACAGTGATAGCCTCTGCCTCAGCGCCTCATCCCCCTACCACTGCGCCTGTTAGTGAGCAGCCTCCCGACGCCTGGTGGCAGGCACTCCGGTTGGTATTGTCGAAGGTGCGTGATACAAAGCCGGTGGCGGTGAGTATCGATGGTCAGGGACATGGTCTGGTGATCCTTGATAGTGCGGACCGGGTCATTCGGCCGGCCAAGTTGTGGAACGACACAACGAGTACGCCTGAATCCCGCGAACTGATAGCCAGGTTAGGCGCGGCAGAATGGGCACGTCGAGTTGGCATTGTGCCAAAGGCTGCCTTCACCATAACGAAACTGTTATGGTTGGCGCGCCACGAACCGGAGTCGTTTGCACGCATTCGTCATATCATGTTGCCCCATGATTGGCTTGTCTATAAGCTTACCGGGAAGCGAGCAACTGAACGCAGTGAGGCTTCCGGTACAGCATATTTTTCTCCCTGGCTCTCCACATGGCAGCCAGACCTGCTGAATCTTGTCGATCCCTCGGTCGATTGGTTAGCTCGATTGCCTGATATCGTCCCTCCAGGTGAGCCGGTAGGGACAGTACTTCCCGCCGTCGCTGAAGAGATCGGGCTACCATCTGGCATTCCGGTGCTAGGCGTGCATGACAATGCGGCCTCTGCTCTCGGACTCGGCATTCAACCGGGAGATGTAGTGATGTCTCTGGGGACTTCAGGGACAATATTTGCTTCGCATCCCGATCCGGTGAAGGACGAGGCTGCCACCGTGGATGGTAATGCAGATGCCGCCGGGCAGTTTCTCCCTCTCGTTTGCACACTCAACGCGACGCAGGTGACTGACATGGTTGGTCGACTGCTCAATGTCAATCACCATGAACTGGCTGAGCTTGCATTGCAGGAGCCCGCACGACCAGATCGTGCCGTTCTGCTTGCTTATCTTAACGGTGAGCGCAACCCGAACCGGCCATATAGCCGAGGAGTGCTGGCCGGTATTCGTTCAGATCTCTCGCGGGGAGAACTGGCGCGTGCAGCCTTTGAAGGCGTACTGTGTGGCCTGTATCAGGGATATAAAGCCCTGCAGCGGGTAGGAGTACGCACTGATGGTCGGCTTCTGCTGGTGGGAGGTGGTGCTGCCTCTCCTGCGTATCGCCAGTTTGCCGCCGATATCTTCCAGCGTCCAGTCTATGTGACTGATCTACCTCATATCTCTGCCTGTGGTGCCGCAGTCATGGCGGCAGCTGCAGTCCATAATGTGTCGATGATAGATCAGGCAATGCAATGGGCTCCTCCCATGTATATCGCGGCTGAGCCTTGTGCTGAAAGACCAGACATGCTTCTTGATCGTTACGAAAAAATCATGAAAGGAGAAGAACTCGATGACGCCTAAACGTCAACGTCGACTTCCAGAGGAAACCGGCATTTTTCTTGTATTCGTTGTCTTGCTCATTGTGATGGGTTTGCTATCGGCGCCGTTTCGCACAGTTTCGAATGGTTTCACGCTCCTGCTCAACGGCTCTGTGATCGCATTCCTGGCGCTGGGCCAGACTTTTGTGCTTCTTACAGGCGGCATCGATCTGTCGACCGGTGCTAATGTTGCCATGACAGGTGTCCTTGTGGCACTACTCATGCAAATGGGGATCAGTTGGCCGATTGCTGCTCTGCTCACGCTTGCTGTTGGCATGCTACTGGGGGTTATCAATGGTGCACTCATCCACTTTGTGCGCGTCCCTGCTTTTATAGCCACCTTCGCAACGATGGGAGTAGCTTCCTCGATTCCCTTGATTATCACCGGAGCCAACTCTATTCCGGTGGTTGATCCCAACTTTGCCTTCATCGGCCAGGGACTGCTGTTCGGAGTCCCCATTCCGGTTGTGCTGCTGCTGGTGGTCGCCGTCATAGCCGGGTTGATGCTCGTTTGGACGCGACTTGGAGTCCATATCTACGCCGTCGGTGGTAACAGCGATGCAGCTCGATTGGCGGGTATCAGCGTCGGGCGTACTGTGATCGTCGTGTATGCACTGAGTGGTCTCTGTGCAGCCTTTGGTGGTTTGATCTCTACTTCTCGTCTGATGGTTGGTTTCCCTGCTACTGGCCTTGGTAATGAGCTCTTTTTCTCAATCGCCGCAGCGGTGGTTGGCGGTGTCAGTCTCTTTGGTGGTAGTGGTACGGTACTGGGGGCGATGATCGGCGCTGTCTTGATCGCCAGCGTCAGTGATGGCATGAATGTCATGAACGTCAGCAGTTATTGGCAACCACTGGTGATCGGTGTCATTATTCTCGCCGGAGTCATGCTCGATACCTATCGACGCCGTCTCGCCGGACAAGGCTTGGGCACCTTGCTCCCACGTTTGTGGACCAATCCATCAGCAACAAAGGTGAGCGAACCGCTCTCCGCCCGAGAAACCGAAAGAGTGAATGAACCACTCTCTTCAGGTAAAACAGAGCAATAACATTGGTGTTTTTTGCTTGTCAAAATGCTATTTAGCTCCCTCTGAATGAAAGAGGTAGGGAGGTTTGCAATGCTCCGTCGTTTTTTCTCTCTCGTTACGTTAGTAGCTGTCATAGCCATGTTTACCGGTTGTTCGGCTGTAACAACGTCCGCCTCTAATAGTAGCGCCAGCAGTGGTGGCAACTCACTGCCAGCCAATTGTAAATCATCACAACCGACTCTTGGCGTGGCCTTGCCCAATACCGTCAATCCTTACTACATTGCGATGCGCCAGAGCTTTCTTGACAACGGACAGAAAGCAGGTTTCAAAGTCAATATGGCGATTGCCAATGATAGTGACTCCACCCAGCTTTCTCAAATTGATGCCTTTATTCAACAGGGTGTATGCGCGGTTGCTCTCAACCCTGTGAACTCGGGGCCGGGAGCCGCGGATGTGGCTGCGCTCAACCGTGCCGGTATTCCTGCCGTCGTTGTGAACATCATTATCGCTCCTAATGACCTGAAGCGTCAGAACGCCTCTATCGTTCAATATATTGGCCCTGACCAGGTTGAAGGTGGCAGGGTTATGGCTCAGGCCGTCCTTCAAGGTCTGGGCAATAGCTCGAAAATTGTAGCTGGCATCGTTGGCGATCCAAATCAAATCCCCACCAACGAGCGTGACCAGGGCTTCAAGGATTATTTGACCGCCCATGACCCCAATGCAAAAGCGCTTCCGACCGTGAACAGTCAGGTTGATCCGAATGTCACCCTCCAGGTGACCACCGATTTGATCCAGGGTAACCCAGACATGAACGTGATTTTCGCGGATACTGGCCCTGGTATTGTTGGCGCGATGCAGGCCATCAAGCAGCTAAATAAGGTCGGTAAGATTTCCCTTTATGGCTTCTGTGCCGCTAACACACAGTTGGACAACACCCTCTATAGAGGATGTGCAGCGCAAGAGCCTGCACAGTATGCCCAGATTGCGGTACAGAACATAGCGCAATACATAAAGGGCCAGAAGATTGCTCCGCAGGTCCTACAGCCGGTGAAGATCTTTACAGAAGGTCAGAAGCCCGGTACGGGTGAGCTTGGCTAGAGAGCCAATGAAGAGGGAAGGAAGCTGATATCAATGGTTTCGTCACTTTCCGCACAGCATATTGTCAAGCGCTACAGCCAGAACGTGATACTGAACGATTTATCGTTCACACTTCAGCGGGGTGAGGTGCATGGCCTGGTTGGTCATAATGGTGCTGGTAAGTCAACATTTCTCAGGATTCTGGCTGGAGCAGGCCAGCCAGACGCCGGAGAATTGATCCTCGATGGACAGCCGGTAACGCTTTCGAGTCCAACTGTGGCACTGAGCAAGGGAGTTGTGGCTGTTTATCAGGAACTGTCTCTGATTGAGAATCTGACAGTGGCCGAGAATATATTTCTGGGCGCTGAGATGACAAGCGCAGGACGCTTGCGCAGGGCAGCTATGGAGCGTGAAGCTTCAACATTGCTCCAGGAATATAGTATCGCTGCTGATCCCAACCAGCGGCTGGGTGACCTGCCGGTCGCCCAGCGTCAGATGATTGAGGTGGTGACCGCTGTACACCGGAATGCACGTTATCTGCTGTTGGATGAGCCGACCACGGCGCTGGAAGCTCGACAAATTGAGCAACTTCTGGCTCTCGTGAAACGCCTGGTGAGAGAACAGAATCTAGGTGTGCTGCTGATCGATCACAAGCTCGGCGAGATTTTTGCAGTTGCTGATCGCGTGACTGCTCTCGCTGATGGTCGGGTGGTGTTCGATGCTCCTATCAATGAGATAGAGCAAGAGGATGTGATTGGCGCTATTGTTGGCACGACACCTGATAATGGGAAGCACATTGCTTCAGGTATTACCGCTAGCGCGCCACCGCTTGTTGTTGATAAAAGCAAGCGTTCGACCGACAGGAGTATCTCAGAGGGGCCAGAAACCCTTATCGTCGAGCATCTTTCTGGTAAGACGCTACGAGATGTGTCGCTGACGGCGCGAGCAGGGAGCATACTAGGGATCTACGGGCTGGTCGGGTCGGGCCGGACTCGCTTTCTCCGTTGCCTGGCCGGACTTGAGCAGTTTACGGCTGAGCGTGTTGAGCTCTTGGGGAAGCCCTACCAGCCCGCAAATCCAGGTTTTGCGATCCGGTCCAGAGTTGGTTACCTCTCTGAGGAGCGTAAGCGAGATGGTTTTGTTCCTCAGATGAACGCGATTATCAATGCTTCGCTCCCCATGCTCAATCGTTTCAGCAACTTTGGCATCCTGCGTCGCAGACAATTGCAGGACACTGTCACCAATGTGCTGCAGCAGCTCAACATTCATGGCTCACTGGAAGCGCCGATAACGTCACTTTCTGGTGGCAACCAGCAGAAAGCAATATTCGGGCGTCTGGTGCTAGAAAATCCTCTCCTGATGCTTCTTGATGAACCCACGAAGGGAGTCGATATCGGGGCAAAGCGCGAGATTTACCAGATTGTGCGCAGTCTGGTAGCCGAGAGAAACATTGCCGTAATTGTTGTATCGAGTGAGGAGGAGGAGATACTGGATCTGTGCGATGAGGCGGTGATCTTTCATCGTGGGCAGTGCGATGGCACCGTCTACAAAATTGATGAACTTGATGTCGCCAGATTGCGAGAGTTAGTGTGGACGGAGCCAGTAACAGCATGAGTAATGAAGTGGGTCGCGAGCAAAGTGCAGTCGTAAGAGAGCACTTTGCTCACGACCCACTTCCTGGCATACAGAAGCGAATTCTTTGTGAAAACTCTACCAGGTCGGTTAGAAAGAATACGCCTTGAGCACTCTTTTGCCAGCTATGAAGATATTTCTAGAACAACAGGAGTAAGAAACATGTTACGCGTGGGCCCTTCTATCATGGCCGCGGATTTGCTCCGCCTGGGTGATCAAATCAGGACAATTGAACGTGGTGGTGCGGATTGGTTACATGTAGATGTGATGGACGGATATTTTGTACCGGGATTCAGCTTTGGTGCAAATATTGTTGCAAAATTGCATCATTTTAGCAAGCTTCCTATCGAGGTGCATTTAATGAGTGCCCGTCCTTTGGAACACATGGATGAGTTTTTTGCTGCCGACTGCCATCTTCTTACCATCCACATAGAAGCAGCCACCGACTTATATCGTTGCATTACCATGATGAAACGTCACAATGTACGCGTTGGTGTTGCATTAAATCCATCAACACCACTTTCTGTACTCGAGGAGGTATTACCAGAGCTAGACCAGATCGTTATTATGACTATTCCACCTGGATCCATTGGCATGCCACTCATCGATTCCTGTCTGGCAAAGGCAGGAAAACTTGTACAGATGCTGAGACGCATGGAACTTCGTCACGTCCAGGTTATTGTAGATGGTGGAGTAAAAATTCAGAACATTGCGGACATCGCTGCTCTTGGAATTGATGGAGTCGTATCTGGTAGCGGTATATTCTCACAGCCAGACCCCGCTGTCGTTATCCAGGAAATGAAACATATAGCATCGAGGTTCGACATAACCCATTAATTGGTGCTTCTGGCACATGTGTAAACGCTATACTGATCTTTCCTCACTTTTGGGGGGTTGGAGAAGAGAAATTTGATATATAGAGCCAGGAGGCTTCAATGGGCAAATCTCAACCAACCTACAGCAAAGAATTCAAGCAGCAAGCTGTCACACTTTTTGAAACAAGTGGAAAAAAGTAAAACACAAATTGCCAGAGATCTAGGTATTTCTGATAGTGCTTTAAGTAAATGGTGCAAAGAATTTGGCGAGCAAGGAGTACAGGCTTTTCCTGGTAAAGGCCATCAAACTCCCATCGAAGAGGAAAATAAAAAGTTAAAACGTGAAAATGAAATTCTTCGGATGACTTTCGCCCGCTCCAGTCTCTTCACCCACTCATGTATTGCGGGCGGAGACAGGTGAACAGCATTACACTGCTCACTATACTTCTGCTTTGCATTCTCTTTTCAGCAAAGCTAATAGCATTCGGTCTGTTTGGTCCAACACGGCTCTACCTCCTTCTATCTCCTGAATGCGTTTCGCTTTTTAATCTCATTCACAGGTATTCCTTGACTTTTCCATGGTGTAAGGATACCTTAGGAATGCGGCATAGTATATATGCAAGATTGATCGATATTCAATCATATTATGATTTCATAAGTGAACTTTTTGAAATCATTCGGATTCCGGTGAAGGGCGTTGGAGCATCTCCGCTGCAATCGATGAGTCCGTTCCGGTGCCCGTTCTCAGCTCGGCTCTCTTTGAGCGCTTCAGTTCGCGTGGCGAGGTTGATTTTGCCAACAGACTCCTGTCGGTTATGCGCTTTGCGTTTGGTGGTCATCTAGAAAGGGCTGAATAAGAATATGAAAGGTCGATCATGAGAGAGGATCAATCAGATGCTCTGGTCTTCTGGAAAGTTGTCGATCCGATTCTGGGTAACGTCACCCCTCTCTTTCCATACGACCCCAATACCTGGGGACCCACCGAGGCCGAGCGGATCAGAGCACGCGACGGCGGTTGGCACAATCCACTCCCAACTACACACGAAGAAAGTTCCCACTATCACAGCCAGAGCACCTGTATAGGAGAAAAGAAAAGATGATAGAACACACCACGTTCCCTGTCGAGGATTGGAGCATTCACGAGAAAGATTTCTCTTTTGATCTCCTGGCACAGACCGAGTCTCTTTTTGCGCTCTCGAATGGGCATATCGGGCTGCGTGGCAACCTTGATGAGGGAGAGCCGTACGGCCTTCCTGGCACCTACCTGAACTCTGTCTACGAACTCCGTCCGCTCCCTTATGCGGAGACGCAATATGGCTCTCCAGAATCCAGTCAAACGGTAATCAATGTCACCAATGGCAAGCTGATCCGTCTTCTGATCGGCGATGAACCCTTTGATCTTCGCTATGGCAAGATTCAGAGCCACGAGCGAGAACTGGATATGCGCGACGGCGTGCTCCGCCGTAATGTTTGCTGGACCTCACCAGCAGGGCGGACGGTGAAGGTCTCGTCTGTACGCATGGTCTCTTTCAAGTTGCGGAGCATTGTTGCGATTAGCTATGAAGTGGAAGTACTCGATGCACCCAGCCATATTGTGCTTCAGTCGGAACTGGTCGCCAATGAGGAACAATCCGGATTGGGACAGGACCCCCGCTCTGCGACCGCTATAACGCCCCCACTTGTGAGTGAGGAGCATCTGGCTCACGACACCATTGGCCTGCTCATCCACCATACCCAGGCCAGCCAGCTCCGGATCGGAGCAGCGATGGACCACTCTATTGAGGGAGGAGCCGAGACGACGATCGCCTCCGAATCCTCCCCCGACGTCGCTCGTCTGACGATTGCTACATTGCTCAAGCCGGGTGAGCGGATACGCCTTGTGAAGTTCATTGCCTACGGATGGTCGAGTGAGCGTTCTCGCTCAGCACTCCATGATCAGGTTCGTGCCGCTCTTTCTTCTGCTAAGATGTTTGGTTGGGACGGCTTGCTCGCTGAACAACGCGCCTATCTGGATCAATTATGGCATAGCGCGTCAGTTGAGATTGATGGAGATCCGGAGATTCAACAGGCGGTGCGCTTCGCTCTCTTCCATACGATACAAGCAAGCAGCCGTGGCGAACGTCGACAGATACCTGCAAAAGGGCTCACTGGGACTGGCTACGAAGGTCATACTTTCTGGGATACGGAAATCTTTGTCTTGCCGGTCATAACATTGATATTCCCTCAACCTGCCGCTGGCGTGCTACGTTGGCGCCATTCGACGCTTGATCTCGCCAAAAAACGCGCACAACTGCTCGGTCTGGAAGGTGCTGCTTTTCCCTGGCGCACAATCTATGGCGAAGAATGTTCAGGATACTGGCTCGCGAGCACTGCTGCATTCCATATCAACGCGGATATCGCCTATGCAGTCATCAAATATATTGAGGCGACCGATGATACGGCTTTTGAGGAGGAGATTGGCCTCGAATTGCTGGTGGAGACGGCCCGGCTGTGGTTGTCGCTCGGCCACTATGCTCTTTCGGGGCAGTTTCGTATCGATGGTGTGACCGGGCCAGATGAGTACAGTGCGCTTGCCAACTGCAATGTCTATACCAATCTGATGGCTCAGCAGAATCTACGTGCAGCCGGGGATGCGGCCAAACGTCATCCTGAGAAGGCAAAGTCGCTGGCTGTGGACGATGCTGAGATCGCACGCTGGTACGATGCGGCCGAAAAAATGCATATTCCCTACGACGAGCGTCTGGGCGTGACTCCGCAGGCCGAGGCTTTTACGGACCTCGAAGTCTGGGACTTTGCACACACTCCTCCGGAGAAGTATCCTTTGTTTCTGCACTATCCCTATTTTGATCTGTATCATAAACAGGTGATCAAGCAGGCGGATCTGGTACTGGCTATGTTGTTGTGTGGCAATGCTTTTACGCCTGAGCAGAAGGCGCGCAATTTCGCCTACTACGAGCCTCTCACGGTGCGCGATTCGTCGCTGTCGGCCTGCATCCAGGCGATCATCGCGGCTGAAGTAGGACAGCTCCAGCTTGCTTACGATTATCTGGGTGAGGCCGCCCTGATGGATCTGGATAATCTGGAACATAATGTTCAGGATGGAGTGCATATCGCATCGCTGAGCGGATCATGGATGGCGCTGGTGATGGGCCTGGGTGGCATGCGTACGCATAATGGCTCACTCTCCTTCGCACCCAGACTCCCGGAACAAATCGAGCGGCTCGCCTTCCGCATACAATTTCGGGGGCGCCGTCTTTCTGTTGAGGTGAAGGCGACAGAGGCAACGTATCGTCTGCTCGACGGAATGCCCTTAATAGTGAAGCATTATGAAGATGAAATAACGCTTTCTGTGGATGCAGTGGTCACGCGCCCGATCCAACCTATCAAAGTGGGTCCACGACCCACGCAACCGATGGGACGCGCTCCGCTCGAACGGGAAACACGTCGCAAGCGTCGACCGACCTCTCGTTCTACCCACCGACCCTCGATTATGCATTCTACCCGGCAGCATCAGGAATGATTGCGGCTTATCTTCAATTACAAAGCAAACGTTGTAGTACCATCTCCAGGAGGCTCTGAATCCCCTGCCAAGCTCCTATGCGCTCTCGGTGCTCATCAGATTGTCCGACAGATCATACGGTGACGCAATGGCATCAGGAAAGCGGTACGCTCCTGAAATGGGTACAGGACGATGGATTTTATTATGGGTAATAATTCCACCTGATTTTTACGTGACCCCTTGTATGACCAGGCAGTTCTATGCTATAAATCTATGTATGTTTCTCATATGGGTGTATGCACCTATACTTCAGGTAAAAACATATGGACGGCACTCCCAGTATGTATTTCTTCTTGTAGAGCTTCCCAGAACGTGCGTTGTATTGAAATTGGTTAGCCCGCATTTCAGCCACAGATTGCATAACGTCGTGCATCTGTATTCACGTCATCTGTGAATAAATGTGCTATTGCTACATTGTGGAGGCAAAAACACTATGTACCGCACAACAAGTGGAGAAGAGATCTTTGTTATTGATAGCCACACTCATCTGTGGGATGGTAGTCCTGAGAATCAGAAGAACAAGTACGGGAAGGGCTGGATTGAATGTTTCTACGACTACCATCGCAACCTATCTCCTCCCGACTATGTCTGGCCGCTGGAGAAGTACCAGAAGTATGGTGTAGAAACCATGGTTAATGACGAGTTTGTCAAGGGCTATGTTGATGTCGCGATTCTACAGCCGACCTATCTGAAAGAATTCTACATCAATGGTTTTAACACCATCGAGCAAAATAATGTTGTGAAACAGGCGTATCCCGATCGTTTTATTTTGAATGGGCGCTGGGACCCTCGTGAGGGAGAGAAGGGTCTGGAGGAATTACGCCGCCAGAAGGCAGAGTATAATATCCAGGGTGTTAAGCTTTATACTGCCGAGTGGTATGGGAATTCAAAGGGCTACAAACTGAGCGATCCCGAGGCTTATCGCTTCCTGGAAGAGAGTGTGAAGCTGGATATTCGCAACATTCATGTGCACAAAGGCCCGACGATTTTCCCTCTCAATAAGGATGCTTTTGACGTTGCGGATATCGATGATGCTGCAACGCAATTCACCGAGCTGAATTTCATCGTTGAGCATGTGGGACTACCACGACTAGAAGATTTCTGCTGGATCGCTACGCAGGAGAGCAATGTCTATGCCGGTCTGTCCGTTGCCATGCCTTTCATCTATCCTCGACCGCACTATTTTGCGGAGATCATGGCGAACCTGCTCTACTGGATTGGTCCTGACAAGATCCTCTTCGGTAGCGACTATGCGATCTGGGAGCCAAAATGGCTGATTGAGCGCTTTCTGTCCTTTGAACTGCCAGAAGATATCCAGCGTGAGTTCAATGTGAAGCTGGATATGGAGACCAAGCGGAAGATTCTGGGCTTAAATGCGGCACGACTCTATGATGTTACGCCCGAAGAGCGTATGCGCAAGCTGCAGAAAGACGATTTCTCACAACGCGCGCGCGAGTTGTACCCGGTGGGTCTGGGTACAGGCGCTGGCAGCGGCGCAACCATGGCTCCGACTTCAGTAGATGTGTAACCATGCCACTGTGGCATGGCGCTGATCGGCATTCTTGAAAAGGAGTTGCTCATGGTATCTATTGATCCACGAGCTACGGAGACGCCAGTAAATGGCGTTTCCGTAGAGCAGGTATACGCAGCAATCGCCGATGTGTTAGATCCTGAGCTGGATGAGCCGCTGGTAAAGTTGGGCTTTGTGGGCCAGGTCATTGTGCGTGAGCGGGATGTAACACTTGTTTTTAAGCTGCCAACCTATTGGTGTGCCCCCAATTTTGCCTACCTCATGGCCTCCGATCTTCGTAACTGTGTACAGGCTTTGCCCGGGATCGAGGCCGTGCATGTTGTCTTGCTGAATCATTTCGCAGAAGATGAGATTAATGAGGGTATCGATCAGGAGCAGGCTTTCTTTGAAGCCTTTCCCGGGGAGGCAGAGGAGGATGGAGACCTGGAGGAGTTACGACGGACGTTCTTGCGCAAGGGTTTTTTAATGCGCCAGGATGCATTGATTCGTCAACTGCTCAAAGCAGGATTAGATGAGTCGACGCTGCGTACCTTGCAGGTGTCTGATATCACTATTGATGAAGAGATGGGGCTGGTGCTGGTGACTGTGGGGGAGCAGGTTGTGACGCTGCGAGGGGCGGCGAAAAATACGCAACTTTATCTGCAGAAACGGCGTATTCTGGGTCTGCCGCAGGAAGGCGCCGCTGTACTCATCACAGATGAACGGGGCGGTTTGATTGCGGAAGGGGGGGTGCAAGAATTTCTGAGGCGCTCACGCTCTGTGCGCCTCAACATCATGTTTAACACCTCTTTATGTAAAGGTTTGTTCCTGACACGCTACAAAGATGCCGGAGCAAGCGAAGCTCACCGCGAAGCGGATATCGAAGGAGATATACTATGAAAGCTGTACAACTGAAAAAGTATAACCAGATGCCGAAGGTTGTTGAGGTAGCTGAGCCGAAGATTACCAGCCCCAATGATGTCATCGTACGCGTCGGAGGAGCCGGGGTTTGCCGCACCGACCTGCATATCATCGAGGGGCAGTGGGCAGAGAAGTCAGGGGTGAAGTTGCCATATATCCTGGGGCATGAGAACGCGGGGTGGGTGCAGGAGATTGGTTCAGCGGTCAGCAATGTCTCCGTGGGTGATACTGTTATTGTTCATCCTCTGATCACCTGTGGTTTCTGCCGTGCTTGCCGGGCAGGCAATGATATGCATTGCGAGAATCAAGCCTTTTCGGGCCTTTCAGTCGATGGTGGCATGGCGAATTTCCTCAAAACGTCCGCACGTGCTGTCGTGAAGCTTGAGCCCACGCAGGCTCCAAAAGATATCGCCGCGCTGGCCGACGCGGGACTGACAGCGTATCACGCGGTAAAGAAGGCGAGTAGTCTGCTCTATCCTGGTACAAAAACAGTTGTAATTGGAGCCGGTGGGCTGGGCCATATAGGCGTGCAATGCCTCAGGGCCATGACCCCCACAGAGATTATCGTCATTGATCGTTCGCCCGAAGCACTGGCCCTGACACGTGAATGGGGTGCGAATTATACGATTGTCGCTGATGGTTCTCAGGTTGGTAAGGTCAGAGATATCACCAATGGGCTGGGTGCTGAAGTGATCATCGACTTCGTTGGTGAAGGCGGCTCGCTTGAAGATGGAGTGGCGATGTTGCGTCGTGCCGGCAGCTATTTCATCGTTGGTTATGGTGGCCGTCTGAACGTGCCAGCGATCGATATTATCTCAACGGAGATCAATTTTGTGGGCAACCTGGTCGGAACTTACAATGACCTGGCGGAATTGATGACGCTGACCGCGCAGGGTAGAGTTACGCTTCATACTGCAATGTATCCCCTGGATGCAGCCCTGGACGCGATCCACGCTCTGGATGAAGGAAAATTGCATGGACGTGGCATCTTGATCCCCGCATAGAGTGCAGATAGTTACGTTGTGCCGGGCAAATAACCCGGCACAACGTAACGCAACATAGCCTGTCAATGGCTGGGTGAGAGTAGGTCGTACTATTTAAATCGTATATACACTATAAATGTATATAGTTGATATTGAAAAGATGTGCTTTTAATCAAAGGACGCGATTGACAACCAACTGTATTTATGTTATTTCTTAATGAAGTACGAAGTAAGTGGACTACTTTCTTAATGAAGTACGAAGTAAGTGGATTACTTTCTTATGCTTCAGTGTCGAAGCTAACATCACAGGAGGTAACTATGAGAGCTGTAGTGTACAAAGGACCGTTCAAAGTTGCTGTAGAGCAAGTAGAAAATCCCAAAATACAACACCCAAACGACGTCATTGTGCATATAACCTCATCTGCCATTTGTGGTTCTGATCTTCACATGTATGAAGGGCGAACCGCAGCGCAGCCAGGAATAGTCTTTGGGCATGAGAACATGGGGCTCGTCGAAGAGGTTGGTCCAGGTGTTGTATCCCTGCATAAGGGAGATCGCGTTGTAATGCCATTTAACGTTGCGTGTGGTTTCTGTAAGAATTGCATACGTGGCTATACAGGCTTTTGCTTAACCGTCAATCCGGGATTTGCCGGTGGTGCTTATGGCTATGTAGCCATGGGACCCTACCCTGGTGGTCAGGCTGAGTACTTGCGTGTCCCCTTTGCTGACTTTAATGCACTCAAGTTGCCGCCAGGAAATGAGCACGAAGAGGATTTTGCCTTGCTGGCTGATATCTTCCCTACAGGATATCATGGAACAGAACTGGCTGATGTATCAATTGGTGAGTCAGTTGTCGTGTTTGGTGCTGGCCCGGTAGGAGCGATGGCTGCGTATAGCGCACTTCTTCGTGGCGCTGGTGATGTATATGTTGTCGATCGTGTACCTGAGCGTCTCCAGAAGGTAAAGGACATTGGAGCCATTCCGATTGATTTCAGCAAGGGTGATCCTGTGCAGCAGATCCGCGACATGCGGCACGGTGATGGCGTCGATAAGGGCATTGATGCAGTGGGCTATCAGGCTGTCGCGCAAGGAAAGGAAGCTCCCTCTACCGTACTGGATGCGCTGATAATGGTCGTGAATCCTACTGGTCAGCTTGGTATTCCAGGTCTCTATGTGCCATCTGATCCTGGTGGTGTTGACCCCCATGCTAAGGAAGGACGCCTGCTAATCCCCTTTGGCAAGCTCTTCGAGAAAGGCTTAAGACTGGGAACAGGCCAATGTAACGTTAAAAAGTACAATGCCTACCTGCGTGACATGATTATTGCGGGCAGAGCCAAACCGAGTTTCATTGTCTCAAATGAAGTCTCCCTGGATCAGGCTCCGATGGCTTATGAGAAATTCGACAAGCGTATCGAAGGTTACACCAAAGTGATTCTGAAACCGTAGTAGCAAAAAAGCACGTGGGTCTTTCTCATACTGTTACATATAAACAGGGGCGCATACTTTTATGCGCCCCCTGATGATATTAGCTAGCACTGATCGTTCGCCAGGGGCAAGACTGGTAATGGTTTCACCCAATGCATAGAGAAATTATTGCGGCACACTGGACACACTCTCTCAGCGGGTAGTGGTACAGCGACCATAGCGATATAGCGCCAGGCTCCATCCAAATTATGTTCCCAGATCAGCGTACAATGTGGACATAAATTACGTCGCCATCGAAGCATAGAAATCTCCTGTTTTTAATATTTGATTATACCCACCCGCTCGAAATAAGCAAGAAGAGTTTGTACCTTTTAGCCAAAGACGAGTCGGTCGGTTGCTAATTAACAAGAGCTACCCACAAGTACTACTTCACTATTACCCACTTGTAAGCTATCTAACTAATACTACTCTGTGAGTTTCTATACAGTAGAGCTGAGTAGCCTATTGTATGAGCTCAAATTACACCGCATTGCGTCAGTTGAGCAGGGCTATTTAAAAGTCAGCAAAGAACCGAGTAAGAGACGAATTGCGACTGTTGGTTTGGCCTTAAAATGCGCCATAGCGTTCCAGTTGCGAAGAAACGCGCGCTGAGCGTGACCATGCGAGCGATTACCAACAGTAGCACGCCACTCAGCGTGGCCTGTTATTATGGACTTTTGATCCTCCTCATTCTGGCTCCGATCTACCCGGTGATGGCTCAGGCCAACTTTCAGGCCATCATGAACTCAGGTGTTTTCTCCGCCATACGTGGCGGGCATCTGGCCAAATTATTCAACTTCTCGGCACTCCTGGCCGTTGAGGTTTTCAGTTCCATCTATGGGCTGCTCTTTGGCGGTCTCTCCAACCAGTTCCAATGGGTGCTCAAGATCAGCCCCTTCTACTACGCGCCAGCTATCGA
>Ga0102924_1002033_pt1 | contig 22535 bp, 23 predicted proteins | sample PaiPotPPM11metaG_FD_80116 | JGI IMG/M metagenome (GOLD analysis project Ga0102924, IMG submission 80116) | Iron sulfur acid spring bacterial and archeal communities from Banff, Canada, to study Microbial Dark Matter (Phase II) - Paint Pots PPM... ...
GCGCAGCGAAGTGATGCGCTGCAGACCCGGGATCGCCGCGAACGCTGAGTCTGTAACGGTCCCGGATCAGCGATGCACCGCTTCGCGCTGCACCGCATCCGGGAAACGTCGGCTGGTTATTCCGCGGGAACTTTTTCCGCTTCGGCGGGGACGACTTCCTTCACCGCGCCGCGCCAGCCGTTGTGCGTGAGATCGAAGATGATGCCGTCCGGGTTCTTGTATTTGACCTCGTAGAAGGCGTGCGGATTGTTATCGGGCCGGCCGCCGAAATAGGTGGCGCCCGCATCCATCACCTTCTTGGTGGATTCCTCGAGATTGTCGACCCACATGCCGAAATGCACCAGGCCGAGATAGCCCTTGGGAAAGCCCGGCACATCGTTCTCGTATTTCAACAGCGCGACATTGATGGTGCCGTCGGATACGTAGCAGCCGATGCCGGCCTTGCCGACGCGCTTCATGCCGAAAGCGTCCTCGAAGAATTGTGCGGCCTTGTCCGGATCGGAAACGGACAGTGCGATGTGACGAAGCCGTGCAGCCATGGCGGTCTCCTTGTCGTCGTTGCGGCTAGCATCTTCCGGTCGCTGCGGACCGTCAAGCGGTCGCGCGGGGCTGAATTACTGCGGTTGAATCCCGGCGCTGACGATCACGTCATGCCATTTCTTGATGTCGGCTGAGATGCGGTCGGCCAGCGCCTGCGGCGTGCTTGGCTGGGCCTCGACACCGATCTTCGCCAACGCCTCGACGACGGCGCTATCGTGCAGGATGGCGTTTGTTTCGGTATTGAGCCGCGTCACGATCGCTGCCGGAGTGCCGGCCGGCGCATAGATCGCCTGCCAGAGCACGCTCTCGTATCCGGGCAGGCCCTGCTCCGCGATGGTGGGCACGTCGGGAAGCGTCGGACTGCGTTTCGCGCCAGTCACTGCGATGGCGCGCACTTTGCCGTCGCGAATGAGAGCCAAAGTGGGCGGTATCGTTGCGAATTGCATGTCGACGCGGCCCTCGATGACATCGAGAACCTCCTGTTCGCTGCCGCGATAGGACACCGGCGTAAGCTGGACATCCGCCATCTTGGCGAACAATACGCCGGCCAGATTCGCCAGTGTCGCCGGGCCGGCCTCGGCGAAGGTGAGCTTGCCGGGCTCCGCCTTGGCCTTCGCGATCAGCTCCTGCACGTTATGCACTGGCAGGCCCTGATAGCTCGCAAGCACGAAGGGCGATGCTCCGATCATCGAGATCGGCGCGAAATCCTTGAGCGGGTCGTAGGTCGGCTTGGCGATCAGACTGGGCGCGAGCGTAAGCGTCGAGGTGTTGGCAAGACCGAGCGTGTAGCCGTCGGCATTGGCGCGCGCGACCGCTGCGGTGCCGACGCTGCCGCTGGCGCCGGGGCGGTTTTCGACCACGAGCTGCTGGCCGAGCCGCTCCGCCAGTTTTTGCGCAACGACGCGGGCGACAATGTCGGAGCTGCTGCCGGCCGGGAACGGCACGATGAAATGGATCGGCCGCTCGGGCCAATTGCCGGCGCTCAACGCGGACTGCGCGGCAGCCGTGCCGGCTGCGATCAGCGCCGCCAGGAGGACCGGCGTCAGGCGGCCCATCGCATTCCGCCAATTCCCGTCAGGCAATCGCATCGGCTTCCCTCAGGCTTTCGAACAACGCCGTGCGCAGCAGAAATTTGCGCGCCAATTCGGGATGCTCCGCCGTACGGCGCAGCTCGTCGTGGTTGCGCCGGCGCACCACCGGATCCTGCTCGGCCAAGATGCGCTTGTTGCGGATGGTCTGTGCCTGGGTGTGCGCGACGGCGACGTGGCGGCGCTGCCGCGCGTAGCGATCGAGCACGCCGTCGTCGGCTTCCTTGCGCGCCATGGCGATGAGCTTGCCGGCGAGATTAATCGCGTCGTGGATGCCGGAGTTCATGCCCATGGCGCCGATCGGACTGTTCACGTGCGCGGAATCGCCGGCGAGAATGGCACGGCCGACCCGGAATTTATCCGCGACACGTTGGTGCACCACGTAAAGGTTGCTGCCGACGATATCGAACGGCTTGCCGGTCGGCAGGAAACTTTGCAGCCGCGCCTGCAATGCTTGCGGCCGCATCAGATCGGCCTCGTCCGCCTTCGGATCGGTCGGGAAATGCACGCGCCAGCGGTCGGGCGGCCCTTTCCAATGAAACAAGTTCGACCATTCCGTCGGATCGGAAATGTAGTTGCGCTCGGCATAGCCGTGCTTGCGGAAGTCATAGGCCACTTCGATGTTCAACGTGCGGTCGACGTAGGTGAAGCCCTCGAAGCCGATGCCGAGATCCTTGCGCACGATGCTGCGTGCGCCTTCGCCGCTCACCAGGTAACGACCCTCGATCATCTCCGCCTCGCCCGCAGGATTGATTACGCGCGCCGTGACGCCGTCGGCGTCCTGCTCGAAGGCGACGAATTCGGTTTTCAACCGCACATCGATGTTGGCATGCGCCTTCGCCATTGCCAGCGCCTCTTCGACGATCTTGATGCGCTCGCATTGCAACACGTAAGGAAAGCGCGTGTCGTTCTTGAGATGAGCGTGATCGAAGGCGGCGATCAGCTTGCCCTCAGCGCGGTCCCAATAATGAAACACCGGCGCGATGATGCCGCGCGGATCGAGTTTCTGGTACAGCCCGAGCCGGTCGAGCATTTCGAGCGTCGCAGGATGGTTGGTTCCCGCGCGCGGCACCTGTTCGAGGAAATTATTGTCGCCGAGCGCTTCGATGAGGCAGACTTTCAACCCGGCTTGCGCCAGCGCCAGCGACAAGCAAAGGCCGACCGGCCCGGCGCCGACGACGACGATACGATCTGGATATTGGGGCAATTACGCCTTCGCCGTCACTTCCTTGGTGGCGCCGGCCCAGCCGTGATGGGTCAGATCGAACACCACGCCGTCGGGATCGCGAAATTTCGCCTCGTAGAACGAATTCGGCGAGGTCGGCCGGCCGGCGAGATAGGTGCCGCCGGCCCGCGTCACCAGCTTTTCCGCTTCGTCGAGGTCATCGACCCACATGCCGAAATGGTACAGGCCGGGCTTCTCGTTGCCCTCGGTCTTCAGCAGCGCGACGTTCATCACGCCGTCCGACATATAGATGCCGCGGCGCGCGGTGCCGGCCCGCGTCATGCCGAAGGCCGCCTCGAAAAACTTCGCGGCCTTTTCCGGATCGGGGACGATGATTGCGATGTGGCGAAGTCTGGAAGCCATGGGCCGTCTCCATTTCCCGGTTTTCGGCATTGGGGGATGGCGCACAATAATCAGCAGTGCGATATTTGCATAGCCTCGCCCGCTTCGTCATTCCGGGGCCTCGCGACCCTCCTACGCTCGCTCCGCGAGCTTCGGAGGGTTTGAGTCCGCCGAAGCGCAGAGCGCGAAGGCGGAAGCGAGGAGCCCGGAATCCATATCCACAGACGATACAAATACGGTACGGTGCAATACGGCAATTTTCGTGATTATGGATTCCGGGCTCGCGGGCTGACGCCCGCGCCCCGGAATGACGGCGAGGAACGTCACTTGCACACGCCGACGACTATCGAAACTTCCTGGCCGGACGCGATTTTCGCCCACTTCCAGCGTGCCGGCATCCGCCAGGTCGGCTATGTGCCCGACGCCGGCCACAGCCGGCTTATCGCGCTGTGCCAGGCCGATCCGGGCATCGCCGATGTGGTGTTGACCACCGAGGAAGAGGGCGTCGGCCTCGTGGCCGGCGCGGCGCTCGGCGGCCAGCGCGCGGCGCTATTGATGCAATCGAGCGGCGTCGGCAATTGCATCAACATGTTTTCGCTGTTGCGCAATTGCGGTTTCGGCTGCGTCGTGCTCGTCACCATGCGCGGCGAATTCGGCGAATTCAATCCGTGGCAGGTGCCGATGGGCACGATCACCGAAGAGGTTTTGCGGCTTTCCGGCTTTCTCGCCTATCGCATCGAGGACGCCGATGCGGTCGACGACATGGTCGGCGCCGCTTGCGACATGGCATTCGACGGCAATCTTCAGATTGCGATCTTGCTCTCGCAGCGGCTAATCGGCCGCAAGCAATGGACCCGATGATGCTGGAGCGGCGCGACTTCGTGAAGGGTTTGCTGGCCGATCGCGGCGACCTGCTCGTCGTCAGCGGGTTGGGCTCGGCAACTTACGATGTCGCCGCGGCCGGCGATCATCCGCTCAACTTCTATCTTTGGGGTGCGATGGGCGGCGCCGCCATGATCGGATTGGGACTGGCGCTGGCGCGGCCCGATCGCCGCGTCGCCGTGCTAACCGGCGACGGCGACATGCTCATGGGAATGGGCAGCCTCGCCACGATCGGCGTCAAGCAGCCCAGGAATCTGGCGATCGTCGTGCTCGACAATGCGCACTACGGCGAGACCGGCATGCAGGCAAGCCATACAAATTCGGGGATCGATCTGGTCGCCACGGCGCTGGCTTGCCGCTTCCGGCAGGCTCATGCCGTTTCGCGAATCGAAGATACCGCCGAAGTGCGCGCGCTGCTCCATGCCGGCGATGGTCCGCTCCTTGTCAATGCCCGCATCAGCGAGGAGGACGTTCCGCGCGTGCTGCCGATCCGCGACGGCCACGCCATCAAACAGCGGTTCATCCAGGCGCTGAATTCCGTCTAATCGCATTTTTCTCAAGCCGATCCTGGGGTCTGAAATGTTTTATGAGCCTCGGAAGAAAAATCATGGCCTACCGCACGATCCCTACAATGCCATCGTTGGTCCTCGGCCGATTGGATGGATCAGCTCGATGAACGCGAAGGGAGAAGTCAACCTCGCCCCTTATTCCTATTTCAACAGCGTCTCAACCGAACCGCCAATGGTTATGTTCGCCAGCGATGGCCGAAAAGACACCCTTGAATTCGTTGAAGAGACCGCCGAGTTCGTCTGCAATCTTGCGGTCTGGGATTTACGTACGCACGTAAAAGACACATCGCGGACCTATCCTCGCGGCATAAACGAAATGAAAGCGGTAGGTTTGGAGGCGGCGCCGTCGGCGCTGGTCAAGCCGCCGCGCGTGAAGGCCTCACCCTGTGCGCTGGAATGCAAGTGGCTCCAGACTGTCCGGCTGACCGATCTTGACGGCAATCCCGCGCCGCGATTCATCGTCTTCGGTCAGGTTATCGGCATTCATATCGACGAGCGATTCATCAAGGATGGCCTGCTCAATACCGGTGCGATGAAGCCGATCGCACGGGCCGGTTATCAGGAATATTTCGTCACCACCGAAGACGCGCGCTTCTTCGTTTCGTTTACGCAAAACAATCAGGCGGATGCGCCGCCCCCGCTCGGGGCAAGGCACGAATAGGTGGTGAGAACACAGACCGATCGACTCTCGAATACTGTCCAATGGCGGCAGCGATCCATCGAGGCGATGGATTTCGACCAAAACGACTCGAACCGTCGATGAATGCGAACCCGATGCCTGAGCGGACCATATTATTACGCGACCCAATGGCGGCGGATGAGACGGCATGGCGGGAGCTGTGGTCGCAGTACAACGCATTTTACCAAGTCACCATTGCCGAGGCTATCACGGCACGGACGTGGCAGCGGATTCTCGATCCGGCATCGGCAATTTTCGGCCGGCTCGCGGTTGCCGATGGCGATGTCGCAGGCTTTAGCGTCAGCATGCCGCATGAATCGACGTGGACCATCGCGCCGGTCTGCTATCTCGAAGATCTATTCGTCGCGCCGAAATTTCGCGGCCAAGGCATCGGGCGGCGGCTGATCCAGGACTTGGTGGACCGTGCCGCAGCGAACGGCTGGTCGCGGCTTTACTGGCACACCCGCGCGCGCAATCCGGCGCGGCGGCTTTATGACGAATTTGCCAAGGCCGATGACTTTGTACGCTACCGGCGCACGTTCCCCGGCACGACCTGAAAGGAGGCCTATTCGGCTTTGAGGTTCGCCGTCCGGACGACTTTCGCCCACTTCACGGTTTCGTCGGCAATGAGCTTGCCATAGTCGGCCGGCGAGCCGCCGATTGCCGCGCCGCCGACTTCGGCAAACCGCGCCTTAATCTTCGGATCGACGAGCACCTTGTTGATCTCGGCATTGAGCTTGCCGATGACATCGGTTGGCGTGTCCTTTGGCGCGCCGATGCCGTGCCAAACGCTGTACTCGTAGCCCGGCACGGTTTCCGCCACCGCGGGAATATCGGGCAGCGCTTCGGACCGCATCGCGCCGGTGACCGCGATGACGACGAGTTTGCCGGCTTTGACGAATTCGAGCGACGTCGCCAACGGCGACCACGTCACTTGGGTCTGGCCGGCGAGCAGATCCGGCATGTAGCTGCCGCGATAGGGGATGTGGACCAGTTCGATGCCGGTCAGCACCCTGAACAATTCGCCGGCCATGTGGTTCGCCGTGCCGTAGCCGGGCGAACCGTAGTTGATCTTGCCGGGATTTGCCTTGGCATAGGCGATGAACTCGGGAACGGTCCGAAACGGCATCGAAGGATTGATAATCATGACAAGGGGCGACCGGAATGTAGCGATCACCGGCGCAATGTCGTGGCCGATATCGAAGGTCAGATTTTTGTAGAGCGTCGCGTTGACGGTGTTGGTGATGGTCATGACGAGGAGCGTGTAGCCATCGGGAGCCGACTTGATGACCATCTCGGCGGCAAGATTGCTGCCGGCGCCCGGCCGGTTATCGACGATGAATTCCTGACCCAGCCGCTCCGACAGCGATTGCGCGATCAGCCGCGCGACAATGTCCGGCGTCAGTCCGGGAGGATAGCCTTCGATCAAGCGCACCGGCCGCGACGGATAATTGTCCGCCCATGCAAAGCGCGACATGACCGGCAGCAAGGCGGCGGCCGCTGTCAGATAGAGGGCTTGTCGGCGTGAGCTTTCCATTGTTGAGCCTCGCGGGGATTGCGTTCAGGCGGTGAGCATCTCGGTCTTACCAGGCTTCGCCGGCAACGGCGCAATCAAGCCTTGCGATTCCAGCAGCGGGAAAATGCCGCCGCCGCACATCAGATCGAGAAGCTGACGCGGCACCGGCAATGCTTTTCGCACCTCGCCGGTCTGGTCGTTGCGAACGGTCAAGTCGGCGGTGGAGACGGCTGCGGTTTGGCCTTCTTCGAACATCCCATGCACGCCCGGGCATTCGAGCGCCAGCAAGCCGAAACTGACGCAGTTGCGGAAGAACAGGCCGTTGATCGATTCGGCAATGAGGCAGCCGATGCCGACATTGCGCAGCGATAGCGCGGCCGGCCGGCTGGAGCCGACGCCATAGCTCTTGCCGCCGACGATGAAATCGCCGCGCTTGACCTGATCGACCCATCCCGGCCGGTTGGCCTGGAAGACATAGCGAATGCGTTCGGCTTCCGGCAGATACAGCGCCGGTCCCGGCATCATCATATCGGTGTTGATGCTGTCGCCGAATTTCCAGACGCGCCCTGAAATCACCAGTTCGCTCCCTTCATGTATTCGCCCGGATCGGCGATCGCGCCGGCGATGGCGGACGCCGCGACGGTCGCCGGCGATCCCATGAAAATGCGCGCGGTCGGATCGCCCATGCGGCCTTTGAAGTTGCGCGTGCTCGCCGTGATGCAGGTTTCATTGGCGCCGAGCACGCCCATATGGCCGCCGCCGCAGGCGCCGCAGGTTGCCGGCGTCACCACGGCGCCGGCGTCGAGCAGGGTCTCGATATAGCCGGCCTTCAACGCCTGGCGGTAAATCGCCTGCGAGCCGGGCGTAACCAGGAAGCGCACGCCGGCAGCGACGCGGCGGCCGGCCACGACCCGCGCCGCAATGGCGAGGTCTTCCAGATTGCCGTTGGCGCATGAGCCGATGAAAGCCTGGTCGATGCGTTCGCCAACGGCCTTTCCGACCGGCACCGCATTGCCGATCATGGCGTCCGGCAACGCGACCAGCGTCTCGACCGAACCGAGGTCGAGCGTGCGGCGCTCGGCATAGATCGCATCGGCATCGGGATATTGCGCTTCGAACGGCACCGGATTGCGCTCGCGCATATAGTCGGCGAGCAAGTCATCCGGCTCGAAAATGGTGAATTCGGCGTTGAGCTCGGTGCCCATCGTCGCCAGCGTGCGGCGCGCATCCATGCTCATGCCACGCATACCCTCGCCGCCGAACTCGACATTGTAGGTGGAGTGATCGCCAAAAGTTTGCGCCAGATGCAGGAACAGGTCCTTCGCGGTGACGCCGGGTTTCAGCTTGCCGGTGAGGTCGTAACGGATGGTTTCGCAAACGGCGAACCAGGTTTGGCCGGTAATGGCGGCGTAGATGATATCGGGCCCGCCGACGCCGCGCGCCGCGCAATTGAACGCGCCGCCCGCGCCGGTATGCGAATCCGAGCAGATCAGCACCGAACCCGGCACGGCATAGCCTTTGTCGGCGACCACGGTGTGGGCAATGCCCTGATCGTAGCCGATGTCGTGCATGCGGCGGATGCCGAAACGCTTGGCGAACTCGCGGCCGTCGATATGCGCCTGGGCGCAGCCGCGATCCGGCGCCGGCACGCGATGGTCGAAGATGACGGCGATGCGATCCGGATCGGCGATCTTGACCGGATCGCGCCAATAGACCGGAAAGAAATTGCTGTCGTAGAGCACGACGGTATCGACATCGACCACGACCAGATCGCCCGCGGCAACGGAGGGCTTTTTGGCGGCCCGCGCCAGAATTTTGTTCAGGATCGGGCTTCCCATGACTGTACTCCGCGCGATTGGTAACGAACGCCTGGCCGCGATTGGCAGCCATCATAATCCGCCCCCGCGAAGCGGGGGAGGGGGACCATCCGAAGCTCGCACAGCGAGTGTAGGATGGTGGAGGGGGCTGGCTTGCTCCGCGCAAGCCGTACCTGCCCCTACCGGCTCGCTTTGCTCGCCACCTCCCCCGCAAGCGGGGGAGGAAAGAAATCACCGCTTCGCCGCGAGCTTCACCGCCTTAATAATCTCCGGATAGGCGGCGCAGCGGCAGAGATTGCCGGAGAGGTAATGGCGGATATCCTCATCGCTCGGATCGGGATGCTGCTTGAGCAATTGATGCACCATCAGCACGAAGCCGGGCGTGCAGTAGCCGCATTGGAACGCGCCGCAGTCGATGAAGGCCTGCTGCACGATCGAGAGCGCGCCGTCGGCATCGAGCGCCTCGACGGTGGTAACGCTTTTGCCGTCGACCCAGGGCGCGAAATAAAGGCAACCCGACACCGCCTTGTCGTCGACCAGCACGGTGCAGCAGCCGCACAGCCCCTGCCCGCAGCTTTCGCGCGCGCCGAACAGATCGAAGCGCTGCAATAGCTCGACCAGGTTGCGGTGCGGCTCGATGTCGGCCGAGACCTCCTGGCCATTGAGCGTGAACTTGATGCTGTGCATGCTCATCATTCGTCCTCGAGTGGGCGGCCTTGCTTGGCGCGCAACGCGCGCAGCACCGCTTCCGCTGTGATCGGCAGCTCGGTGATGCGCACGCCAACGGCGTCGTCGATCGCATTGGCAATCGCCGGCGAGACGCCGAACGTGCCCGACTCGCCGAGCCCCTTGGCGCCAAACGGGCCGGAATGCTGTTCGGCATCGACCAGCTCATTCTGCATCGGCGGAATGTCGCGGATGCCGGGGATTTTGTAGTCGGCGAGCGACGCGTTGGTGACCTGGCCGCCGTCGAGCCGCATGTCTTCGGACAGCGTGAAGCCGAGCTGCATGATCGCGGCGCCGGAAAGCTGGGTGCGCGCCACCGCCGGATTGATCGGCTTGCCGCAATCGGCGGCGTTGACCAGCTTGGTGATGCGCACCGCGCCGGTTTCGGTATCGACTTCGACCTCGGCGCCGGCGCCGCCGATCATCCAGAACGGCGTGACGTTGTCCGACAGCCCGGTCTGCGCATCGGGCGACTTGTAGGTCGGGACGTAGCTCGCCGAGCCGATCACATTGCCGGCCTGCATGCCGTAGCGCTTCTTGAACACTTCCGCGGGCGGATAATTGGTGCCTGCGGGCAGCCCCGCTTCGGCCGCAAGCGCGCGCAATTTGGCGCGAGCGTCTTCCGCGGCGAGCCGCACCGCGTTGCCCATGTGGAACAGCGAGCGCGAGCCGAGCGTGCCCATGTCGTAGGGCGTCACATCGGTGTCGGGATGAACGATACGGACGTCGTCGGCCGCAAGGTCGAGCACCTCGGCGGCGATCTGCGCGAACGCAGTGTCCGAGCCTTGCCCCATATCTACCGTGCTGGTGTAGAGCGTCGTTGAGCCGTCGGCGGACACATTGACGATCGCAACCGACGTGGTCGGCGAGATCGAGGCCTTAAAGCCGATGGCAACGCCGCGGCCGCGGCGCACCGTGCCGTTGCCGTGGTCGAACGGCGCATTCCAGTTCATCTGCGCGGCGATCACATCGAGCACTGCGGCGATGGCGGCGTCCTTCATGGCGGTGCCGCTCGCCTGCGGACGGCCTTCCCGCAAGATATTTTTGCGGCGGAACTCGACCGGATCGATGCCGAGCTCGCGGGCAATGAGATCGGTGTGGCTCTCATAGGCCCATACCAGCTGCGGGATGCCGAAGCCGCGCAGCGCGCCGGCCGGCGTGCGGTTGGTGTAGAGCGAATAGGAATCGATGCGGATGTTGTCGATGTCGTATGGGCCCGGCGCGGTGAAGCCGGATTTTTGCGTCACTCGCGGACCGATATCGGCATAGGCGCCGCCGTTCCAGAACACCTCGCAGGCGCGCGCCACCACCTTGCCATCCTTGCTGACGCCGCTCTTGATGCGGAACGTCGTCGGATGCTTGGTGATCATGTAAAACTGCTCTTCCATGGTCAGCGCGATTTTCACCGGCCGGCGCACCAGCATCGCCAGCGCCGCGACCAGCGCTTCGAGCTTGACGTAAACTTTTGCGCCGAAGCCGCCGCCGAGAAACGGCACCTTCACCCGCACGCGATTTTCCGGCCAGCCGAACAACCGCGCGATCTCGGTGCGCACGAACGACGGCGTCTGGCTCGACGTATGGATCGTCAAGGAGCCGTCGCCCGGTTCGGCGACCGACACGAACGGCTCGAACGGCAGGTGCAGGCATTGCTGGGTCTTGAAGGTGTGCTCGAGCACATGCGCGGCGCCGGCCAGCGCAGCGTCCACGTCGCCGCGGCGCAGGTGATAATCGAGCGCGATGTTGGTGTTGGTGCGGCCCTTGAGATGCTTGAGATCGGCAAAAGTGCCGGCGGGCTTAAGCCTATCGTGCACGACGATGTCCGGCTGCATCGCCGCGACCTCGTCATAGACCGCCGGCAATTCTTCGTACTCGGCGGTGATCGCCTGCACGGCTTGCTCGGCGACGTGCGGATCGCGCGCCAGCACCACCGCGACCGGCTCGCCGACATGGCATACCTTGTCGATCGCCAGAATCGGCTGATCGTGGAACGCCGGACCGTAATACGGCTCCGCTATCAGCTTGCAAATATCTCTGCCGGTGACGACGCGATGCACGCCGTCGAGCGTGCGCGCCGCCGCGGTGTCGATGCTGCGGATGCGGCCGTGCGGCACGGTTGAGCGAAACACCTTGCCGTACAGCATTCCCGGCAGTTGCAGGTTGTGCGTGTAATCGGCGCGGCCGGTGACCTTGGCGCGGACTTCGAGACGCGGAACGGACTGGCCGACCTGGTTCATTACGCGCCTTCGGCCAAGGCTTGCCGGACGGCGCGCCGCAGATAGACCCGCAGCAGCTCGCGCTTGTAGGCGGCGGAGCCATGAGCATCGGCAAGGATCGTGGCTTCCGCGGCGGCCGCTTCGCCGGCACGCACCAGCACCGCAGCGTCGGGCGCGGCGCCCTGCAACGCTTTCTCCGCTGTCGCCAGGCGCGTCACCTTTTCGGTCGCGGCGCTGACCACGACGATCGGATCGCGGATTGTTCCGCCCTCAAGCGCGAACGAGACGGCGACGCCAAGCGCCGGCCAATCGTCGGCGGTGCGCGACGTGACCTTCATGTAAGCGGCCTTGCGGCCGTTGAGCGCGGGCACTGTGACCGCGGTAATCAGCTCGTTCTTGTCCAGGACCGTTTCGTAATAGCCGGCATAAAGCTGTTCGAGCGGCAGTTCGCGGTTGCCGTTCGGGCCGCTGATCGAGAGGCGCGCGCCGAGCGCGGTCAGCACCGGCGGCAGATCCATGTGTGGATCGCCGTGGGCGAGCGCGCCGCCGACGCGGGCCACATTGCGCACCCGCACGTTCGACAGCGTGCGCATCGCCTGCTTGAGCACCGGCAACCGCGCCGCAACATTGGGATCGTGTTCGAGCTCGCTCAATGTCGCCATGGCGCCGATGCGCAATGCGCCGCCGGCGACCGCGATGCGCGAATGCTCGGGCTCGATCTTGTGCAGGCAGACCAGAAGGCTCGGCTGAAACACGCCGGCCTTCATCATCAGCATCAGCGCGGTGCCGCCGGCAACGGCGCGGATCGCCGGCTCTTGCGGATCGAGCAAGGACATTGCTTCCTTGAGCGACGTCGGCTCCACCATGTCGAAGGGAATCATTGCGCATCACCTATCGCATTGTCATGCCCCGCGAAGGCGGGGCACCCAGTAATCGCCGAACGAGCGGTTTCTGCGCGGGAGCACGAGACCAAAAGCGCGGTGGATACTGGATCATCCGCCTTCGCGGATGATGACAGCGCAAGTAAACGCATCGGTACCACAGTTACTTCTCCCGGCCATGACACTTAAGCATTTGCCATGCTCAAAACATGTTCGGCGATCTCGGCGCGCGTGCCGACCCAGATGTCCGGCGCCGACGCCGCCTGCTCGATGATCTTCTCATAGAAATGCGCGCCGCGATGATGGCCGAAGATGTGGGCATGGCTGGTGACATCGATGATGCGAAGCTCGTCGCTGCGGGCGCGCGCGATGTCGATCACCTCATTGAATGAGTCGAGCATCATCTTGGGCGGATGGCCGTATTTCATCGAAGGCATGTCGTTGACGTCGTACGACAGCGGAATGGCGACGATCTTCTTGTTGCCGTGGTTGACGACGTAAGGCAGGTCGGTGTCGAACACATCGCCGTACCAGCGGTAACCCGCTTCGGCGAGGAGCTGGGGCGTCGACAGCTTCGAGGTGCCGCGCGGCGACAGCCAGCCGATGATCTTGCGGCCCGACGCTTTTTCGAGCAGCGCCGTGCAGCGCTCGATGTTCTTGCGCTCGTCCTCGTCGGACAGCAGCGCCGGGATCACGTCCATGCTGTAGGAGTGCGACAACACCTCATGGCCGCGATCGGCAATCGCCTTGACCGTGTCCGGCGAGCGCTCGGCGACAACGGCATTGGTCATGACGCTTGCTTTGGCGCCGTGGCGGGCGAACGCATCCATCAGACGATGGATGCCAACCTTGACGCCATAGGCGGCCCAGGAGATCGCCATGGTGTCGAGCACGCCTGCGGGCAGCGGATTGCCCATCGGGCTGATGCCGGGCGCCTTGCCGTCCGACCATGCTTCGAGACAGACATTGAAGACGACGGCGATACGCTTGCCGTTCGGCCAGACCCAATTCGGCTGCTTTTTCATTGACGTCCCCGGCAGGCGCATATCGCCAAGAAAACGACATCGCGGAGACGAGTTTAATCACACTCGGGTTTGCCCCGTCGAGGCGTCAGGCGTGCGCCGGGCGCGGGCTCATAAACCAGGCCCCGGCCAGCACCAACAGCGCAATCAGCGCGGGTGCGATGGCGAGCACGAGGCTTGCAGCGGCAACGGCCGCGGTGGCGGCCCAGCCGATCGAGGAAAATGCCTCGGTGAAAGTCGCTACGCGCGAAGATATTTGGCGGCGGCGAAACTGGCTGCGCTTGGCCTGGCTGCGAAACCACAGCTGGATCGCGGTCGCAGCCGTGGTGGCGATGACGATGCCGCCGCTCGCAACCAAAGCGTGCCACGGCGAGACAAGCGCGAGTGCGGCGACGAGCGGCGCGAACACCACGGCGATGACGCCGAGCACCGCCTCGACTTTGACCCGCAGCACGAAGCTTGCAGGAACCGGCGCCGCGGCGACGAGGTCGGGCGCGTCCTCGCCGGAGATCGACAGCCACGCGAGGCCGCCGGCAAGCTGCCCGGCCGCCATGACCAAAACCGGCACCAGCAAAGCGTAGGCGCCGTTGCCGTCGTCAAAACTGTGCCAGAGCAAGACCGCGGGCGGAATCAGGTAGAGCATCTGCATCAGCGTCTGCGACATCAGCCACGGATCGCGCCGCAATAGCAGCCATTCCTTGCGGCGTAACGTGCGCTGCGGCGAGGTCGGCCTGAACGTCGCTTGACGCTGGGTCTCGGCAGCGCTCGAATTGCCAGCGCCAGCCGCAATGAGTGCGTATTCGCCGAAACGCGGCGCGACCAGCACGATGGCGGCGCCGAGCAGCGCAAAGCCCGCGGCCAGTACGCCGATGAGAGCCACGCTATCGCCAAGCGCGGCGCGAGCCGGCCACCAGAACAGGCTGCCAAGATCGGGCGTCCATGCCAGCACGGTTTGCGATTGCAGCACTGAAACCCGCGCGATCGTGCCGTAAGACAGAATTGCCGCCACTTGCAGGCCGATGACGAAGGCGGCGCCGATCGCCGCCGCGACGATCTGCGCGACGAGGCGCGTGCGCTTCGGGCCGATGACACGAAACAACGCGACCGTGAGGCCGACCGCAAGCGCGGTCGCTGTGGTGCCCATCGCGACGATCAGGCCGTAGGCGCCGAGCCAGCGCCATCCGCCGCGGGCGACCAGCACGTCGATGAACGGCGCCGCGAGCGGCGCCGCCATCATCGCCATCGAAACCGCAACCGTGGCGATGCGCACGGCAAACAATTTGTTCGCCGCAACCGGCGAGGCGAGGATGAGATCGAGATCGGAGCGCGAGTAGAACGCCCGCGTCATCGATTCCATCGCCTGCGAAACCATCAGCAGCCATGACAGCAGCACGCTGGCGGTGATCGTCACCAGCATCGGCTTGTCGACGGCGGCATCGGCGTAGCGGCCGACCATCCAATAGGCGACGAAGTGCATGAAGATCGCGAACACGAGGATCGCGAGCACAACCCGGCGCAGCCGTTCGCGCCGGCCGGCGGTCATCATCGACAGCCAATCGCGCCAGGCGAGCCGCGACTCGTGCCGCGCAAACCAGACGGTGGTGCCCGGCGCCAACGTCATGCCGCTTGGGCCTGTTCGGCGACCAGCGCGAGGAAGGTATCTTCGAGGCTGGCGCCGTGGCTAAAACTTCCCGCCGCGCCCTTGGCGGCCTGCAACCGCAGCTCCTCGAGCGTGCCCTCGGCGATGAGCTTGCCGTGCGCGATGACGCCGATGCGGTCGGCCATGCGCTCGGCCACTTCGAGAATGTGCGTGGTCATGACGATGGTGCCGCCGGCATTGACGCGCTCGCGCAGCACGCTTTTCACTTGCCGGGCCGAGCCGGCATCGAGCCCGGTCAGCGGCTCGTCGAGAATGATCACGCGCGGCTCGTGCACCAGCGCGCCGGCGAGCGCCACTTTCTGCCGCATGCCCTTGGAAAAACTCTCGCAGCGCTCGTTGCCATGCGCCGCCAGATCGAGCCACGACAACAGCTCGTGCGCGCGCGCCTCCGCAACCGCCGGCTCGATGCTCCACAGCCCGGCGACGAATTCCAGATATTCGCGCGGCGTGAGCTTGTCGTAGATCATCGGCTCGTCGGAAATCCACGCCATGACGTGCTTGGCCGCCACCGGATCGGCCAGCGCATCGATGCCGGCGACATGGATGGTGCCGGCGTCGGGCCGCAGCAAGCCGGCGATCATGCGCAGTGTCGTCGTCTTGCCGGCGCCGTTCGGGCCGAGCAGCGCATAGAACTCGCCCTGGCGCACATTGAGGTCGAGGCCGTCGACGGCGGGACGGTCGAACGACTTGGCCAGGCCGTGGATCTCGAGCGCAAATTGTGAACAGGACATCATGTGATCAACGCCGGGCATCTGGTGATTTCCATGTCATCGTCCGCGAAGGCGGGCGATCCAGTAATCCATAATCTCGGGTGCGGGCACTAAGTTTCGTTCCAGATACGCGGTGATGACTGGATGCTCCGCCTCCGCGGAGCGTGACAGATAGTCGAGAGAAGTTTCGGTCTCGTGAATCGGCTGCCGCGCTTTCACAGCGAACGGTAAAGGCGCAATACGGTTCGCTATTGCTCTTTACGGGCTGGGCGGCCGAACCCGAACACCCCGAAAAATACCTCGCGCGCGGCGTTCAACCAGACGGGGTCCGCATCGCCGATGCGCCCGGCGATGATATCCTTGTTGATCGTGGCTATCTTGTCGAAACGAACCGATGAAGCCACCTTGAGCCCGGTTCCAGCCGTCGGCGCTATCGCCTTGGCATCAGGATCGTTACGAGGGATCGAGGTGATATAGGCGACTATGATGTCTGTCCGCCGGTCGTTTTCGGTGGAAATGACGAGCGCCGGGCGGCGCTTGGCGGCGGTCAAGTCGGTGAAGGGGAAATCGGTCAGGACGATTGCCCCGAAAGGAATTCCAGTCACGAGCGGAAGCGCTCGACCAGGTCGGCATCGCTATACAGATCGGGCTCTTCGGCCAGCCAGTCGAACGCACCTCCCGCAGCATTGATTGCCGTAAGGGACGGCTCTTCCGCCTCGATGCTTTCAACAACGACACGCAATCGTTGACGCGCCGGTATGCCGCGCCGCCGCAACTCGTCCGTCACCTTGCCTGCTTCGACATCGTTCAGAATCTGTCTCATGACGTTAAGCTTAGCTCCGCGCATATGCAGCGGCAATGGGGTTTGCGCCCTCGCCCTACATGCAAATCGAGAGAAGTTTCGGTCTCGTGAATCGGACGTCGCGATTTTACGCTTGCCCTCAACGCGTTATGCGATCGATCTCGGCGAGTTCGGCGCCCGACAGCGCCCACGCGGCGGCGGCGACATTCTGCTCGACCTGCTCCGGCTTGGTGGCGCCGGCAATGATGCTGGGAACGTAAGCATGGCTCACGAGCCAGCTCATCGCCAATTCCAGGATGCTGTGGCCGCGCGCGGCGGCGAACTGCGACAGCGCATCGACGACGCGCAAGTTGCGCGGATTGAGCAGATTGTTGGCGCGTCCCGCGTCGCCGGCAAGCCGCGATCCGGCCGGCGCCGGCGCATTCAATTTGTATTTGCCGGTCAGCAACCCGCTCGCCAGCGGAAAGTACGGCAGCAGGCCGAGCCCGTGCTTGCGCAGCACCGGCACATAGTCCTTTTCAACGCTGCGATCGAGCAAACTGTATTCATCCTGCGAGGTCACGAAGGAGGCCAATTTCTCGCGCTGTGAAACCGCCAGCGCCTCTTCAAGCTGCGCGGCCGAAAGATTGGAGCAGCCGATGCAGCGGACTTTCCCGGATTTCACCAGCTCGTCGAGCGCCCGCAATGTCTCCTCGATCGGGGTCCGCGCATCGGGCCGGTGCAATTGATAGAGATCGATCCAGTCGGTCTTGAGCCGCCGCAAGCTCGCCTCGACCGCCTGCATGATGTAGCGCCGCGATGCGCCGCGCAGCTTGCCGGCATCGTCCATCGGAAGGCCGAACTTGGTCGCCAGCACGATATCCTTGCGCCGCGGCCCAAGAATCCGTCCCAAAAATTCTTCCGAGCCGCCCTTGTTGCCGTAGGTGTCGGCGGTGTCGATCAGCGTGATGCCGAGATCGAGCGCCTTTGTGACGACAAGGCGCGATGCCTCGAAATCGGTGCGGCCGCCAAAATTATTAGCGCCGAGGCCGACGACGGAAACTTCCGGGCCCGCCGTTCCGAGCTTGCGTGTTTGCATGCGATGATTGGCGTCAGCCGCTGACGTTATATGCGGCCAGCGCCGCCATGTTGACGAGCTGCGCGTCATTCGCCGACAGCGGCACGATCTGCACCGAGCGGTCGAGGCCGACCAGCATCGGGCCGATCACGGTGGCGCCGCCAAGCTCCATCAGCATCTTGGTCGCGATCGAGGCCGAGTGGAACGCCGGCATGACCAGCACGTTCGCCGGTCCGGACAGGCGGCAGAACGGGTAGGCTTCGCGCAGCTCCATGTTCAGTGCCACGTCGGCGGCCATGTCGCCGTCATACTCGAAATCGACGCGCTGCTTGTCGAGCAGCCGCACCGCCTCCTGCACGCGCTCCGAGCGTTCGCCGGGCGGATGACCGAAGGTCGAAAACGCCAGCATGGCAAGCCGCGGCTCGTAGCCGAGCGAGCGCGCGACACGCGCCGCCTCGACCGCAATCTCGGCGATGTCGCTGGCGCCGGGCATTTCGGTCACCGCGGTGTCGGCGACCAGCACGGTGCGCCCGCGCGCCAGCACCAGCGAAACGCCCATGACGCGATGGCCGGGTTTCGGATCGATGCAGCGCCGCACATCCTCGAGCGCGACCGAGAAATTGCGGGTGACGCCGGTCACCATCGCATCGGCGTCGCCGAGCGCGACCATGCAGGCGGCAAAATGATTGCGGTCCTGGTTGACCATGCGCTGGCAGTCGCGCTGCAAATAGCCCTGGCGCTGCAGGCGCTCATAGAGGTAGGCGGCATAGTTTGCATTGCGCTTGGATATCGCCGCATTGATGATCTCGATGCCGCCGCCAAGCTCGACGCCGAGCGCTTCCGCCGTGTCGCGCACGCGCCGCTCGCGGCCGACCAGAAGCGCCGTGCCGAGTCCCTGGTGCACGAACGATGCCGCCGCGCGGATCACCTGCTCTTCTTCGCCCTCGGCGAACACGACGCGCTGCGGATGCCGGCGCAACTTCTCAAAAACCCGCTGCAGCACGCCGGCGATCGGATCGAGCCGGCTGCGCAATTGCTGCCGGTAGGCGTCCATATCGGCAATCGGCCGCCGCGCGACGCCGGAATCCATTGCGGCCTTTGCCACCGCGGCCGGAATATTCGAGATCAGGCGCGGATCGAACGGCACCGGGATGATGTAATCGGGGCCGTATTTCGGCCGCGCACCATAGGCCACGGCGACTTCGTCTGGAACGTCCTCGCGCGCCAAGTCGGCAAGCGCGTGGGCGGCTGCGATTTTCATCTCCATATTGATCGAGCGGGCGCGCACGTCGAGCGCGCCGCGGAAGATGTAGGGAAAGCCGAGTACGTTGTTAACCTGGTTCGGATAGTCCGAGCGGCCGGTCGCCATGATGGCGTCGGTGCGCACCGCCGCGACCTCTTCGACGGTAATTTCCGGATCGGGATTGGCCATGGCGAAGATGATCGGCTGCGGCGCCATCATCTTGACCATCTCCTGCGTCACCGCGCCTTTGGCCGAGAGGCCGAAGAACACGTCGGCGTCGATCATCGCCTGGGCGAGCGTGCGCGCGGACGTCTTCACCGCATAGGCCGACTTCCACTGGTTCATGCCGTCCTTGCGGCCCTCGTAGATGACGCCCTTGGTGTCGCACAGGATCAGGTTCTCCGGCCGGAAGCCGATGGCGCGCAAAAGTTCGAGGCAGGCGATGCCGGCGGCGCCGGCGCCGTTGCAAACCAGCCTGGTGGTCGCGATGTCGCGCCCGGTGAGATGGAGCGCATTGATCAGGCCGGCGGCGGCGATGATCGAGGTGCCGTGCTGGTCGTCGTGGAACACCGGAATGTCGAGCAGCTCGCGCAGCTTTTGCTCGATGATGAAGCACTCCGGCGCCTTGATGTCCTCGAGATTGATGCCACCCCAGCTCTTGCCGAGCACTTTCACGCAGTTGATGAACTCGTCGGGATCCTCGGTGGAGACTTCAAGATCGATGGAGTCGACGTCGGCAAACCGCTTGAACAGCACTGCCTTGCCTTCCATCACCGGCTTGGCCGCCAGCGCGCCGAGATTGCCGAGGCCGAGAATGGCGGTGCCGTTGGTGATGACCGCCACGAAATTGCCCTTGGTCGTGTAGTCGTAGGCCTTGGCCTCGTCCTCGGCGATGGCCAGCACCGGAACGGCGACGCCCGGCGAATAGGCAAGCGACAGGTCGCGCTGCGTCGCCATCGGCTTGGTGGCGACGACTTCGAGCTTTCCGGGCCGGCCTTGGCTGTGAAACAGCAGGGCTTCCTGGTCGGTGAAAGTCGGCCGGTTGGCGCGGCCTCCGCTGTTGCCGCCGTTTTTGGAAGCCATTTCAATACCTGCTTACGCTGAACTGTTTAGAGCGGGCGGAGGGAACTGTAGCGAACCCGGTGGCCTATGCTCAAGGACCGAAAGCGCCGCCGCGCCGCATTGAACAAGCGCGCGGGGAAGAGTAATGGCTGCGTCAGACCTCCCAATCCATGAGCCCGCCAGCGCCGTCATGATCAGATTCCTGCTGCGTTTCATCGGCCTTTGCCTGCTGGCCACCGCTTTCATCTTTTTCGTCTATGACGGCACCAAGACCATCGCCAATCAGCAATTGATCACCATGAAGGTCAGCGATGCGTGGGCCATTGTCGATCAGAGCACGCTCGTCCAGTTGCAGCCGGCGATCGAAAAGCACGCCCCGCATTGGCTGTGGGACCCGGTGACGCTGTCGGTCCTCAATGCGCCGACCTGGGTGGTGCTGGGCATCGTAGCGGCTATTCTCATCCTGCTCGGCCGCAAGAAGAAGCCGCTCATCGGCTACGGGCGCGACTGAGCGTAAAACGATTGATTGCGTAAGGGGAGTGAAATGCCAGCCAACGGCTACGATTACATCATCGTCGGCGCCGGCTCGGCCGGCTGCGTGCTGGCCAACCGGCTGAGCGAGGATTCTTTCGCGCGCGTGCTGCTGCTCGAAGCCGGCGGCCGCGACTGGCACCCTTACATCCACATCCCGCTCGGCATGGGCCGCATGCACGACTACGGCATGTTCGACTGGGGCTACCAGACCGACCCCGAGCCGAACCTCGACAACCGCCGCATCGAGGCGATGCGCGGCAAAGTGCTGGGCGGCTCGTCGTCGATCAACGTCATGGCCTATACCCGCGGCAACCGCGGCGACTACGACCGCTGGGCGCAGAAGGGCGCGCGCGGCTGGTCCTATGCCGACGTGCTGCCCTATTTCCAGCGCTGCGAGACCTTCGAGAAAGGCGAAGACACCTGGCGCGGCGGCAGCGGACCGCTCGGCACCGAATTCGCAAGGACGCAAGACCCGCTCTTTGAAGCCTGGCTCGAAGCCGCCAAGGCGGCCGGCTATCCGCTGACGCCGGACTATAACGGCAAGCAGCAGGAAGGCTTCGGCCGCGGCCAGTTCACCATCCGCAACGGCCGGCGCTCGTCCTCCGCCAACGCCTTTCTCAAGCCGGCGCGCGCACGGAAAAACCTGACCGTGGAAGTCAACGCGCACACGACGCGCGTCACGCTCAATGGCACGCGCGCGACCGGCGTCGAATACGTTCAGAACGGCGCGATCGTGCGCGCGAGCGCAACGAAAGACGTCGTTCTGTCTGCCGGCACCTTCAACTCGCCGCAGCTGCTGATGCTCTCGGGCATCGGGCCGGCCGGGCATTTGCGCTCGTTCGGCGTCGATGTCGTCGCCGACCTGCCGGTCGGAAAAAATCTGCAAGACCATCTCGGCGCCTACATGACCTATACGCGCAAGCAGCCAGGCTCGTTCCACCGCGAGATGCGGTTCGATCGCATGGCGGTGAGCATGATCCGCGCCTACCTATTCGGCACCGGGCCGGGCACCGTCGTGCCGGGCGGCCTGCATGCTTTCATCAAGACGCGGCCGGAATTGTCGGTGCCCGATATCGAGTTCATGTTCCGCGGCACCTCGCATGCGCCGCATCTTTGGTTTCCGCTGCTGCGGCCGGCCTTCCTCGACGGCTTTGGCATCCGCCCGACGCTGCTACATCCCGACAGCCGCGGCGAGCTGCTGCTCGGCTCCGCCGATCCGCTCGCACCGCCGCGCATCGTCTATCGCTTCTTTACCGCGCCGAACGACCTGCCGACCTTGCGCCAGGGGTTCAAGCTGGCGCGCGAGGTCGCATTCCAAAAAGCGATGGACCCCTATCGCGGCGACGAGATCGGCCCGGGCTTGAAAGTGCAGACCGACGCCGAGATCGACGGCTGGCTCAAGAAGGTCGTCATCACCGCGCATCATCCGTCCAGCACCTGCGCCATTGCTCCCGACGGCGTGCTCGATTCCGATCTCAAAGTGCGCGGCATCGAAGGCTTGCGCGTCTGCGACGCTTCGGCGATGCCCGACCTCGTCTCCGCCCACATCAATGCCTGCGTGCTGATGATGGCCGAGAAAGGCGCCGATTTGATTCGCGGCAAGCCGGCGCTGCCCGCAGCGGAGGCGGCGTAACCCTCCTCGTCATTCCGGGGCGCGGGCACTTGCCCGCGAACCCGGAATCCATACTCACAGTCGATCGAATCTGGCTTCCTCAGTGCCAAGAATGCGAGTGCGGTGGTTATGGATTCCGGGCTCGCGCTACGCGCGCCCCGGAATGACGTACAAGCAATCCCGTTCTCGCGACGCATGCGCGCCCGAGTTATGCCAACGCTACTTCCAATTTCGTCGTTGCGAGGAGCGAAAGCGACGAAGCAATCCAGACGGTGGCGGGAACTGGATTGCTCTTCGCGGAGCCTGTCATCGGGCCGGCCACTTCGGGCCGGACCCGTTGGCTCGCAATGACGAA
>Ga0102924_1002035_pt1 | contig 22527 bp, 15 predicted proteins | sample PaiPotPPM11metaG_FD_80116 | JGI IMG/M metagenome (GOLD analysis project Ga0102924, IMG submission 80116) | Iron sulfur acid spring bacterial and archeal communities from Banff, Canada, to study Microbial Dark Matter (Phase II) - Paint Pots PPM... ...
CATTTCGGCGGCGCTCTGATAGCGAAGATTGCGGTCCTTCTCCAACGCCCTGCCGATAATCAGTTCCAGACGAGGCGGCATTCCGGAATTCAGCTTTGTTGCGGGAATCGGTGCCCGGTTCAGGATCGCTTCGAAGACAATGGCCGTACTATTTCCCTGGAAGGGCAACTGTCCCGTAGCCATTTCATAAAGGACGGCTCCAAACGAGAACAAGTCGCTGCGGGCATCGAGTTCCTCGGCCCGAGCCTGCTCTGGCGACATATAAGCGACGGTGCCAAGTGTAGAACCCGGGCTAGTCAGGTGTGGATCGTCTTTCGGGACGTTCAAGATGTATTGCGATGCGAGCTGGTCGGAAGAGTTGGCGCCGGTCGCAATTTTCGCGAGCCCGAAATCCAGAACCTTGGCATGACCTCGCTCGGTGACGAAGATGTTGGCCGGTTTGATGTCACGGTGAACGATACCTTTGGCGTGCGCGGCATCGAGAGCGTCGGCAATGTCGATCGCCAACGCCAGAAGAGTGTCTGTTTCCAGCGGACGACTGGCAATGCGATGCTTCAGCGTCACCCCGTCCAGAAACTCCATGGCGATAAACGCTTCGCCGTCATGGTCGTCAATTTCATAGATTGTGCAAATATTGGGATGATTGAGGGCAGAAGCTGCCTGCGCTTCTCGCTGGAACCGGGCAAGAGCTTGCGCGTTTTTAGCAATCTCGTCGGGCAGAAACTTCAAGGCCACAGAGCGATGCAGCTTTACATCTACCGCCTTATACACCACGCCCATACCGCCAACGCCCAACTTCTCGAGAATGCCGTAATGCGAAACCCGACTTCCGATTAGTCGCGATTCCTTCCCGCTTGTGGCCCGCTCATTGGCCATCAGTTTGCCCATAACCTTCAGAGCAGGTAACTCCATGAATCGCTCGGCTGCTGTTTCGTGAGCGAGCAGCGACTCCACTTCGCGTCGAAGCACTTCGTTGCCCTGACACGATTGCTCGAGGAATTCAGCGCGGCGGCTCTCCTCCACTTCAAGGACGCGATGATACAGTTGTTCGACTTGAGGCCAGAGGTCAGCTCCCACCTGGATCCTCCTTGCTCATCTCACGGAGCAGCCAAACCTTTGCCAATTTCCAGTCCCGCACGACGGTTTCGGTCGAAACACGCAATACTTCGGCAGTCTCTTCTATGGTCAATCCGCCAAAGAATCTAAGTTCTACGACCTTGCTTTTTCTCTCGTCTACGGTGGCTAGCGCCTGCAACGCATCGTCCAGAGCCAGCAAGTTGGTGTCGGGTTCTAGGCACACCGAGGGCGCTTCGTCCAATGACATATGAAGCGCGCCACCGCCTCGCTTCTGGTAACCGCTGGATCGAGCAAAATCAATCAAAATGCGCCTCATCAGCTTGGCTGACACGGCAAAAAAATGCGCCCGATCTTGCCAATTGACTCGCTCGCAGTCAACCAACCGTAAATAGACTTCATTGACGAGAGCGGTCGTTTGCAAGATGTGGCCGGAGCGTTCCCCAGCCATGCAGCGTTGCGCTACTCGATGTAATTGCTCGTACACCAAAGGGGTGAGCTTTTCCAGCGCCCCTTCGTCTCCGGTAGTCCAGGCTTTGAGGAGCTGGGTGACTTCCGTCGAAGGCAGTAGCATCCAAACCTCCGTAGTTTCAATACATTAAACTTTGCGCAGGCGAAAGCCCAGCTGCCGCCCTGGTCTCGGGGATGGCGTTCATTTCCTTCAATTTTTTCTACACGTGGTTGCGATTTTGACTCTTTTTTCCCGCCTTATTAGACAGAGGCCAATTTGATGGCGGCTAAACCTTCAAGAGTCGGCCAAATCCGCACAACGGCTAGGAGGAAAAATGAGCAAACTTGGGTATCGTAATACCACGTTTCACAATATTACCGGGAAGCGGAACTCATCGAGGGGCATCTTGATAGTTCTCGCACTCGGCATGGCGGCAGCTTCGCTTCACGCACAGACCTACCAGCAGCTGGCAGTTTTTAATGGCACCGACGGTAACAGCCCACAGGCCCCCGTCGTGCAGGGCACGGATGGCAATCTTTACGGAACCACCAAGAGTGGCGGCATCGGAGACTGTCCGGGCAACTGCGGCACAATCTTCAGGATGACGCCGGGAGGTCAACTGACCACCGTTTACGAGTTCTGCAAGAAGGGTGGAGTGTGCACCGATGGCTATTATCCCGTAGCCGCCTTGATGCTTGCGAAGAATGGCGATTTCTACGGGACCACCTCCCAGGGCGGCAATATTCCTAAGGGCGACAGCGGTGTTCCGAGTGGAACGGTATTCAGGATCACATCTGCAGGCGCGTTCCAGCAACTCTATAGCTTTTGCAAAACGTGGCCCTGTCCGGATGGGGCCGTGCCAATGGCCGCGCTCATCCAGGGAACCAATGGTAATTTCTACGGAACGACATACGGCGGCGGCGCAAACAATAATGCTGGCACAGTCTTCGAATTGACCCCGGCGGGTGTGCTCACCACTCTTTACAGCTTCTGTTCCATAACCAACTGTCTCGACGGCGAACTCCCCACTGCCGGACTCGTGCAAGGAACCGACGGCAATTTTTATGGAACGACCCAGAAGGGCGGTCTTTGCCTTGAAGATCCATGCGATCCCTTTGAGGATGGCGGCACGATCTTCAAGATTACCCCCGCCGGCGAATACTCAGTCCTCTACAGCTTCTGCAGCCAAACAAATTGCGCGGACGGAGCCAATCCATCGACTCCGCTCATTCTAGGCACGGACGGCAACCTCTACGGAACAACCAAAGACGGCGGTGGGGTTACTGCCGGCACGATCTTCAAGATTTCACCCGGCGGCCAGTTCACACAGCTTGTTGGCTCCGGCTTTTTTTATCCCGAAGGGCTGATTCAGGGCACCGATGGCAACTTCTACGGAACCGAGGCAAACGGCGGCGCCGTGAACTCGGGCGCGGTATTCCAGGTAACCCCGGCGGGCAATGTAACCATCGAATACAGCTTCTGTAACTGCGGTGCCGACGGCGAAGGCCCAGTCGCCCCCGTCTTCCAGGCCACCGACGGTACTTTTTATGGCACCACCGCCGGAGGCTTTGGAACCAGCAGCGATGGAACCGTCTACAGCTTGTCGATGGGGCTGGTCCCCTTTGTGCAAGCCATTCCCAGCGAAGGCAAGGTCGGAAGTATCGTAAGAATAATCGGAACCGAGTTGGCGGGCGTCAGTGGCGTCACCTTTAACGGTGTGCCCGCTCCCTTCGCCTTCGTATCGGACACAGAGATCGGCGCGAAAGTGCCCAAAGGCGCTACCACCGGACCCATTGAGGTGATTGTCCCCAGCGGCAAGCTTTCGAGCAATGTCGCGTTTCAAGTTATTCAGTGAGTTGAATCTAAACAACGCCTCCTTGCGGGCAGAATGAGTCTTGGCGGGAAATGATTCACTGCCCGTGAGAGGACGATAGCGACCTGGATGTTAATAAATAGAGAAAGATGGTCGACAAACGGTGAAGGTATTTGGGACTGCCGGTGGGCGGCCTCGTCAAGCTCGGAGGGTTACCTCTCCGATTCGCCCGATCGAAGCACTGGGGACTCGGTTCGGCAACAGATCCCATACCGTTGCCAAAGCTGAAACCACGGGCTATGTGCGAGCATTTCGTCGTGTCTGCGATTGGCAGCAGAGATGTCGCTTGGGCTCAGGGGCCTAATGTCCGGCGCTTCGAACATTTCCTGTAGCTGCTCAATCTCGTCGATGATGCGTTCAACGTCCATGCCTGACAATCATCTAGGAAAAGGCGCGGATCGGTCAACAAGAAGCGGCAAATGGGCCGCGCCACTTGGTCAGAGAAAGTCTCCCATATTGCTTTGAAAGTGGCACATGGCCGTGCACTGAAGAGTCACTGTTTGACTACTTCAAGGCGACAGAGCGGCCCAGCCGCGTCGTTTTCCTTTGCCCGGACATGTGCCTCAGCTCATTTTTCAAGTGGCTTAATGTCAGCACTGCCGGCGCAGTTAGTGTTTTTCCTTTAACTTGCGGTAGCGACGGATCAACGTGGTAGTGGAACTGTCGTGACTGAGCGTCGGTTCTGAATCTCCCTCGAGCTCGGGGATGATGCGCTGCGCCAAAACTTTGCCCAGTTCAACGCCCCACTGGTCGAAGGAATCGATGTTCCAGATTACGCCCTGAGTGAAAACAGAATGCTCGTAAAGAGCCACGAGCTTGCCTAGCGTTTCCGGCGTGAGCCGTTCAGCCAGAATCGTATTCGACGGGCGGTTGCCTTCGAAAACCCGGTGCGGCACAAGCCAATCGGGCGTGCCTTCGGCCTTTACCTGCTCCGGCGTCTTACCGAAGGCGAGCGCCTCGGTCTGGGCAAAAACATTGGCTAACAACATGTCGTGGTGTCGCCCCAGTTCGTTGAGCGGCTTGGCAAAGGCAATGAAGTCACAAGGAATGAGACGCGTGCCTTGGTGGATCAACTGGTAAAACGAGTGCTGCCCGTTCGTCCCAGGCTCGCCCCAATAAATTGGGCTGGTATCGTGGGAGACCGGCTTTCCCTTCAGTGTTACATGCTTTCCGTTGCTCTCCATGGTCAACTGCTGCAGATAGGCTGGGAAGCGCTTCAGATACTGCTCGTACGGCAATATGGCTACGGTCTGGGCGCCGAAAAAGTCGTTGTACCAGATGGCGAGCAGGCCCATGAGCACCGGCAGATTGGACTCGAAAGGTGTGGTTCGAAAATGATCGTCCATCTGGTGAAAGCCGTTCAGCATGGCGCGGAAATTATCCGGGCCGATCGCAACCATGGTCGAAAGACCGATAGCCGAATCCATGGAGTAGCGGCCGCCGACCCAATCCCAGAATCCAAACATGTTGGCCGTGTCGATGCCAAATTTCGTGACTTCTGCAGCATTGGTCGAGACCGCAACAAAATGCTTAGCGACCGACTTCTCGTCGCCTCCGAGACCGGCGAGGGACCAGGAGCGAGCGGTCTGCGCATTTGTCATCGTCTCGAGCGTGGTGAAAGTTTTTGAAGAGATGATGAACAGCGTCTCCGACGGATCAAGATCGCGCACTGCTTCCGCGAAGTCAGTCCCGTCAATGTTGGACACGAACCGGAATGTGAGGGCGCGGTCGCTGTAATATTTGAGTGCTTCATACGCCATAACCGGTCCGAGATCGGAGCCGCCGATCCCGATGTTCACTACATTGCGAATGCGTTTTCCGGTGTGGCCGGTCCACGCGCCACTGCGCACCCGGTTGGAGAAATCAGCCATCCTGTCGAGCACTTCATGCACTTCTGGCACGACATTCTTTCCATCCACGAGAATGGAAGCATCTCTTGGTGCGCGCAGCGCTACGTGCAAGACTGCGCGATTCTCGGTGATGTTGATCTTCTCACCTCGGAACATGGCGTCGATTCGCTTTCGCAGGCCAGACTCTTCCGCGAGTTGAAGAAGAAGCCGCAGAGTTTCGTCAGTGATTCGATTCTTCGAATAGTCGAGGGAAAGGCCAAGAGCTTCGACCGCCATGCGTTGTCCGCGTTTCGGATCGTCGGCAAAAAGCTGGCTAAGGTGCAGCTTTGACACTTCCTTGTAGTGTGCAGAGAGAGCCTTCCACCCCTGGCGTTTTCCCGCCGCTTTTGAGGCCGGCGTTTGGACAGATGTTGCCATACTCGTGCTCCTATCTCACCGCGCTACGTATATCCGCGGCTCGTTTTGGCCTCGACCACATCCTGCAACGTCACTTTCGGGCGAGTGAGGTGCCCTGAGAAAATCACGTTATCGGGTCGTTGCCCGACCTTATGGAGAAACCGTTTCCTTATTGTAAAGCTGAAGGCGCATTATGACTGCATCAAGGCCTTCTCCGAGACGGATTTTACCGAAGACCTAAAGAAGATCGATGTGCCAACGCTCGTCATGCATGGCGACGATGATCAGATTGTGCCCATCGCGGCGTCCGGTCTGATGTCTGCCAAGATCGTAAAGGGAGCCACGTTAAAGGTATATCGAGGTTTCCCGCACGGGATGCCCGCTACCAATGCCGACCAGATCAATGCCGACCTGCTAGCGTTCTTTCAGGAAAGGAAGCAGGCAGCAGCGTAGAAAAATTCGGCGTGGAAAAATTCCAGGATCGGCCTCTGCTTGTCCGTGGGGGCCGGCTTTTAACTTCCGACTCCTTCCTTGCACTTCAGGCGCGCGCTTTATCGATCATTTCGGCCCAAATGCCTTTGGAGCGAAGAATGAGTTCGATAGCCTCGCGAACGGCACCATGCCCGGCAAGCGCCCTGGTAACGTAATGTGCGATTGCCTTGACTTCGGGGACCGCATCGCCCACAGCAACCGCGAGGCCCGCCCGCCGGAGCAATGGAATGTCGGGAAGATCGTCACCGATAAATGCGACGGCGGCAGCGGAGACCCCAGCCTTCTTAAGAATTTCTTCGAACGCCGGCATTTTTAGCGGTTGCTTCATATAAATAAATTCCATCTTCATCTCGTGAGCTCGTCGCAGGAGGGCCGCGCTTTCGCGCCCGGTAATGCAGCCCGTGCGAAGTCCTGCTGTATTCGCAAGCGTGAGTCCCTGGCCATCGTGGGCGTCGAAGGTTTTTATTTCCAGGGCTGTGCCGTCGTTTTGCGAAAGCAGGGTAACGCTGCCGTCCGTCATCGTGCCATCGACGTCCATGAGAATTACCTGGATCTGGCGGGCACGCTTCTTGAGCGCGGGAGAGATCTTGCGAAGACTAGCCAACGAAACCTCCAAACGGTTGAGCAAAGAGTGTACGTCAACCGTTGTTCTGAGGCATCGGGGTCGTCACCGGCCTGCTGCGGGACTTGAGAGTCTGGTTGCTGCAACCGATGTTAGGCATCCAAGCATCCGCGATGCTTTTTGTAGTGATAGACTTTCCCGTATGGCAGCCAAAAAGAAGGCTAAGAAGAAGAAATCTCAAATCATTTCGACCGGAAAATCAAGGCGCGGCAACAAGGCGAAGGCGCGGCGGAAAATCGCGAAGAAATCGCCGGTGAAAAGCTCTGGAAAGAAAAAGGCAACCTCGAAACAAAAAGCTCGTCCCGTTAAGAAAGCGGTGACATCGAGCTCTGGGTCAAAAGAGACAAACCGCCGTGAAAACCGGATGGTTGACTCACAGTCTACAACGGCCAAGCGGTTACGCAGACAGACAGAAGGGCAGGCAGGCGATTTACAGCAACTGTCCAATGTCGCGCGCGCAGATTCGGAAAGTGTGGATGAATTGCTGGAGGAAGGGAATGCTTTCGAAGCTGGCGTGATCGACGGAGTAGAGCGCGCCGAAGACGCCGATGAGGGCGAAGTTCGCACTCGTGAGGTTCCGGAAGACGATGTGCCCGAGGAATACCTGGACAAGGATTAGCATTAGAGCCGTTATTCCTATCCGAAGCCGGATGCAGCCGCGGTCGGGGTCCGACTTTTTTGGATTCTTGAGTCCAGATGACGTGGGCACCCTCCATTTCGCTACCCGAGGAATTCAATGCTGCTGCGCACTTTGTCGACCGGCACATAGGCGAAGGCCGAGCCCAAAAGGTAGCGATTGAGTGCGGCGATGTCCAACTCACGTATGGACAACTTTCTTCTCGCGTTAATCAACTTGGCAATGGTCTGAAAGGCTTGGGTGTCCGAATGGAGGAGCGTGTTCTACTGCTCCTGCTCGACACCCATGAATTCGCAATCAGCTTTTTCGGTGCGATCAAAATCGGGGGCGTACCGGTTCCCGTCAACACTCTGCTGAAACCCGCTGACTATAAATACCTTCTCAATAATTCGCGGGCGCGTGTTGCAATCGTGAGTGATTCACTGCTCGCGCTCATCGATGCGATACCTCGGAATGAGTTGCGGTTTCTTGAAACGATCATTGCAGTGGGTGGCTCAGCCTCGGAAGGGAAGCTCGGTTTCGAAAACTTGCTGCAGAGCAGTTCCTGCAACTTGGATCCTGCGCCTACCAGCAAGGATGACTCCGCTTTCTGGCTCTACTCCTCCGGCAGCACCGGGCCGCCGAAGGCCTGCGTTCACTTGCAGCATGACATGGTCGTCAGCGCTGAGCTCTACGCGAAAGCAATTCTGAAAATTTCGCCGGAGGATCGCTTCTTCAGCGTTGCCAAGCTTTTCTTCGCCTACGGCCTGGGAAACGGCCTTTATTTTCCGCTGACCGTAGGCGCAACAAGTATTTTGCTCCCTGGTCCGCCACGCCCTGAAGTTGTCTTCGAAATCATCGAACGCCACCGGCCCACCTTGTTTTTCTCCGTACCATCGAACTACGTCAAACTGCTCGCATACGAGCCTCCTGCTGGCCGGGATTTCGATCTGTCCTTTGTGCGTCACGCAATCTCGGCCGGCGAGGCTCTGCCCGCCTCGATTTTCCATCGCTTCAAGGAGCGGTTCGGCGTCGAGATACTCGATGCCATCGGCTCGACCGAAGCGCTGCACATGATGATTTCAAATGCCCCCGGCGCCGTCAGGGCTGGATCCAGCGGCCGGATCATTCCGGGATTTGAGGCAAGGATTGTCGATGACGACAACCAGCCGGTCGACCGGGGAGAGATTGGAAACCTGATCGTCAAAGCCGATTCCACGTGTGCGCTCTACTGGAATCAGCACGAGAAGAGTAAGGAGACGCTCTCTGGCCATTGGCTCAGGACCGGTGACAAGTATTATCAGGACGAAGAAGAGTTCTACTGGTATGCCGGACGCTCCGACGACATGGTGAAGGTCAGTGGCGTCTGGGTGAGCCCGATCGAAATTGAACGTGTGCTTTCCGCACATGCGGCAGTTCAGGAAGTGGCGGTAGTCTTCCGCCGCGATGCCGATGAACTTGCCAAGCCCGCGGCTTTCGTCGTTCTGCGCGATGGGACCCCCGCGACCCCTCAGCTTGCCCTTGAGCTACAGGAGTTTGTCCTCGGCTCTCTCCCGATATACAAGCGCCCGCGCTGGATCGAGTTCATGAACGAGCTTCCCAAGACTGCGACCGGGAAGATCCAACGGTTCAAGCTGCGCAGGACTTGAACCGAGGCTGCAACGGATGGGGTTCATCGGCAGCGCCGATTGCGGATGCCCTGTATGGCGTGAGAGCTCTTCCTTTCGCCGCGAACTCCTGAAATTTCAGAGACTTTCGCGATGCCCAAACCAATTCTGGCATTTATGATATGGACTCGCTTTAAACATTGTCGTTGTGGGTCCTAGCCAGCAGTTTGCTTCGGGCAGTTGGTACATTTAAAATCCGGTCGCTACGTTTTCTAGGGTCACAGGATTCCGAAATCCATCATGCAAAAGTTAAAGGTCTTGGTGTTGTGCGTCTTTTTTACCACCGCGGTATGCTTTGCCCAGTCCATGGGCGGTACTTCTTCTCAAAACCAACAGTCTCAGGGCACGACCATCGACTGTTCCGATCCGTTACAAGCCGACAGCGTTGAATGCACCGGAGGGCAGGGAGACCAAAGTGGTGCGCAGGGCAGCGCGTCTCCCTCCGACCGAATCCCTCAATTGAAGACAACCCCAGGAGTTGACACGGGTCTGAACCCACGGCTCACTCCGCTTAATCCCTCACAAATCCAGAGGCAGAAACAGCTTCCACCTCGCCCCGAGACCGAGTTCGAGCAAATGGTCGCCGATTCAGTAGGTCGTGCACTGCCATTGTTTGGCCAGACCTTATTCATCGGACCTCCAAGCACCTTCGCGCCCTTTGATCTGTTACCAGTGCCGAGCGACTACATCATTGGGCCAGGCGACGAACTTCAAGTCAGGGTTTGGGGACAAGTCGAGGCGGACTTGAGAGTTATCGTCGACCGATCAGGCCAGATCTATATCCCCAAGGTCGGCCAGGTATCCGTCGCCGGCATTCGTTACGGAGACCTGGAGCAACACTTGAAGGACGAGATTTCGAGGATGTTCAGGAACTTCAACGTTACGGCCAATGTCGGCCGGTTGCGCTCCATACAGGTATTGGTGGTCGGCAATGCGCGCTACCCCGGAACGTATACCATCAGCGCGTTGAGCACCTTGGTCAATGCGGTTTTCGCTTCTGGCGGCCCAACTCCGCAAGGATCGTTGCGGCATATTCAGGTCCGGCGTAATGGCGCTACTATCACAGATTTCGACTTTTACGATTTGCTGATCAAGGGCGACAAGTCAAAAGACGTCCGGCTGTTGCCAGGTGATGTTCTTTACATCCCTCCGGTTGGCCCGTTGGTGGGGATCGCGGGCTCCGTGAACTCGCCGGGCATCTACGAGATCACGAATAATTCCACCCTGAATGATTTGATTGAAATCGCCGGCGGCCTCAGCACTATGGCCGACTCCAGCAAGATTACGGTGGATCGTCTGGTGGATCACCAGGCACGAAAGACGCTGGAGTTTCCCTACGATGGGCAATCCCGTGCGCTTCCGCTTGAAAACGGCGATATCGTCCGCGTGCTTTCGATCGTTTCACGATTTGAAGACACCGTAACCTTGCGCGGCAACGTGGCCAACCCGGGGCGGTATCCGTGGAAACCAGGGATGCGCGTGCGAGACCTGATTCCGAATGCGCAGGCGTTGCTGACTCGCCGTTACTGGATGGACCGCGCCGCCATTGTCAACGGGCGGTCCACCGAGTATCCGGTTGGCCCGCGGCGGAACCCTCGCTGCCCGCCTTATCAACAACCGAACAATGGCAACTCGCCGAATGGCGCAAATCCTAGCGGCACGAATCCTGGTGCGACGCCTGACAACACGAACCCAAACGGCACTGCGCCGAACGGCATCATGAACCCTGACGCTACTGACCTGACCGGGAATTACTACTATCCGGATTATCAAGCTGACTCGACGGATTCGGGAGTTCCGTGTACGCCAAATGACCAATATCCCGATAAAACGCAGACCCAGTCGCAAACCAACGATCAGGCATCGTCGGCCAATCAACAGCGGTCTCAGATGTCGGCGAACAATACGCCTTATTCGAACCGTGTCAAGAATGTAGCCGACGATCTGCGCCGGTACGCCCCCGAGATCAATTGGGACTATGCGATTATCCAGCGGGTGAATCCCCAAGACCTGACGTCCAAGCTCCTTTGGATTAATCCCCGGAAGGCGATTCTCGAACATGATGAATCCAGCAATCTCGAGCTGGTAGCGGGCGATATCGTTACCATTTTTTCTCAGAAAGACATTAGCGTGCCTCAGACGGAGCGCTCACAGTACGTCGTCATCGAAGGCGAGGTGATGCGTCCCGGTGTTTATAAACTCGAAATGAATGAGGGGCTTCACTCGGTCCTGGAGCGCGCCGGCGGTCTCACTCCTAACGCTTACGTTTACGGATCGCAACTAACCCGGGAATCGGCGCGGATGGAACAACAAAAAAGTCTCGACGAACTGGCTCGCAGCATGGAGGTCCAGGTGCGGCAGTCGACTATGGCGATAGCGGCAACTGGATCGGGGGATGTGACCCAATTGCAAGCAGCACAGGAAGGGATCCTGACGCAACTCCGCTCTGCCCGAGCGAGCGGACGAGTCGCGCTACCCGTGACCCCGTCATCCAAGAGCGTCAGCGATTATCCCGACATTGAGATGGAGGACGGCGATCGGTTAATGATTCCCCACACTCCTGCCACTGTTTCAGTGGTGGGAAATGTTTACAGCCCCGGATCTTTTATTTTCAGATCCCGGAACACCGCCGGCGCCTACCTTGTGATGGCTGGCAAGGGAAAACCGCAATCGGACCTGCATCATGCCTTCGTTTTGCGTGCGAATGGCGTGGTGGTTGCCGCCAACAATGTCAACGGGCTCTTTGCGGGCGACAAATTCGATCGCATGCGCCTATACGCAGGTGACGAGATCGTAGTGCCCTTCAAGGTTCCGAACGGAGCGTTCATTCGCGGTTTGCAAACGTGGAGTCAGATCGCTTCCCAGTTGGCTATTACCGCTGCCGCCCTCGCGGTCGTCCACTAATCATGACGAGAGCAACTTTGGACGCCGCTTAGTTCCGGTGGAGAGCCTTTATTCGGGAAAACCGAATGCTCACGGCGAAACCGTGATCTCAGCGCTGCCATTGATTCCCTTTGATCCGGGGAGGATGTCGGCGGATATCGTTTGATTGCCAGGTGTCACCAAGACAAAGGCGTTGGTCCATGTGTGGGACCCGGCGTCGGACGGAACGAAGTAATAGTCGCCCGGAAGAATTGCGGCCGGATCGGAACTGGTGAAGTGGATGTGGCTGTTGATAACTGTGTCTGGCTTCCCTTCATACACCACGTTGACCGTAACGCTGAAGGCCGTGCCCGCGACTACATGAGAGGGAGCCACGAAATTAAGAGTCGCGTGAGCGGTACCGCATCCGGATGTAAACAGGACCGCTAGAATCGCGCACGAAGCGCAACGAAATAGCGCGGGCAGCCCGTTCTCTCTCGCGAGACGGTGAAGCTTGGTTCGATACGATGAACCGATGCGCACGAAACTTTCGTTTAAGCAGGGCACCTGGTTATCCTCTACTGGTACCGGGCACAAGGAATAGTTCCAACCATGGGATGCGCCGCATCCCCTATTCGGAAGCGTGATGGGTTCTGCCCAATCGGATGTTCATCCCGACCATCGGTCCGTAAACATTGATACCGTAATCCGAAAATGCCGGTTCCGATATGTAAGCATTTGAAATGTGCATGTAATTTATACCAGCGGAGATCGAATATTTTTGATTGAAGTTATAACGTATCCCACTGCCCACGTTGATCGTGAAGGTGAAGTTCTGGCCCTGTGCAAACATGACTCCCAACGGTTCTTTCGCGTCAATACCGCCGAGGCCCAGGCGGAAATCGAAATAAGGATCGATCTTTCCTCGACGGGGGACAAAATTGCGGCGAATCCCCATGATCCACGCGACATAATGGGTTTCAGGTCCTCTAGCAATCGGAACGACGCCGAGGCTGGCTTGCAGATCCCAATTGCCGCGGAAAATCCACCGGCCGCCCACGTCGTCCATTTGCCACCGCAGAGAAGCGATGATAGGAACCAGCGTGTAATTGAGCGGCGTTTTGTTATAGCCATCGCCTAAGAAAACGTCAAAAGCAAAAGGAATGTTGACAAGGAGCCAGCCTACATCCAGGCCAAATTCTGTCTTGTTTTTGTAGTACAAAGTCCGTCCGTAATCGATGGGCCTAGGATGTGGAGCGCTGATATCCGGCTCGGGTTTCGCACCTTGATCGTCCAAACGAAGAGGCCTGACGGAAATCTCGATTGGCGAGCTCGTGATCTCCGGTGATGCCGTTGCGGATCGCTTCGGGTCGTCGACACCGCATCCGACAGCGGTAGCGCAAGCTTCGAAATTGTTCTGCAACTCTGCGATGCTTTGGGAACTGGGCTGGAGTTCTGGGGTGTCCAGGGATTGTGCTGACGACGCTGCCGAAAGAATCACCAGAAGGGCAACTACCACTCTTGTCGACTCAAATGCACCAAGGATGCGAACGTTCATACACCTCCGGCAAGGGGGAAATCACACCTTATATCACATCAATGTTTGTGGGGAGTTGGCCAGAAGCTGAACTCGAAGGAAGCCGAGACATCGGACTGACGGTTCGTCGCCAGCAAAGGGATTAGCCAGCGCTCATATTGCACGCTACCCGTAAATCGAAAGCCTGGTCCCGCGAAAATGTCCGCATTCACCGCGACATCGTTCTGGTTTCCCCCCTGCGGGAGATAGCCAGGATCCAGCGTTCTGTGCCTGAGTTCGACGCCTATTTTCTTTCGCGGGCTAAGCCAATAGCTGCTACGGATCTGTTCCCCTTGGGCAGAGCGGCCGATCCAGGTTCCGATCAGCCTGCCGTCGTTGTTGTAGCCACTGTTGTATTGCGCGTTCGTATAAATGCAGAAACCGCAGAACGCAACCGGATTGGTATATCCGCCCTCAAGTCTCAAGTCCAGCTTCGGAACGCCGGGGACTTTTACGAAGTAGAGTCCTCCCTGCGAGGCATTCCTCCGCATGTAAGGGATCGGTGACGGCTCGTCCTCACTGAAGGTCTCGCCGTAGAAGGTGAGCCAATTGCGGAGGCCAGGAACGCGATAGGAGAAGTCGGCGGTCGTGCGACCATCGCCCAAGACGTCCCCGTGATAGTGCTTTCCGAAGGTGCTATCCAGAAAGGTGGTTACGGTCAGCGGATTTCTAGGCCCGCCATAAACCGTGGTCTTCGACATGCCGAATTCGAAATTCGGAGTGAGTTTGAAGCTGATCTTTCCGCCACTCAGGAACGGTTCTGGATGAAGATTCCTTCCGTACTGCCCAAGGGTAGTGAACGCGGTCGCGCTGCTATAGGCAGTGGTTTGAAACTGTATGCCCGTCATGTGTCCGATGAAGCCTTCAAAACGTATATCGCCGAGGTAGCGCAAAAAGCCGGGCAGCCTGATTGGACTGACCCGATCAACAGTAAACATGTTGTTGAGAGGTGCGGCGTTGTTGGTGAAAATCATCGTTCCGCCCTCGCTTGGTCCCCACCAGAGGCTGTTCTTGCCGAAGGAGAACTGCCAGTTGCCAAGATTGAGACCAACATATGTATCGAGCAGGCGGAAGCGACTGATGGACGCGACGGGGAGCGCAGGTCCGGTGGGCCAGAAGTCAGTGCGGTTGAAAAAATCGAGCGTGGTTTGAGTTGGCGCCGCTGCTGAAGGCGCGGACTGATACTCGCCGCGAATAGAAAGCACGAGCGGGCCGGCGGTGGCGTAGCCGGAGGCGCCGTCTACGGCATTGAAGCCTTCTTCGTATGGCCGACCATAGTCGTTTAACAGAGTCTGACCGTAATGATAGTTGTCCGTGAGGGGCGTGCCCGATATTCCGAGGAAACGGGAATAAACGGATTCGAGTTGAGCGTCGAGATTGCGCTCACCGTTCATCAGCGCAGACTCGGTTCCGAACTCTGTCAAAAGGGAACTGTAGAGTTCCTGAACTTCCGCTGGGGCCTCCGAGTCGGCGCTGTGGCTGGCAGCCTCACTGACCAGGCGCGCGCATTCGAGTCGCGTCCATGGACGAATACTTAGCGACTCGGACTGAATGTAACCGAGGGCAGTGAGGCGTTCCAAAGCAGGGTAGACCCAACTGTCGAGCGGAACATAGCTGGATCCCATGGTTCGAGTTTTGTGAAGGTTCTGGTCTTCTTCGCTTTCCTCAGCTTTGTAAAAATTGCCGTAACGTGCGATCTCGGCATTACTGTAATGGGAGTGGCCGCGATAGACTTGGCGCCCCATATACCAGCCGAGAGCAGCGCCTATGGCCACATCTGAAAAGAAGTGCTTCTGACCAGCCCACCGGGCCGCGCTCACACCTCCTGCTGCACTGTAAGCCAGCAACTCAGTCAGGGGCCCAGGATATTCATGAGCGATGACGCTTGCGATGGCCCAGCTAACCGAAGAGTGAACTGAGGGGAACGAGTCTCCGCCGACAAAAAATCGTCCAGGACTAGTGCCCGTAAAAGGGCGTTCCCGTCCGGCTGCGTATTTGAAGATTTCGGTATCGGCGAGTGCTCCGATGGCGGCTTCTCCGGCTAAAATTCCGGTTTCGCGTTTCTGATCGTCGTTCTGGATGTGACCGAGCAGAAATAATCCTGCCCCGGTAGCCGTGAGGGCGGCCAGACCTGCATTGGAAGCGGTGACTGCGTGTGAAACGGTACTCTTGCTCGTGGGGACGTGATTCTCGATGCTCTGGTCGGCTTTGATGAATAGTCCTCCGATGAGAAGCGCTGCGGGCGTCCACTCCCACTCTGTCTCTGTCATGTGCAGCGGAGCCGTCCAGAAATTCTTCTGGTCTATAAACAAGTTCTTGGGAAGAGACTTGAGATCCACGGGCGGCAGCGAGAACTGGGAAGTCTGTGCCGTCTTAGAAGCTTCGGCGGGCGTATCCGTTGACGGTTCCGGAGTCTGCGCGCGGATGTTGGCGCTGAGCCCGACGAGCAGTGCTATTAACGCCACAACCTCCGTCCGGTACTGCCTCTTTTCCGGCCTGCTAATCGGCGTCTCAACAAACTTCATCCCTGGTCCCCTCGACAATTGAAGCAGATCGGAACAGTCATTGTCTCGTATTGCGGTCCCAGAGGTTAGTGAGCTCCGGGATGGTCCCTGACATCATCAGGGAAAGCATGAACGGTCCAAGTTAGCACAAAATACGACGAACTCAGTGAGGCGAGCCCGCTCGGCGACCCGCGACGCGACTGCTCAACACTGGGATGGGATGGCTAGTATATCGACCTGGCAGGAGTTGCCACAAATGCTTCTGTTAAGGCCTGCATCTAATCGGTTCCTGCCATTTCGGGAACCCTGCCGACGAAGGCGAACAACCGCTGGCCCCCGACCAAGAGCACAGGCAATCCAATACCGATAACAAACCACACAATAAAAGTTCCCTGGTGAAAGAGATCGAGGCGCCACAATTCTGCCGATCCATACAGAATTGCACCGCAAGGAAGTAAAAAGATCGTCTTACCAAGAGATAGAAAGCCTTCGAAGAGAAGTCCCATAAACAGACATAGCAGCGCTATGTACAACCAACTAAAGTATCCAATTTGCTGGGTTAGGTGGAAGAATGCTGAGTTCGTCATCAAATTTATTTCGACGTCGATGTAATTATGGTATGCATCAGGATCTCCTCCGATAATCTGATCACTGATTTGCGCGGTACCGATTGCAACCTGGAAGGGCGAGCCTAAATAAGCCACAATTTCCGAAACGCCAGCTAGTCCAAAAGACAGTTTATTGCGTTCGTAATAATCCTTATTTCGGGAATAGTTTAAAACAGCGAGTACCAAGAAAAGAGCCGTAACTACCGCAATCACTTTAAGAAGGCTGAATCTTATCGACCTCTTGTCAAAACTAAGCAAGAATATGACCGATAAAAGCGTAGCAATAAAAATCAACCGCGAAGATAGAAGAGTGCTTATTGCCAATAGCAACACATTGAAGATATTCAGGGGGGTAAATGACCTTGATCGGATGATTCGGTACAGAGCGATCGACGCCGAATATAGGACCAGGTACCGCAGAGAAACGAGGCCTACACTGTAATCTTCGTACAACGCATCCTTCAGCTCATTTGCCTGCCCCGCGGCTATAAATATGATGGCTTGTAGCGGAGATAAAAGTCGAAACACGGTGATCAGAGTTGCCGCAATCCCGGTCGCACTCAGAAGGGTGAAGACGCAATAGAGGATGTTTGAATCAAGGCTTAACACTCGCGCCGTTGAAACACTTTTCCGAAGACCAAACAAGCCTCCGATTTTCTCTCCGAGCCTGAAACTTACAAATATCAACAAGTACCAGCAGGTCAGAATGGTAAGAGCATCTAAGGTAAGTCGTGACGGATTATCGAAGCCCTTTCGGAGGACACCGAAGCTCGGAAACAGCCAAGCAGCAAAGCTGGCAAACATGGCGGCCATTGATACAACAGACGGTCTAAGAATGGCGCCGGGGCGTAAAGGTATATTCATGTTCCTAGTTCTAGACCGAGTTGCAGCGTGATTACTGTCGTCCTAGCACCAGAGCTTACCGGCTAAAACGGAAACCGCTTCTCAGTCGAGCGATTTTAATCGCATACTCCGGAACCTCTGCGGCCCGACGGAGAGCCTGAGTGACGGCGGCTACCGTGTAACCAATGAAGAATCCGATGAAACCGCAGCCCAGCGTAATCCACAGTCGATGCGGCCCCGACTTTCTGTCGGGGGGGACGGCGCGGTCTACTACCTGAATGACGGGTGCAGCTTTCGCCTCGTCAATGCGGGCCGCCTCATACTGCTTGGAAAGCAATTCGAAAAGAGATTCATGATACTTGACGTCACGCAGTTTGCGGAGGTACTCAAGGCTGATTGCCGGAAGCTGTCCCGCCGGAATTCCAACGGCGCTTATTTGCGGGTTGCGTGGATCTTTTTCAAGTTGCGAAAGCTGATCTCGCAGGGAGTTGATTTCCTCCTGCAACCTGACGGTGTTGGGATTCTGATCGGTGGCGAATGTGCGCATGGAGCTGATCTGCACTTCGCGGCTTGCTATTTCCGCCCTCAAATGGGCGAGCGTTACGATGATGGACTGAGCCTGGCCGCTTAGTTGAATAACTCCGGTTTTTTCCGAAGTCTTCTTTAGTTCGTCCTCGGCGAGCGTCAGCGCATTTTTTTCATCCGCCAGTTCCTCATCAAAGAAGACCCTTCGCTGAGCTGCTTCGGTGATAGCCAAGTGCGAATTCATGGAATAGAGTTCGTCGATGTAGGAGTTGGCCATTTCGCTAGCGCGGTTGGGATCGTGATCGTCAACACTGATGTGAATTAGCCCATCTTTGCTCGCAAGGAAGCGACTATTGCGCCTCAGGACTGCGCGAGTGTCTTCCATCTTCCGCGTCTTATACAAATCTTGCAGACGAAATTTCGCAATCAACTGGTCAGCAATCGTGCGGCTCTCGAGGATCCCGATGTACATATCAGCGGGAGTCTTGATTGAGCCGCCGCCCGCAAGCGCCATAATGGAACTCAATTGTCCCATCATCGACGAGGACAAGGACTGGCCCTGCTGGGGTGGCAGGATGAGCGCAGCAGCGGTAAAAGTTGGAGCAGCCAGGAAGGAATATACTCCGCCGAGGACCATGAGTACCACTGCCCAAATTGCGATACTGGTTCGAGCCTCCGAGAGAACCAGCAGAACATCGAAGAGATCGACTCCGTCCTGACTGATCCTCACCGTCTCATCGTCTTGTTGTTTAGGTTGTGCCAGTATATCCATACGCTCGACTAATCGTAGTGCATCACGACGGGGGAGTGCAATCGCAAGGGCCTTCTTGTGGATAAAAGCTTTTGTGACAATCAGCTGCCGTTTTTTTCTTCAAGCGGAGACGATGGCGCAACGCTGCCTTCCTCTAATGCAGCTCACGGACTGTACCAACGCGTTGTTTGCCTGGATTGCGACGAAGCTTCTCGGGGAAACCCTGTAGCGACCGGCGGAACCGCTCCCGTTGAGGCCCAAGTCGATGTCGATGTTCGAAGTGCACCACCGCGGATGTCTTCTTGGACAACCAGAACTTCTTCAGCACCGTGGGGTTAATTTCGGAAAGGGTGACGGACTAGCCACAAAGCCTTCTTCCGGCTGGGAATCTCCATGGAATGAGTCTCAGCGGAGTGAGTCTGAACAGAGGTGTGCAGAAATCCGGGACGCGGATGCGATCCCTGTTTTCCATCGCCGAGGTTATGGCGGAACAGTCGTGTCTTTCGTAACGTCGGAACCTTCGGCAGCACTGCTCGTCTGTCCGGTGCTCGGAATGGGGTGTGATATGATCCACACGATGCGTGTATTGTTTCTGAATCCGCCGTTTCATCCTCGTTTTTCTCGCGAGCAACGCAGCCCGGCCGTCACCAAGAGTGGCACTCTCTATTATCCAAAGTGGTTAGCCACGGCTGCCGGAGTCGCGATTCAGAACGGACACGACGTGGATCTGGTCGATTCTCCTGCGGCCGGATACTCGGTCCAGGCAGTGATTGACCGCATCGCTGCTAAGAACATCGAGGCGATCGTCTGCGATACATCCACGCCAAGCATTCTCAACGATGTCAGCGTTATTGAATCCCTGGTTGCGGCCCGTCCTTCCTTGCACATTCTGATGGTTGGGCGTCACGTATCGTCCCTCCCGAAAGAAACGCTCGCCATGTCTCCCGCTGTGGGGGCTGTTGCCATCAAGGAGTACGAATACACGGTACGCGACTGGCTGGCGGCGAAAGCCTGCGGCGCCGATCTCTCGGCGGTGGAAGGATTGGTGTGGCGGCGAGCCAATGGCGAAATCGTCAGTAATGCTCCACGGGAAGCGATCCAGAATCTTGACGAACTGCCCTTTGTCTCCGAAGTTTATAAGCGCTTTCTGCATACGCCGGATTACTTCTATGGCCACTCACTCTGGCCGCTTGTAGTCTTCGATACCAGCCGGGGATGTCCGTATCATTGCTCGTTTTGTGTATACCCTCAGACCTTCTCCGGCCACAAGATGCGCTACCGTTCGGTGACCAACGTGGCGGATGAATTTGATTACGTGTCCCGCGAGATGCCTGAGATCAAGACGGTCATGCTCGAGGACGATACGTTCATCATCAGCAAGCCGCGTACGCTCGAACTGGCCAAAGAGTTGATCCGCCGGGGCAATAAACTCCCGTTTGACGCGAATTGCCGCGCCGACATCGGTGCTGAGACAGAATTGCTTTCAACGCTGCACAAAGCTGGGGCACGGCTCTTCTGCGTAGGATTCGAGAGCGGCGACGTTGAAGTCATCAACGGGATGAAGAAGAACAATGATGACCGCCGTGATGCCAAGTATCACGAAGAGGCGCATCGTTTTGTGCGTCGCTGCCAGGAGTCGGGCATCATGGTGCACGGCTGCTTCATGGTGGGCAACCTGAACGAAACGCCCGCCAGCATGGAGAAGACGCTCGACTTCGCGAAAAAGCTCCAGCCCGATACGGCTCAATTCTTCCCGATCATGGTCTACCCCGGGACTACTGCGTACGAGGAAGCAAAGAAGCGGAATTACATCCAGATTGAGGATTGGGGTGGTTGGTTAACGAAGGATGGCCTGCACAACAGCGTCGTCAATCTCCCCAACATCACGCACGAGCAATTAGTCAGTTTCTGCGACCGGGCACGGCGGAGTTTTTATCTCAGCCCATCGTATCTTTTCTATAAAGCGAAACAATCGCTGCGGGATCGTCGCGAGTTCCAACGTAACGTGAAGGGCTTCATCACGTTGTCGAAATACCTGTTGCGCGGCAGCCAGCACGAGAAGGCCGCTGACACGCCGAAGGGCCGACCTGAGGGGCTTATCCAAATTACACATCCCCAAGGCGGCGATTAAGCCAATTCCTAAGTGTGGACCGTGCGCGTCCCTGTGCCGACCATCCTTGCCGCCCAGGTTTTCGGTCGCGTACCAACCGTCGGCCTATTCCATGTAGCTTTTTATAGTCCTGCGGAAGCCCTCTTCCAGCCCGGTCTTCGGCGCCCAACCCTTCGACTTTATCTTTGAGATATCGAAGTGACCTCCGGGAATCGTACTTGCCAGATAAGGGTCGCCGGCACTTCTATCTTCTCGTACCACTCGGCAGTTGCGTTCGGGGAACAACCTGCACAACAGTTGCGCCAGTTCCAGAATCGAAATTTCCGAATCACTTCCCAGGTTATAAGCCTCGCCGTCATCTCCGCGCAGTAAGACCGTAAAAATGCCTTCAACGGCGTCCGCGAGATAACAAAACGGACGCTTCGCGCTGCCGTCGCTCTTCATGACGATATCGCGACCGGCAACCACGTCGGCCACGAAATCGGCGAAAACCCGGCCATCGCTAAGATCCATGCGCGGCCCATATGTATGAGACAGGCGAATGATCTTTGCGGGGATTCCAAATTGAGCATGCCAGCAGGCACAGAGAGTTTCGCCTCCGCGCTTTCCCTCCGCGTAGCACGAGCGCAAATTCAGTGGGTCGAGGTATCCAAAGGAGGTTTCTGTCACTGCGACCGACGAATTCTGAATCCGGCCATAAACCTCTCCGCTGCTGAAGAACAAGAAACCTTCGCACCGCGCATTTCGAGCTGCTTCCAGCATTCGCCATGTTCCTATGACATTGGCCGCGAAGGTGCCGACCGGATCGGTGCTGTAGACCTTCGGACTGGCCTGACTGGCGGCATGAATGACAAAATCAACGGCGTCAGGACCGCCATAGGGTGCCTGAACATCCTGTGCAACGATGGTGAGGTCCGAGCGACCGGCCAGATGACCCAATCTCTGCATCGCTCTCTCCGGGTTTCGAACTAACGCGACCGCATGAATTCCGGCGCCCGCGGATTCGTTGAGGTAAAGAAGTGTTTCCAACACGTATGAGGGAACAAATCCATTAGCGCCGGAGATCAGAATTGTCTTTCCAAACAATCTCTCCCAGGGCAGGGAAGATGAGACAATCGCCTTTAAGTCCTCTTCAATGACCGCATGTCGCTTTGTCGACAACGTCCCTCCGTTCACTCAGATGCTACACGGCTAGTATCCATATTGTGTATTCTTGCGTAGAGATCACGATCGAGTCGGTGGCTGTTGTTTGGAAAGCGAGTTCTAAAAGTGGAGAATCGGGAACCGACGGGCGGACCGCTCCGATATCCTACCAGCGTTCGCGGCAGAGTTGGGAATCCGGTGCGTTAGCCTGGGAGCAGATATGTCGCATGCTTTTGATCCATCTTCGGTTTTTTCGCAGGCGATTGAAGATCACCTCGCGGTGATCGCTTCGCTCCGCGACCAGCAGGGACTGCTGGAACGGATCGCTGAAGAAATGACCGGCGCCATCCTGGCGGGAAAGAAAGTGCTTTGGTGCGGAAATGGAGGCAGTGCGGCAGACTCCCAACACTTAGCTGCGGAACTGATGGGGCGATTCCGGTGTGAGCGTTGCGCCATTCCCTCCATTGCGCTGACCACCGACACATCCATCCTGACCGGCGTCGGCAACGACTATGGGTATGAAAAAGTCTTACAGCGGCAAGTGGAGGCGCTCTGCACTAAGGG
>Ga0102924_1002037_pt1 | contig 22520 bp, 17 predicted proteins | sample PaiPotPPM11metaG_FD_80116 | JGI IMG/M metagenome (GOLD analysis project Ga0102924, IMG submission 80116) | Iron sulfur acid spring bacterial and archeal communities from Banff, Canada, to study Microbial Dark Matter (Phase II) - Paint Pots PPM... ...
ATAATCCAAAAAATGGTGAATACAGCAGCGGCTATGGCAATATAAACAGGATTTGGGAACACCATCTTAAAGGCAAGTGGTATTGTTGTCTTTAAGCTCGCAATCGGTGCTACCATTTTACTCCATTAAGCATGTTCTTGTATTGTCCACTCCTCACTTTCCTTCATCTGTCTTCTTATTTATGCTGCTCCTAATTCTTTGTCTAGCACTGCCTTGAATTCTGGAAATGGTTGTGGTCCTTCTACTTTCTGAGGGTTTGAACCATCACTTTTGACTACTATAAAGGAAGGGGTCTGTGTAAATCCAAGTGAGTGTGCTAGAGCAAGGTCACTTGCTACAAGAGACTTGTACTTTTGGCTATCAAAGCATGAATTAAACTTCTGTATATCTAATCCCGGAATTTGTGATGCAAACTTTTTGAGATTGTCTTTGCTGGCCCATCCAGAGTCAATAGGTCCTTGGTTTTTATACAATAAATTGTGATATTGCCAAAACTTTCCCTGATCAGTGGTGCACTGAGCTGCTAAAGCGGCGGGTAAAGAATCAAAGCCACGATTAGGTAAGTGTTCAAATACAAATGCAACTTTACCTGCCTGAACATAAGTTGAATTAATCTGTGGTTCTGTTGCTTTTACAAATCTATCGCATAGAGGACATTGAAGGTCACTAAAATCAATTAGAGTAACGGGAGCTGAAGCACTTCCTTGGTGCGGTTGACCTTGTTTTATTAAATTAGCTTGAGATAGCGCTGCATTTCCTTGTGTTTGTGTTTGTGTTTGTGCAAAAGCAAAGAATGGCTTCTCGTAGGGTCGTGAAAGTGATAAAAGAGATGAGGAGGAAGATGCTAGTGCTGCGGCTGAAACTACAGATGCAAATATGATAGCAGCAGTGAAAATAGATAGTCTAAACTTTCTGTTCCTAGCGTCGTTGTTGAACTTTCCATATTTGATCATTACACACGATATTCTAAGATGCTATAAAGCCATTGCCTCCAATGGTTAAAGAAAATATTGAACAGTTATAGTTTTAAATGATCTGAATGAATTAATTAATGATAATACTTTGCATATAAAAGCTATGTGATAATGCTTTATAATGTCAGCAAAGTGAGCCAAGAATAAGACGCATGTTGTCGTATGTATGAGAAGAGGAGCTCTATCGTTAGTAAGCATTCATTTTAATTATTCACTATAACATTCATTTTAACCGTTAAAGGTTTTCTTATTCTGTTGTAGGCAAGACTTACATAAAAGGCTATGATGATACTTCACAATGTACTCTGGATACATCAAAGGAGGTAAAAAAACATTGGCAGTATCATCAATTATATTATTATTAGTGGGTTTAGGAGCAGCATCAATATCAGCTATTTCAAGCTTACAGCCAGTAGATGCTCAGATGAGTAATTCTAACATGACTGGCGGTATGATGGGCAGCGGGAGTAGTAGTCAAAACCAAAGTATGGGTTCTAATATGATGACGACGGCTAAGACTCCTGTATTAAATATCACAACTTCCGCACCACCAATAACACCTACAATGTTCAAGTCCATGGTCTCGAAAATGCGTGTTAATCTAATTAATGCTACTATGATTGCCGAAAAGTGGGTAGGTAACAATTCCGATGCAGTATCTTCTATGGTGGGGGTTCAAAATGGATTACCAGTATATACTATATGGGTTATGGATAGCAATTCTGGCCTACATCAAATTCTAGTAGATCCTGAAAACGGAAAAGTCTTGTTTGCTTATCAACCGATGTCTATGACAGGTCCATTCTCATAATAGTATTATAATCTCATCGACTACTAAGGAAAAGAATGCCAAAATTTATTCTAATCTGTGTAGCATGCCAAGCAAATAATACGCCAACTATGAAAGTCATTAGGTCAAAGAGAAGGAATTGGACTTATAGTAGTTGTTGTTTTTGTTGTAATATTCAGATGCACTAAAATAGATCCCTACTCTATCTCGTAATCTTTCTTGTCACAGTGTCATTATTGATGGTACGCTTGATGTTCTGCGCCGAAAAAAACTAAATAGCACAACTTAAGTTTGTATCCGAGTATTATTGTGTTACTCTTTTTGTTGTTTTCGTTTTATGATGGCCTTGATCAGTGCATTGATCCCATAGGATATGCCGCAGGACGGACAGATAAAATTCGCCCATTTCGGTATATCTTCATCCTCTTCTTGGCTTTTCATATATATTAGAAGGTACATTCTAATAGAATACCTTTGCTCTTAACCGTTAAACTTTAACTACAAGTGTTCAATTAAAGATTGGAAGTTGCGTACATTTTACCTACTTCTGTGCTTTTGGATCTGTTAATACTTTAAAAGCCATCTTTGCTGAGAGAATCATCTTGTATAAAAGTTTCAGACGTTGATGAAAAGAATGGTGCTGTCGTCTTAAGTCACAATAGGATCTTTTAAATCGAGGCATACCTCCCATAACTTGGCATAATGAAAATGATATTGTATATCGTTATGTCTAGCTTTGAACATGAAAAGATGAGATAAGCGAATGTCATAGATTCTGAAAAGCAAAAGCGACCAGAATATTATTAAAGGAACAGATCTAAAATACCTATAATCAGGTTGAGTTTTTCACGAGTGTGTAAGCTCTTCGCCTACCTATGCTATTTTCTCCCTTGTTGTACAATACTTAGCCTCCTTCTCGGTTTCAGATTGGTTATGCGTTAGACGAAGTTACACGCAAGCTATATGAGGGCGTTAGCCTATACCTATATCAATTAAACAATAATCGAAAGGTGACAAAGAATGGGTCTTAGAGATGCTCTTAGAAATAATGAAAATTCACGAGCAGTAAAGAGACAAAATGTTGTACCAGGAAAAAGGGCTTCAGTTTCTACAATTAATAAAGATAGGAAGAAGCACAAAAATCTTAAACAAATTTTCATATTATCATTTGACGCCTTAAGAGAAAGAAAAGCAAGGTCTGCCTTAACAATATTGATGGTTGTCGTAGGTAGTGCTTTGATGGTTGCCCTTAATGGTTTGAGCGCAGGTGCTGCAGATTTTATCAGTAAGCAATTGAGTTTCCTTGCACCAAACGTAATTTTTGTTAGCCCAGGTCAGATTGGATTCCGTGGAGGACCTGCTGCACCACCGACCATTGTATTTAATGCTGAAGTTGTAAACCGGATAAAATCGCTTCCATTTGTTCAGGATGTCGTACCAGCGTATCAGGGACAGCTTCAGCTCGATGCTCAGGGTAGTATAATAAACAGTCAGGTACTTTCAACGGATCCTACAAAAATTTACTTAATTGCTCCTTCCATGCAACTAGTTCCTGGTTCTTCAATACAAGCTAATAATCCTACTGGAATGCTAGTAGGAGACGGCGTAGCCAATCCTCCAGGCAAAACAACTCCATTTGTAACAGTAGGCCAGACTGTTAAAGCAACTTCTACCTTTGTGAATCCTAATACAGGTAGAACGCAACAAACATCCAGGAGTTTTGTAGTAACTGGAGTGTTGCAACCTACCGGTAACGGTCAAGTAGATAAAGTTGTTTTTATTAATACAGCTACCGGTGACTCTTTATTCAAAAAGTCAGGAAAATATGATGAAATGGTTGTACTTGCACTTTCTGGTACCTATGTTAACGCTGTACAACAAGAAATTACTAGTCTATATGGTAGTAACAACATTGGAGTAATTACTCCTAAAGCAATCATGCAAGCACAGGCGCACGCTCAGAGTGGAAGTAGCTCATTTACATTGGAGATTGCGTTCATTGCATTGCTTGTAGGTGCTATTGGAATTGTTACGACTCTTTACACGTCTGTAAATGAAAGAATAAAGGAAATTGGAACTATGAAAGCGATAGGTGCAAAACCCTGGTTTATCCTATCTATGTTTTTGAGTGAGGCCGTACTCATTGGTCTTCTCGGATCAACTCTGGGAATATTTACTGGTACTGGTGTTGCATATCTATTAACATCTGGTTTCGGTGCTTCAGGGGGAGGACCACCGGGAGCAGCAGCTCCTCATATTAGCCCTATCTTTCTTCCAAATGACCTTCTTTATGTCTGGCTTCTCTCACTATCCATAAGCCTAGTAGCAGGAGTCTATCCTGCTTGGAAAGCGTCGCGTCTATCTCCACTAGAAGCTCTAAGAAGATGATCAACGGGTGAAAAAATAAGATGAGAAAAGTTGAAAAAATAAATTAAACTGAAAATGGGAAAAGTTCTTTTGGACGTAACAACGTGACTAGATGGTTTTATCGCGGGTCCAACGATGACCCTGAGCGGCTCCACGATTGGATGTTCGATGCTAAGACCGAACGATACGGAAGGTATTTACAAATTTATTATCCATGAAGGCTTTCCAATTCCCTACCAGTTATAAAACTACAATTTGGAAAGTATCATTGAACAGCGCTGCAATTTAGTAATCTTATTGTCAAGAATTCTATTTCAGTATGCTATTATAACAGGCAATCGTATCTCAAGTCAATCAATGAGACAAAGGTCATTATATTTTTGCATATGCACCTGTCGCTGGTGTGCAAGCTCCAAGAATATAATCGATAGATGTCCTGTCTGTAGTAAAGCTAAAGTTGAATCCTTGCCACTATCCATAAAATATTAGTGGCATCGGTAGTCCTCATAACGGAATTATTATCGACTTTTTAGCCGCGTGTATATCCAAAATCCTGCACCGACTATTATGGCTGACTATCAGACCCGCAAAAAATGCCAGCAATGATCTTTATGAGAAAAACTATTACCGCAATTATTACTATTATAGTTATTATCGCGACGGTTATCTCTACAATTGCTTTTCCTATACCTATAACTGCACCAGCATCCGTTATCAGGTGGTTAATTAAATGTCCTTGAGATAATATGAAAAATTGGTAATTTTTAGTGTAATTCTCTTACGAGTTATTACTGTGATTCACAATTGTACTGGGTAAGTGCCGCTCCTTACCCGTGACAATCCCAGATTATTATAATTTTAGGATACTCGAAGTGCTTAACCATTCTCCAAAATATCTTATACTGTTATCTCACAGGTTTACGCTCTAATTCATTTAAAACCCATTGGTGTGACATCCTGAGCTTCGTAGGTATCCACAAATCTGTGCCTATTTTTAACGATAGATTTTGCTTCGTCAGAAATATTGTATTGTTCCAATGAAGAATGGATTGAAGACTGTTTTATCAACTGATTTCTGAATTCTGGTTCCCTTGCTGCTCTAAGAAGAATTTCGCTAATTGTGTCTGCGTCATCCTGTTTCGAGTTCAAGTTCGAAGGCAATTGCAAAATTCTTATATAAAAATAACTCGATGCGGATGCCAGAAAACACAGATAGAGGTATACCACAGACCGGTTGCCAGATCTGTATATCTCATATCCCTCATCCAGAGGTATATGAAAGAGCTGTTTTTGCTTCTGTTTATTGTAGTGTTAAGCTGGGAGAAGTGGTGGGGATCATTGAGTACTTGTCAATTTTGCTTTGCTAGCCGGCTGGTACATCACGCTTAATGGAACCATTGAAATTAAGGTAATACTACATCATAGTTATTGTCATCTCCACACTCTATTGTGATAGTGGTAGTGCTCAGTACTGTACTTATTTGGGTAAATATAGCTAGTTTTTCAGAAGGTCAAAGAGATACCCCTACTCTGAAGATTATATCACCCAGCAATGGGCGAGATGTTTCACTTAGCACCAAACATCAATCAATTAGCAATCCAACCGACGGTAATCAGACAAAAAACAGAATAATAACTACTGGGGCTCACAACAATAGTAAAGCTAATTCCAATACGTTAAGCACGATAAAAGAAAATATTAATACATCTGGTATTGTATCAGCTAATTTGAGGCAATCAACATCCACGTTTGCATCTACGTCTAACTACAATAATAATAATTCCAAACCGCTATCTATCTCAATCAAATCCTCACAGAATATTGTTAATGGCAAAGGTAGATCAAATATAACTGCCACAGCTTACGATTCAATTACAGGGAAGAAACATGATAATGCGACTATAAAACTGAGAATTACCCTTCCTTCTAACAGTACGAGTAAGGAAATCGTAAGTCATAACGGGCAAGCTACATATTACGCTGAATTAAACCAAAATTCAAAGAATAACAACTACAACGCTACGGTAGAGGCATCTGCACCTGGGTACATTTCAACAACAAATAGAACGGCATCTTCATCAACATCGATAACGACGTCTAATTCCAAGTCAGGATAGAAGCTGCGTTATTGTCTAATCCGATATCGTATTGTGTGACCTAGAGTCCCAGTTTGTTGGCAGGCAATCTGTTAAGGAATTACGGGTTCCAGCCCACTAATTTAATTAACCTAGGTCTTGATAATTGTAACCGATATTCGTCCTCTTAACATGGGTCATTGTTTATGGCATTTTAGAAAACAGGAATTTCTATGAAGCCGCTCTGGTCACTGTGAGTGTGACTACTCAATGACGAATACCCAGCACGAACCCACCTAAGGAATCCAAACCACCGGCGCCAAATATGATGCTTGACTTTGCAGCATCAGTCGATATTATATCGGATATATGCTGGATTATCGTCGTAATGTCTGCTTTGCATTACGTGTTCCAATCTAATATAATTTACGTCGATAATATCCTTGTAACTTAGATACATCAATACCAGGATTATTAGACCTGTTATTATAGCGGGCATCCTTATGATAAGTCTAACTGCCTTTGCAGCTAACCAGCCGATTAAAACCCCTCCACCTAACATCGGCTCATGAAATGCTAGTGCAACTCTACGAAGCCACTCCTGACGAGCGAAGAAAGTTAAAGGATCTATATCTAGAAGCAGACACGAACAGAACTAGACTTCCTGGTCAATTACTGCATTTAAAAAATCTGAATATACCCCTGGTAGTCTTAGTTCGAAAATATATGAAGATATGTCAAGTGAATGAGTGAATGAAAATTTCCATTATTGACTTGACTATGCTCATCTACAATTACCAATTATACCAGGTTTTTCTACTGTGAGAAATTACTATCGATATGACAGAATGATTTATTTCCTAGGATAACGATATTATTTATTGTCCTTCATTCCTTCATTCACTTGCTTCTGCGATAGGAATGCTGGATACTAACAACGGCAACGACTTGCAAACTGGTTAGTGTTCCCACCACACCATGATCCAGTTTGCAATTAATCATAACATTTTAACTGTGTTGCCTCAAGGTTAAACTTGGTTTTGTATGCATCTCATTACAGTATACAAACAAAGCTTTACGTGTTATCGTATAATATTCTAAACTCACTCACTCACTCAGCATTATCGATTATTTGACCGTTGACAATACTGACTACTGATATTCCCCTATCCTTTTCCTTGCTTTCAATTTGCCTTTATATTTTAAGTTGCGCGGGTTGGTCCTTAATCTGTAGTGGCAGCAGGGGCAGAATAATCCATCCCATATTAGGAAGATCTCGCAGATTTGACATCGTTTCTGACCAATAGACTATCGATTGCCGTCATTGTTGATCGGTCTACGTGCTTTATGTCTGACACATATACCTTTACAAGTCATTTCTTTGTTTTTTCCTTGTGTCCATGTTCGTCGATTAGTCGATTGATTATCTCGTCATAACTGTCACCCTTCTTTCCTAACTGTTTTAGCCTTTCCATAGTCTCTTTTTCAATGCTAACACTCGTCTTATTTTTCAAGATTGTTGTAGTTAGCCTAGCTCTCATATGCCATATTACTTATAAATTTGGTTATGTAAGTCACGTTGGTCATGATAGAGAGGACTCAAATAGCTTATCAATATCTTTATTACGATTAGGTTTATCATGACAATAGATGAATCGAACAGAGGAATATAGGTTAGGAAGACACCAATGGGAATATTTTCTGATTGCTCTCAGGGACATAGTAGGCTTGATAACTTAACTAACAAACACAGAATTCTCTGAGCGTGAAATAATTCTAGCATGCATTGCAGCCACGATTCGGTAGAAATTATCCAAAGAATTGCCCATCCTGTGGGATCTTCGACTGGAAGCTTAACAGAGAAACACAACCGAGGGATACACGGAAAAAGGTTTGCGTAGTATGCGCAGCTCTCATAAATCCATGGGATGCTTCATTCACTGTCTATGTTAACTTCTTGAGTGGATAGTCTGCCGTTTTTGACATCAATGTTGTCGTTGCGTATTTAATTTTCTGACTTCAGCTTATAATTATTTTTAGTTCAAATGAATTCAAATATACCCCTGTCATCGTCATTGACAAAGTCATTGTAGTGATTCTCCGTTATGGTATCCTTAGAACCCTGAATTTTTAATGAGATCGAATCATACCGCTGCATCTAGATCAAGCGGCAGAATAAACGTAAATGTTGTTCCTTTACCATCAGAATTATTCTCAGCCCATATCCTTCCTCCATGAGCCTCTACAATGCTTTTAGAGATGAACAATCCTAGGCCAGTTCCTGAAAATGATTTTGTAATAAACTTTGAAAATAGTTGTGGTAGTATTTCAGGATCTATGCCAATACCTGTATCCTTTACGCTGATAATAATCTGATTATTGTCTTCGTCTATTTTTGTTGCAATAGTAATAGTCCCTTCCTTGGTAAATTTAATAGCATTACTTAATAGATTAGAAATAACTTGAGTCGTTCTTCCTTTGTCTGCTTCTAATACAATATCTTGAGGTTCGTATAATAACTGAACACTCCTGCTGTCTACGAGGTCTTTGCCTAATATTATATCATCTATAGCGTTTATTATTATATCGTTTAGATTGAATCGTTCTTTCTTCAGTCCTAGTGACTTACTTTCAATTTTTGTAGCGTCTAGTATATCGTCTGAAAGGCGATTCAATCTCTTTGCATTTCTATTAATAGTGTCTAGAAATTCATTATACTCCTCAATCCTTCCTGTCTTAGAAAGAAGAATTTGCGATAAACCTAGTATCGGTTGGATAGGTGTTCTTAATTCATGAGCTGCGACATTAATAAACTCCATCTGAGCCTTTGCATGAAGCTTTAATTGTTCATGTGTATTTTTAATGTCTTCGTATAATTCAGTTTGTTTCCACAAACTCTCAAATATAGAAACATAGGATAGCACACCTGCTTTGCTCGTAGAATAAGTTGATAGCCCGATTGCCTCATCAAATGTTGTTTTTGAATCATCCTTGATTTCCATTACGAGCGAATGTTTTCTATCCACAACTAAAAGTGTAGCTTGACTCTGTGGCATCTCTTGTTCGATAAATCTCGTTATTACACGGAATGGACACCGTTGCATAAATTGTTCAACCTTCTGTTCAATTAATTGATGAGATGGCATCAAGATTCTAAGTTTTAAACCCGATGTTGCTTCTTTGTTTGATAGTATAAGTGCATCTAATACTATCTCTCCCTGTCTTTTGAAAGCATTGATGGTGGGAAATAGAATAAGTATTTCTTCTTTAGCCGCTTTTACGATTTGAAAATATAGTTTTCGTGCTGTAGACGAGTTTGGAATAACTTCTATATCTGCAAAGCCAGCGCCTGATTCAATATCCTTTATTCGTTCTTTAGCATCAATTGCATTTGTCCATAATTCTTGAAAGATGCAATCAAAGTGATTAACGTAGAGTGGCTCATTACTAACCAGTAGACTCTGAATAATGGCATTATCACCTTTCAAATTGTCTATCGTAGCAGTAATTTCTTGCCTGTCTTTTATAACAAAGTTTATTGGCGGAATATTCTTGACTTCTCTAATCTGAATTCCCAAATCTAAAAGTGTTTTGACTACCTCCACTGCATCATCATTATCTATACTTGTCACTATCTTGATACCCTTATGCTCCCCTTTCCTTTGTTTGTCCAAAATATCTTTGCCCCATTCTAAAAATCTATCATATCCAAATTGTATTCCACTATATTTAGAACAAACTAGTAGTTCATTTGAGGTATCCAGCATCTCTTTTATTTTGGTAAAGATTTCGTCTTGATTTTTTAATAATTTGGTTTCTATAACTACTGTTCCTTCTTCGATTTCTCTTATTTTTTGTTCAGCTGGCATAGCCTTGCTCCAAAGAACATCAAATAGATACCTGTGCTGTTCCACAATATCTCTGAAATTACTGTAGAAAAGCTGCGATGCTGTTCTTGTCTTATCTTGTGGAGTTGACGGAGCAAGATACTCTTTTTCGCTTACCATAAAATTACCTCTTACTGCATCCAGGTGGCGAAGCTGATTTACAATAGTCATTAAATCTTTGCAATAAGAAATATTATCATTTGTGATTTCAGTAAGGTACCTTAATTCAACACCTCTTGCTTTGGCATCTACAAATGATTTCTTTATTGATTCAATTGCAATGGCTAACGAAGGTCGTGAACTATCCATGCATGTATCAATACTATCTTGTGAGTTGGCAAAAAATAGTAATTCTTCACTTATCACATTGTCAGCGCCATGCACTATTTCATTACGTTCAGCAGAAAGTCCACTCGAACTGGCGAGTTTTGACAACAATAGAAGATCGAAACAGAAGTATATAAGACGTTTATTTCATATTTATAAGAAATTATAAACAAATTATTGAACAGTTTTCTGCGACTTTCTAGGCTCCTCCGAAAATTAATAGTTTAATCTGGTAAGTCATATCCTCTACCTATCTACCTAGTTACCTACCAACGCATCGAATCGAAAAAAGATTGGTTGAAGCTGAAAACAAAATTGGTTGAAACTTATTCATTGTAAATAAGAAGACGAATACAGGAACTTATGATCTGAAAATATAATAATGACTTTGGCAATTAATATAATTGACTGAGGAGCGGTATCGCCACGCCACATTGGCCAACCGCTTTAATAGGTAAGTAAAAGCCTTACCCTTCAGTCCAATCTATTTACTAGATCGCTATTTTTACTTTAATCTGACCCTAAATTTCACGATTAGGGATTGGTTTGTTTCGCCCACGCTAGGTAAGATAAAAGACTTAACTATAAAGGTGCCCTATATATTATTAGTTGTCACCTATCTATTTAAGTACTACAATTAGTAAGAGCCATTGTCTGCATCAGCTTCTTCTCCTTCAACTTCCAAAAACCTAAAGCAGCATCGATGTAATGTTTGCAATATAATTTTTGATAGTATTTAAACGCTGAACGCTCATAATAGAATGGAGCATAGCGAAGCTAGTCATTCACCTGCAGGTGTAAGTTAGCGAATTTATACCTTTCACAATCTTTCAAGTAGTTCAATTTATAACAGAATGCACTTAGAGTTTAGTAGGTAACGTTAACAGAGACCTAGTAAATTTCAAATACTACGATGAGCAATATTATGTAATGGTACAAAGGCAACTTGCTTTTGAAAAGACCAAACAACAACAGGAAACCCTAACTTTGAGCGATATCTCACCTACGTGGGCTAAACGACTAGGAGAGCAACAACAACAACTACCAGTTCCTATGTCAACTACATGGCTACGATGGTGGTTTGAAATTACTAGCGCTTCAAAATGCGTAGTGGGAGAAGCACATAGTTTGACAAGTTCTTATACGACTAGATGCAGAGAATGCGGTAAAATTGGCGACAAGTTCTCGCTTTATTTTACTCTCAATTTATGTTCTAAACTGGAAGAGAACAAGCAGAGTTTTGTCAATCATTGGAATAAAGAACATCGTTCGTCTTGCGGACCTTTTCATCCAAGTCATTGAGAACTTTAGTTTGCTGATCAATTGACATACTTTGTATTTGTCTTTTTGAGAAATACAATGTCAAGACCATAGTGCCTATTATTCCAACTGTCTGTGCTAAACTAAGCGCGTCACCGAATCCTAATTCAACCATATCTAAGAGAAGTATATCCCAATTCATACTTATAACGTTCAAGAGGGATCAGTTCTTTAAGAGATGCTCCTTAAAAAGGACAGGAGATTGGTAAATTCCTATAATTTCAAATAATCAATTTACATCACATCAACGTAGTATTAGAAGATCAATCCAGACAATATATGATCTATTATTATCTTACCTTATTGAAACCCGTATTGCAATAATCTGGGTTCGACCGCGTATCATGTATTACTATTGTTTCAACGTTATAACGTCATTTCATTTGATTGCTTTTAATTGCAATTGCTTGCATTCTAAACGAAGTACTTATAAATTACAGCTTAGAAATGCATATTCTATCTTTGAAACTACATAATGGTACGCGTAACAATAATGTTAGAGCCAATGCAATGATAATAATAGTTTCATTAATCTCAGTTCTTATGGTAACCATCGGACCGATAGCGTCGTCTGGTATGTTAGCACATGCACAAGCAACATTTCCGCCACCAATATTTTATCAATTAAGTAAAATACCATCATATGCAGTCACAATTCCATCGACTACACTAGGATTCTCGAGTTATGACCCTGTAGAAACATCCATACCATTAGGTATGAGTGTTATATGGTTCAATGATGGTAATGGACTTCATTCAGTTACTACACTTTCGAATAAAACTTATTCTCCACCACAAACTATAGATTCAGGTCCTCTACTCCCAAACGGTGGCTCATTTATACATACATTTTCTAAACCTGGAGTATATGATTACCATGATAAATTCGATCCGCATATGTATGGGCGAATCAATGTCGGAAGTGAAGTGGTAAAAGGTAAAAATATGTACATGTACCCTGGTGAGAATCCGCCATTACACAAAGATGCAAGAGTTGTACTCAGGTTTGTTCCAAAGACGGTAGCTGTCCCTCCTACCCTATCACTAACATATAACGTCACATTGCTTAATCCGACCGGAAAGCCCCTTTATAGCCATCTATATAGTGATGATGACGGAATACTTGATTTAGAACTCGTTCCGATACATAAAGCAACCGTCAATATTACTAAAATTACAAACGCTACTACTGCCAATACAACTGGAGCTGCTGCTTCCAGCAAAAACGCTACCGCCACTGCAATCTCTGCTAATGATTTTACCACATGGGGACCTGACTTTAGCAGTCAAGAAGCTTATCGTACAACAGGAACATTACATATTAAAGGTCCAGTGCTAGTTGAAAACTCTCCATATGCAATAAGAGTAGCTATAGTTCGTAATGATAATTCAATACCATCCCCACCAATAGTAGATTATTTTCTGTTGCCTGTGAAGTGAAGTGAAGTGAAGGTAAGGGGAGAGATGGAAAGGCGTTGCAGAAAATGTTCTAGACTTAGCAGCAAATAATAATAAATTAGTCCATTATTTATTTTTTATTCATCTTAATGTTGATATGGATTTACTACCTTTTTAGCAATCATAAAGGCTGTAAATCCCATGTTCTCTTAGATGAGCAATTGGACCACGAATAAACAGACTGGTTGACCTAGTCGCGTTAGTTGATTGGTGTTATTCGTTTGGCTCTTTACTTTCGCCACAGCTTGTGATGATAGCTAATATCAGAAACCCAATCGTAAAAATATAAACGATCTTCATTTAAGTAGCTTCGAATAGTCCAGCCTTTTTCGCTTTAAATTAGCAACATATCTTATCAGTCTAAGCGATACTAATGATGCTTTATTTGCAATATCGAGCGATCCTATTTCATCAGCTATTGCTAAGCTAACGATTATTCCTGGAATAGATGACAGGAGATGAGAGGAGAGAGCATAGGGACTCTGCGGGCAATTCCAAGCATTACTGCAGGAGATGGCTCTAACTTAACAGGACCTGAGAGGCGCTAGGTATATAGCAAGAATTTGTCTGCAACAGGTGTTACAAGGAATTACGATATAATTAGGCTTAACAGATCATTCGATAGGCAGGCTTGGACAGACAGCACTATTCAGATAAATCCTAATCAGAAAGGAATTGCAAATCCATGTAACGGTTTCTTTGGTTTTTTTAAGTTGTTTGACTTATAATAAATGGGAGAGGATTACAGGTATATTATATTATTAGAGTTCGATAATGACAAAGTAAACGGTTTTATCGTAGGTTGTGATATCCACTTTATTGGTTTCCGGTGCAAGTAGCAACGACAAAGCACTTACGACAGACGATTATTTTCAACACTTTTGCACTGAAATAGTCAGCAGACATTACTTTATTAGATCTGCGGCAATAACCGATATTCTTGGTCATTTAATGGCGTCTGCATACAGACAGCGCTTAATCCGTCTATTGACAGATGACGAATCTACAAGGGCTGCTGCTCAGGCGGCCATTCGAGCTGCTACACGTAACAAATTCAAATCAAAGATAGGGGAGCTACAATTTTCAGTCAGTAGATATGAAAAGTTAGTAAGGGCCACGATCCCAATTATGAATGGTGAAAAGATCAAGTTTTTGCTATTGTTGACATTTGATATCGAGGCAGAAGCCGATTCAATTATTCTAAAGAGAATCCTTCCTTATGTATCTCAGAAAAAGGATTACTTTATGCAGTAGCAGACCTACAGGTTATTCCGATCCAGTAGTAGCGAACGAATATACCCCGTATAAGTGTTTTTCGAGAGACTAGAATATGTTTCTACTAATTATTTGACAGGAATAATACAGGCAGAAACGCATGGTTAGGTCAAAAGATCCAACGTCATTTTTAATTCTGCAATTTCTGATTCAATGGTCTTTTTATCATCTTCGTCTATCGCATAATTAAGTAGTCTTTCACACGCTTCTAGCTCTGCATACATAATATCTTTCTTATCTAAGCAAAGACCATGGTAAGAATCTACAAACGTGTACGTCACCTTCCTATTGTTGTTCCCTTTAGCACCACATGTCTTTGCTACAACTCTAACAGGTGTTTCTGTTTCCGAAATATTCATATTGAAATGCTCATGCTGAATAATGTTATCATACTTATTATAACTTTCCAGTTTTCGATCTGTAGTTAGAACGTATGACTATAGTCACGATAAAAGGCTTGTTTGATATTCTCAGTCAAAGTACTAATTTCTTTTAAATCATTGAACTCGTTTATTCTTTTGGCACTTATACCGAGCGATTCCAACTCGTAAAGCCACCAACCATATTTTTCTGGGTGTTCGCTTCTTGGGCCATAATAATAAAGCCCCTCATATCATACATAAGTTTAAGTTCTGGAACTCGAAAAGTATTATGATAAGTGCAACAGTCTATGAAATTGATAATGTCATCTGACAGTACAATGAGTCAAGGATTGTGATGGCGTATGAAGGTAGGTATGCTTATTAGTTTGTAAAATATGGTTGTCCAAATAAATCTGCCGCATATAGTTTTAAGTAAGTATATTTTGTAGTACTAGTTCTTCTGATTGCAAATGTTTGTAACACATTGCAAATGTTTGCAATGCATACTATCTTAGAACAACCCAAAACCATAAATGGTTCAATAATTATTCATTGACGTAACAATAGAGGAGATTTCTTATGGTATATTATGACTTCCCAATTTGGCTTCGCTTTGCACATTTTATCAATCTGATTTTCATTACCTTGTTAATTCGAAGTGGAATAGAAATACTGAGCGCTCTTCCAAAACTCTATTGGCATGACCATGCAACACCAGGAACAGAATGGATAAAGTTTACCAAGAAACGGTTTCCAGCTGATTTTAAAGAAAGGGTCTGGATCTCACTTGAAGAGGAAGAATCGTTTTCCTCATGGGTTGCTTTGCCAGGTCACAAAAACCTTGGAATGGGTAGACACTGGCACTTCTTTTCAATTATTTTCTGGATAGCTAATGGTGCAGCATATTACATCCTTCTTTTTACGAGTAATGAGTGGCAACGACTTATTCCAACGTCATGGTCTATTTTCCCACAGGCTATCCATACAGCAATGTTGTATGCAAGCTTTCACTTCGCAGTCCCGGGTAACCCTTATGACCCACTACAACAACTTGCATACTTTGGTGTAGTGTTCCTACTTGGGCCATTCATGATTACAACAGGTGCAGCAATGTCTCCAGCTGTTGGTGCTCGATTTCCACAGTATCCACGGATCTTCAGAGGGCGCCAAGTTGCACGTAGTCTACATTTTCTGGGATTGGTTGCCTTTGTTCTGTTTGTTATAATTCATATATCTATGGTTATGATAACGCGTTTTCCAGATAATATGGGAAATATTTTCTTAGGTAAGGCAACTAGCCTCGGTATAGCAATTGGTATATTTGCGCTTTTTGTTCTTGTTGTCGTGGCCGTTCATGTTTGGGCTACAGGAATTTCACTCAAAAAGCCTAGACTTGTCCAGAATAAACTTGGTGCGGTCATAGAGCTTGTAAGACATTCTTTGTTTAGTAGGGTTATATCAAGACAACAATATTCAAAATCAGATGTCACTCCTTTCTTTAGAGCTAATGGTTATCCCCCTGATACTAGAGAATACAAAGACCTTTTAGCAAATAGATTCGTTAATTGGAGGCTGAAAGTTCATGGATTGGTTGAAAAACCGCTCGATCTTTCAATTGCAGATCTACGTGCAATGAAAAAAGAGATGCAAATTACAGAACATTCATGTATTCAAGGATGGACTGCCATAGGAGAATGGGGAGGCGTACCGATGAGTTATATCATATCTCTCTGTAAACCTCTTGCCCAGGTTCGCTATGTAGTATTTTACTCTTATCAATATACTGATGACGCACAATTTTATGAGGCAATATATATGGAACTTGCAAAACATCATCAAACCATTCTTGCTTACGAAATGAATGGCGAACCGTTATCAGTTCCTCACGGAGCTCCACTACGGCTAAGAATTGAAACTCAGCTTGGGTTTAAAATGGTAAAATGGCTAAAGTCAATTGAATTTGTGTCCGATTACAAGAACATTGGTATGGGACAAGGAGGTCATCGTGAAGATCATATGTATTATGGCGTAGGTGCTGGGATTTAGGGCTTTTTGAAATAAGTGAAGGGTCTTGAAATAAGTGCGATTCTTATTTATTGAGATTCTGTACTTTTGATATTGCCATTGACACTACTATTACTACTACTTTGCTTATCGGCGTTGTCAAGCCCACTTTGGATATCAGACCTTTTTATCATTGCTACATCTGGCTTGAAGAATAGATCTGACGTCCAATCACCCATAACCTTTAACTTCTTCTTTGCTGTTGGAAGATTAGCTAAATAATATGTACGCCATATCCACCATGCCAGAAATCCATGTAATTTAATTCTACCAAATAATATAGCGACACCTGTTCTTTTCCCGATCTCCGCCATCATCCCCTTTGTTTTATAATCGAATTTCTTTTTCTTTCCTTCTTTTTTTCCCTTGATAGCAGAAACTATGTTCTTTGCTGCTACTTTACCCTGTCTTATACCATGCTGTGCTGTTGGAGGATAAGGTTTTCCTGTATGAGGGTCTGTTATAGATGCACAATCACCAAGAGCATAAACTCCATCATGTGCTGGTACTTCTAAATAGTTGTTAGCTATGATTCTATGTCCTTTATCATGTTCGCATGAGAGGTTTGCAATTAGCTTACTTGGAGTTACGCCAGCAGTCCAAATCAGGGAATAGCATGATATGACAGTATCATCATGCAATATTGCTTTATTTTTTGTTGCTCCTTTGACTTGTGTGTTCATTATAAATTCTACACCACCTTCTTTTAGTTTTTCTAATGCAAATTTGCCTAATCCTTCATCTATCTGTTCTAGGATTTTGTCAGTCGCACTAACAAGAATGACTCTTACATCAGACATGTAGATGTTCGGATAATATTGCTTGATGGAATCGCGGACAAAATCATTGACAGCTCCCACCGTTTCAACACCACTAAACCCTCCTCCAACTACTACAAAAGTCAACAAGCTTTTTCTCAAGTCATGGTTATCTTGTTCCAGATTTGCTTGCTCTAGGATGTTTATCATATGATTTCTCAAGATGATTGCATCATCGATAGTCTTCATAGTGAACGCATTTTCTTCTATTTCAGAGATACCAAAGAAGTTATTCTCGCTTCCCAATGCAATGACAAGGTAATCGTATTTGAGTGTATGTTGACGCCAGTCGCTTGGTTGAGATTGCCTGCCAATAGTATGTGTTATGACAATCTGTTTACCATCTAGATCTATTGATTCTACATTTGCTTCGTAAAAATTAGCGTGTTTGCAAAATGATCTAACCGTTGTTACTACATGTCTTGTTTCAATCATACCAGATGCTACTTCAGGAAGCATTGGAGTGAAGAGAATAAAGTTATCTTTACTCACTAAGGTAATTTCAACATTCTTATAGCTAAGTTTCTTCTGAAGATTTTTTAAAACTTCAATTCCTGCAAAACCACTCCCTAAAATTACTATTTGTTTAGAATGACGAGTGTTAGACTTTTCTCTATCGACTCTTGACATATGACTAGATACTTCGCTCCTGTTCTGTTGTCTGTTTTATCAGCACTATTATTATTTTTTAGCACCTGCTACTCTACATGATGTTGGTGAACCAATTGATCATAGAACCTAACTGACTTGATATTGACAAACTCTAACATCCCATATCTTGATAATTCTCTACCAAAGCCACTCTTCTTAACACCACCAAATGGAACTCGTGGGTCTGAAGCCACTACGCTATTCACAGACACTATTCCAGACTGCACCATTCTTGAGAATTTCTCTGCTTTATCAAGATCTTCAGTCCATATGCTTGCTCCTAGACCGTATTGTGTATCATTTGCAAGCTTTATAGCCTGCATGTCATCATCGGCAACCATGATGGGTGCAACAGGACCAAAGACTTCTTCTTGTGCTACACGCATTTTTGGAGAAACATTTTTGAGAACAGTTGGCTTGTAGAAATAACCCTTACCTTTTATTCGTTCACCTCCTGTAAGCACTTCAGCACCTTCCTTAACCACGTCCTTGACAATTGAATCGATCTTGTTCAAACCATCTGCGTTGACAAGAGGACCCATATCTGTATGATCTGACATAGGATCACCAACTTTTAGTTTCTCAACCTTCTGGACAAACTTTTCAATAAACTCATTTGCTATTTTCTTAACTACGATAAATCGTTTTGATGCAATACAACTCTGACCGCAGTTGATGAATCTACCTTTGACTGCACCGTTTGATGCTTTTTCAATTTCCGCATCTTCACATACTATAAACGGATCGCTTCCACCTAATTCGAGTACGCATTTCTTTATCTGGGATGTTGCTCTTTGTGCTACTTTAGCTCCGGCTGATACACTTCCTGTAAATGTTACCGCGTTAACATCAGAATCGATGAGTGCTTCTGCAATACTTGAGTCGCCTATTAATGTTTGAAAAACTCCAGTTGGTATTCCAATCTTGTCAAAGCATTTCTCAATTTCAATTCCACATTGCATAGTTGCGCTTGCTGGTTTCAATACTATTGTGTTCCCGACCATCAGCGAAGGAGCTGCAAATCTTAATGCTTGCCAGTAAGGAAAATTCCAAGGCATTATGCTTCCTATTACCCCCAATGGTCCAAATGTTACAAAGCTTTTTCTAGCATCTGTAATAACAACTTCATCTGTACTGAAAATCCTCCCATAATCTGCAAAATATTCCATTGCCCATGCACATTTCTCTACCTCAGATCTGGCCTCTTTTATCGCCTTTCCCATTTCTATTGTGGCTGTCCTAGCAAGTTCTTCCTTGTCCTTTCTTAGTTCTTGAGCAAAATCATGTAGGAGATCTGTTCTCTTTCCCGAGTCCATTTTCCATTCATCAAAGGCATATCGCGCTTTCTTTACTTTGTCATTGACCTGTTCTTTAGTAATTATTTCGTATCTATTGATAACCTCTTCTGTTGCAGGATTTATTGTCTTTAATTCTGTTACTGCTGGTCCATTTTCTTTCAAGGATTTATTACACCCCTACCAGCGATTTTACCATCTTTTAGTTTTGATAACGCTTCCGTCGCCTGATCTAGTTTGAACTTCTCTGAAACAACTGGTTTGATTACTTCTCTTTTTGCCAACGAAACCAACTCTATCATATCACTTAGAGTTCCGGTATATGATCCAATTAACCTGTATGCTCTTGTTGGCATACTGACTAGACTTAATTTTAGCTCACCTCCAAAGAGTCCTACCAAGACTAACCTTGCTCTTCTTCTAAGAAATTGCATATCACTTTCTACAGTCTTTGAGGCATTGACAAAGTCGATTACCGCGTCTGCACCAAGTTTATCAGTTAATTCCATAATAGCTTTAACAGGATCTTCCTTTTTTGAATTGACTACGTCATTTGCACCACCATCTTCTTTTGCAGCTTTTAACTTGTCGTCACCTATATCCATCGCAATTATCCTAGCACCAGTGACTGCTTTTGCTAACTGCATAGCCATCAGACCTAATCCTCCTGCACCAACAATAACGACATTATCATCTGGCTTTAGATTAGCATTCTTTACTGCTCCATATGCTGTAAGCGCAGAACACGATAATGTTGCAGCTGAATCAATATCAATATCCCCTATTTTCACCAGATATTTGTAACTTGGCACCAATACATACTCTGCATAACCTCCATCGACATAGACACCTAACGATCTAGGTTTATCGCATAGATTTTCCTCACCAATTCTACATGCAGGACAGAGTCCTTCACCTATCCAAGGATATACAAGGACTTTGTCGTTCTCGCTAAATGCTTCTGCTTGTTCACCCAGACTATCTATTGTTCCTGCTATCTCGTGACCTGGCGTCAATGGGTATTTTACTCCTCTATCTGTGGTTTTTAACAATAGTCCATGTGGGCCCTCATATCCGCCTTCCCACAAGTGGATATCACTATGACATACACCAGACGAATGAACTTTAATAAGAACCTGAGAACCCTTGGGTTTTTGGAGTTTCTAGTTGTTGTACTTCCAAAGATTCCTTTGGTTTAACAATTCTTGCTGCTTTCATACTTACCAATAAAAATATTTCAATATACTATAAAACACTTTTCCGAGTAATTGCAATATTTTGCAAACAAATGCAATTAGTATCTAAGTTTATCATGAGTTTAGTTTAAGTTAAGTATCCACTGTTACTTCGCCAAATACCTAGCCTGTATTTATAGAGAATTCTCCACTCTTATCATCAACAATAACTGTATATGAATTCAAATCAGTAACCCAATCTGTTTTTGAAGATGCTTTAGCCGTTCGTATATCAAATATTCCTTGGTGCCACGGACATATTAGCTCGTAACCTTCCAAAGTTCCTTCTTCCAAGGGCCCTCCTTCATGAGAACATACTGAATCCATAGCATACAACTTACCTTGTATATTTGTCAATACAAGTGATTTGTCATTAACATCAACTCTCGTTAGCTTGCCTTCTTGTATATCATTCTTCTTTAAAGATGTCTTAAAGCTAGACATTATCTACGATAGACAATTATCCAACTTATAAGTATACCAGTATGAGTGGAATGTTAACTAGTATTAATTTCAAATGATTGCAAACGATTGCAAAAGCAACAGCGGAATGTTAGTAAAATATAATATACTCCTTTTCTCATCTTGCACTTGATGGGACAAAAAGGTAAAGAAATAGTAGAAATCGATGTAAAGGAAGTTATCAGTGATCTTAACTCTGCCTATGCTGATGAGTGGTTGGCACACTTTCAATACTTTCTGTTCGCCCAAGTGATTGAAGGGATAGATGCGGAGACCCTAAAGAAGGAACTTGAGAGGCAATCAATGGATGAAATGAATCATGCAAAGATCCTTGGTGATAGAATAATTCAACTTGGTGGAACGCCTACGACTAAACTTACAGAAACTTCGAGTTGCGGTTTTTCACCACCACCAGAAGATAGAACAGATCTTGTACGTGTAATAGAATTGGTATTAGACGGCGAAAGATGTGCAATCGAGAAATATAACAGACTAGCAAAAAAATATCATATGAAAGATCTAGTTACTCATGAAATATTTGAAGATTTACTTACAGATGAGGTTAGTGATGAGGAAGACTGGGAAAACTTTTTGCCTGGCTTAAAACAGAAATACAAACAAAAATAACAACGACAATAAGATAGAGCATAGCATTCTGACTAATTGAGTATTTCATATTAACTAGGTGCTGCATAAACGAAATAGAAATTCTTTCGAGAGTAAGACAATTCTAACTGATTAACTGGCTATGAATGAAAATCTCGCAAAAACGTGACAACGTTAATCAGTGGATATAATCGGAGCATGCCTCGAATTTTTACTATAGGACATTCAAACCGTCAATGGAATGACTTTATTTCTCTTTTACAAGACAACCATGTAGATATAGTGGTCGATGTACGTCGTTATCCAGGATCTAAGGTATGTCCGCAGTTTAACAAGGAAGAAATGGCCAAAGGACTCAAGAAGCAAAATATCGAATACATTAACATTGAGAAGCTCGGTGGAAGACGAAAGGAGATTGCTACTGAGAGACCCAGATGTAATTATAATAGCGGATGGAAAAATAATAGCTTTAGAGCTTATGCTGATTATATGACAACGACACCATTTAAAGAAGGTATCAATGAAATCCTTTCACTCATGACACATTATAATA
>Ga0102924_1002038_pt1 | contig 22520 bp, 21 predicted proteins | sample PaiPotPPM11metaG_FD_80116 | JGI IMG/M metagenome (GOLD analysis project Ga0102924, IMG submission 80116) | Iron sulfur acid spring bacterial and archeal communities from Banff, Canada, to study Microbial Dark Matter (Phase II) - Paint Pots PPM... ...
CAACTACGGCAACGGCACCGTCCACGGCGCTCTCGCCGGCGCGGCTTGCACATATAACCCGTAACTGACGATCCTCTAACCATCAAAATCGGCCGGCCTTCGGGCCGGCCGATCTGATATTGGCCCTCCCCGCGTCGTCAGCGCGGCGGCTCAGGCGATTTTTGCTTGATCCTCGTCTACTCCTGCGATGCGCTGGGGTAGCGAGGAGCTGGCGAAGGTGGCGCAGAGCCGCGGGTCCCACTGGGTCCCGGAGCCGGCCGCCAGGATTTCGAGCGCCTTGCCGACCGTGTGGGCCGGGCGGTAGGGACGGTCGGTGATCATGGCATGGAAGGCGTCGGCGACGGAGACGATCCGGGCCATCATGGGGATCGCCGGCCCCTGGAGCTTATCGGGGTAGCCGGTGCCATCCCAACGTTCATGGTGATGGCGGATGGCCGGGGCCAATACGGTTGCCGGCCGGAAGGGACCGGCAATCTCCGCGCCCAGGATGGTGTGCTGCTGGATGCGCGCGAAATCCTCAGGTGAGAGAGCGCCCTGGCGGTTGAGCAGTTCCTCGGGGAGGCCGATCTGACCGATGTCGTGAAGCAGGCCGGCATGATAAGCAACTTCCTGATCCTCGGCATCGAGCCCGATCAGGCGGGCGATCGCCTGCGCCGTCAAAGCTACCCGGTCGTCGAAGGGCGCCCGGGACTCGGTCGGGTCTTCCTTCTTGACCAGCTCTCGCAGGCCCTCCTGGGTGCTGCGAAGGTCGCGCCGGAGCTCCTTGAGCCGAAGCAGCGCCCGTACCCTGACCTGCAGGTCGCGCATCGCGACCGGCTTGACGATCAGGTCGTCGGCGCCGGACTCGACCATTTTGCTGCGCTCCGGGCGCGGGTCGAACCCGGTCATCATCAGTACCGGGATTTCCGCGGTCTTCGGATCTGCCTTCAGGAGTTTGCAAGCGTCGTGCCCGTTCATGACCGGCATCTCGATGTCCATCAGGATCAGGTCGGGCATCAGGCGCCGGGCAGCCTTATAGGCATCCTCCCCGTTGGTAGCGGCCTCGGTCCAGAACCCAAGCGTCGACAATTGTCCCGAGAGCAGGTCTCGGTTGGCGCTGCTATCGTCGGTCACGAGGATGGTGCGCCGCTCCGGCATCGGACCGGAAGGTGAGGGTTCCACGGCGAGTACGACGTAGGAACTGGCGCCTTCCTTCGTTGCATCGACCAGTGAACCGTCGCGTGACACAACAACCCACCACCTCGGTGCCCGCACCAGCCGGCCTGCTATCGGTTGGGGAGGTGGCAGCCGCTATCGGGCGGCATCCCGAGGTGGTCAGGCGACAGGCCCGGGCCGGGCGACTGCCGGCGGAGAAAATTGGTCGCGTCTGGTTCTTCCGCCCGTCCACGCTGGTGAAGGCCGGCTTTCCTCAGTTCCGGCGATCGGTTAGCAGCCCCGCGGTCACCGACCCGCTGCTGCTCGCCCTCAGCAAGGCGGGCCTGGAAGCGCTTCAGCTGCGCGATCGGAATCGTATCTTTGAGACCGTCGGCGAGCGGCTGGCTGAGGCTGGACTCTCCTCCTATTTCTTCCTGGCTCGCGAAGATTTCGGCGGGCTCGTCATCGCGCACGAACACATCGGCGAGTCGGGCCCGGCCGTCCGGCAGCTTTCAGGGCACCCGGCCGGTCCGACCTTTCTGCCCTTTGACCAGATCCCGGTGCTCAATCGTGCCTGCCGGACCAGGGAACCGCAATACATCGGCGACCCGGAAGAGCTGGTGCGCGGTATCGCGCGCACGATTCCGACAGAACGTTCCCTCAACGCCCGAAAGATCGTCGAGACCTTGAACCTGCGCAGCGCGGTGTCCGCTCCCTTCGTCACGCAGGGTCGGGTTATCGGCGCGATCACCGTCATCGGGCCGGCGTTAAAGGCAGAGGACCTGCCCGCGATCATGGCATTTGCCAACCAGACGGCGGCAGCGATCGAAACGGCTCGCCTGCTGAAGCAGTCGCACCAGATGGAGGAAGCCTTCGTGCAGACGCTGGCAGGAGCCGTCGAACTTCGCGAGCGGCTGCCCGGGCGCGCAGCCGAACGGGCTGAGCTGGCCGATCGCCTGGCACAGGACCTCGGCCTCGATGCTGCCCGCCGGCGGCGCGTCCGACACGCCGTGCTGCTTCAAGACCTTGGCAAGCTCGGACTCCCGGACAGCATCCTTAACAAGCAGCGACGTCTCGAGCCCGAGGAGCGCGCGATCATGATGACCCACCCGGTGGTGGGAGCGGAGTTGTTGAGTCGCTTCGACTCACTCGCGGATCTTGCCCCGTTGGTGCGTGCTCACCATGAATGGTTCAACGGCGAAGGCTATCCCGACGGTATTCGGGGAGAGGCGATCCCGGAGGAGATACGAATCGTTGCCGTCATCAACGCGTTCTTCAACGTCACCATCGACCTGCCTGCGACCATGAAGGCGACGATCCAGGACGGGCTCGGGGAGCTGCCCGAGTTCGCGGGCGTGGGTCTCGACCCGAAAATCACATCCGCGTTCGTGGCCATGTGCCAGGCCGCGGGTGAAGCCCGGACCCCCTGGTACGAACGCCTCGAACGGGCGATGGCAGAGCGTCGCACAACGGCCGACGCGGCAGGCCCGCGCGATGTGCTCACGGTCGCCGACTCTCGCGAGCTTCGCATCATCTACCGGATCGCGCAGGAAACCAGCTCGGTGCTCGAGCTCGATGTATTACTGCAGCGGATCGTGGACATCATCCGGGAAGTGATCGGCTACTACATGGTGGCCGTCATCCTGCCAGGGGAGGGCGGCGGCCCCGGTCTCCAGGTGGGGGCCCAGAGTGGCTATGCGGTCGATATCACAGGGCGCACCATAGAGCCGGGCGAGGGGGTGACCGGCTGGGTGTTCGAGCACGGGACCCCGCTTGTAGTTCCGGACGTGACTGCGGATCCACGCTACGTCGGGCTGGATCCAGCGGTTCGCTCGGAACTGGCCTTTCCACTGATCAGCCGCGGGAGGGTGATCGGCGTCCTGAACGCGGAAAGTGAACATCCGGACGCGTTCACCGCCGCTGATCTCGGCCTGATGTCCGCCGTCGGCTCGCACCTCGCAGCCTGCGTCGAGGTGGCGCAACTGCACCACACGCTAAAGCGCGAGGCGAGCCACGACCCGCTGACGCGACTGAACAACCGGCGGCTCTTTCTCGACCGGATCGCGAAGGAGATCGCCAGGGCCGACTCGGCGCAGGAGGCCTTCTCGGTGGTGTTCCTCGACGTAGACGACCTCAAGGTGGTCAACGACACCTATGGGCACCTCGCCGGCGACGCGCTGCTTCGGGAGGTGGCCAACGCCCTCACCGACGCTGTCCGCGGCGAAGATGTGGTTGCCCGCTACGGCGGCGACGAGTTCGTGCTGCTGTTGCCCGGGACGCCGCGGGCAGCCGCCGGCGTCGTGGCTCAACGCATCACCGAAGGCATCGCCCGCCATCGCTTCCTCGCCGGGCGCCAGCTGGTGCAGATTCCCGGGGTTAGCCTTGGTCTGGCGACCTTCCCGGAGGACGGCCGCACCGCCGACGAGCTCCTGGCGGTCGCCGACGTCACTCTCTACGAGCAGAAGCGGCGGAGCGCGTAGCCCTAGCCGAAAATCCGCTGCAGCCGGAACAGAGACTCGGGAACCCGGCGCGTTTCGCGGATGACTTCACGCAGCGACACGATCGCAACCTCGCCGTTCTGCCGCACCGGAATCAGGCCGGCCTTGTTTTCGGACAGCAAATCGGTCGCTGCCACTCCCAGGCGTGTCGCCCAGATGCGGTCGACCGGCGACGGTGACCCGCCGCGCTGCAGGTGGCCGAGCACGGTCACCCGGGTCTCGAAGCCGGTGGCCTCCTCGATCTGGGTGCTGAGCGCATCGCCCACACCCTGTCGGGAAAGCTGCAGGTGGCCGAAGGCATCCCGCTTCTCCGGTGAAGCCGCGCCGACCGGATCGCCTTTCTGCATTTTGACGCCCTCGGCAACGACGATGATGCTGAAGTCTTTACCTTCTCCGCGCCGGCGGTGAAGATGCTGCTCCACGTCCTCGAGTCGAACGGGAAACTCCGGTATGAGGATCATGTCCGCACCCCCCGCCAGGCCACCGACCATCGCCACCCAGCCGGTGTCGCGCCCCATGACCTCGACGACCATCACCCGATGGTGGGCGGAGGCCGTGGTATGCAGACGGTCGAGCGCCTCGACCACCACGCCGACCGCTGTGTCGAAGCCGATACAGAACTCGGTCGCGGACAGATCATTGTCGATTGTTTTCGGCACCCCAACTACCGGGTAGCCGGCTTCCGACATCGCAGCGGCGACCGAGAGGGTGTCATCGCCCCCGATGGCAACGAGTCCGTCGATGCCGTTGCTCGCAAGCAAGCGGATCGACTGCTCGACTCCCCCTTTCTCTTTCAGCGGGTTGGTCCGCGAGGTGCCGAGGATGGTGCCGCCGAGCGGCAGGATGCCACGGACCGAGGCTGGCGTCAGTTCCTCCAGGTCTCCGGCCTGGAGCAGTCCGGCCCAACCGTTCTTCACACCGGTCACCTGGATTCCGCGTTCGAAGGCCCGCCGGGCCACAGCGCGGATGGCCGCATTCAAGCCGGGCGCGTCGCCACCACCAGTCAGTATGCCGATTCGCACTGCGTCAATTATCGGGAATAGCGGCCGGGTCCCAGGGTGCGCCTACCGCTTCGCCCTGCGCCTGATGGTCGAGGACGGGCAGAAGTCATTCAATACGCACTCCGGACAACGCGGAGCCCGGGCAACGCAGACGCGCCGTCCGTGCAGAATGAGGCGAAGGCCGAGCGCGGTCCATTCCTCGGGCGGCACCACTCTTACGACCTCCGACTCGATTTTCACCGGGTCCAAGCTCTTGGTCAGTCCGAGGCGGCGGGTGAGACGGGTGACATGCGTATCCACGGCAAAACCGGGAATGCCGAAGGCCACCCCGAGAACGACGTTTGCCGTCTTCCGGCCCACCCCTGGAAGGGTCACCAGTTCCTCGATCCCGTTGGGCACAGTCCCACCGAAGTGCTCGACGAGGGCCCTGGCGCAGGCGATTATTGTCTTCGCCTTGACGTGGAAAAACCCTGTCGGCTTGATCATCGCCTCGACCTGAGTCGGATCCGCGTGGGCGAGAGCGTCAGCGTTCGGGTAGGCGGCGAAGAGGCGCGGGGTGACCGAGTTTACCGATCGATCCGTTGTCTGAGCTGAGAGGATGGTCGCGATCAGCATCTGGAAAGGGTTGTCGTGGGAGAGCTCCGACACCGCCGGATAGATTCCGCGGAGACGCTCGACTGTCAGCAGGGCGCGATCCTTCGCCCTCAAACCCTTCATCAGTAAAGAAGAGTAACGAGGCGGTAACAGAGGGCGAAGCCGTCCCGCCTCGGCGGAGCAAAGTTGGGCTTCGCGGGACGTTACGGCCCTGTGGAGTCGCCTTCACAAGCCCGCCAACACGGCCGACCCGCCCACAGCCTGCGCTGGTACATGAGCGTCGGATTCCTCATGGTGGCCGTCGGTCCCCTGGTCTTCTTCGGCGCCCAGCGGATCTCCTCGCTCTTCACCACCCAGAACCAGACGATCGAGCAGAAGCACGAGCCGATGGCTCAAACCCTGGCCCAGGCCATCTACGGCTACATCCTGGCGCAAACCGCCGCCCTCGAGAGTACCGGCTCGCAGATCCAGTCGAATGACGCCGCCACCCTCCCCGGGATCAACTCGGCCGGGTTCGATCCGGCCCACCTGACTCAGGAACTGGCCGCGGCTCATACCTCCGAGCCGGCACTGCTCCAGCTCTATGTCGGCAACCTTGCCGGACGCGCCGTCGCCTCGGACCCACCGGGAGGCGCGGGCGTCGACTACAGCCAGTGGAATTACGTCAAGGAAGTTCTGAACCCGAGGCGGCTAGGCCCCCGCTATTCAGACGTCGTGCGGTCGAACGGCAATACCAGCGTTGCCGCGGTCGTCATCGCGGTACCCATCCTGGACAGCAAGCGGCAGCTGATCGGTTACCTCGCCGGCACCGTCGGCCTGTCGGAGGTGCAGCGGCTCTCGCTGTACAGCAAGATCGGCGCCAGCGGCCAGGCAGTCGTGGTCGACCGGCGAGGCCGTGTCATCGCGCACCCGAGAGACGACTGGCGCCTGCAGGCCAAAGACCTGTCATCCGAAGCCATCTTCCAGCAGTCGCTCGGGACCGACCGGGGCGTGAGCTGGTACACGGACCTGGACGGGAACGTGCCGCGGGCGGCCGGCTTCGCGACGGTCCCGGTGGTGGGATGGAAGGTGTGGGTGTCGCAGTCGGTCGCCGAACTACGCGCCGAGCTGACGCCACTGATTCTCAGCACGTTGGAATGGCTGCTGGTGGCTGTGATCCTCGCACTCGTACTCGGCTTTCTCGCCGCCATGTGGTTGACGCGGCCGGTTGGCGAGTTGAACCGGGCCGCAACCCGCTTCGCCCAGGGTGACTTCGTGACGCCGGTAAGGGTGCGTGAGGGCTTTGCGGCGCGCGAGCTGCTGGCGCTGGCACAAACCTTCAATCAGATGGCCACGCAGATGAGCACGGCGTATCAGACCCTGGAAGAGAAGGTCTCGCAGCGAACCCGGGAGCTACAGACGGCCAACCAGGAGCTCGCCCGTGCCAACAAGCTGAAATCCGAGTTCCTTGCCAACGTCTCCCACGAGCTCAGGACTCCACTCTCGGCAATCATCGGCTTTTCACAGATCCTGCTCGACGGCATCGATGGACCGCTGAATGAAGAACAGCAACAGGACATCGAGCAGGTGAATCGCTCCGGCCAATCGCTCTTGAACCTGATCAATCAGATCCTCGACCTGAGCAAGATCGAGGCGGGCAAGATGGAGCTGACTCCGGAGCGGCTGGAGCTCCCCGGACTTGTCAACTCCGTCCTGGAAAGCATCCGCCCGCTGGCTCAGCAAAAGGGCCTCCGGATCGAGACTCGAATCCCGTCAGCCTTGCCCGCCGTCGAGGCCGATCCAGTCCGGCTCAAGCAGATCCTCATCAACCTGCTCTCGAATGCGGTCAAGTTCACCGACCGCGGGCACATCGAGGTCTTCGCTCAACCGTCCGGACGGATGGTCAGGATCGCCGTCAAGGACACAGGGATCGGCATCTCGACGGAGTCGCAAAAGGTTATTTTCGAGGAGTTCGTCCAGGGCGACGGAAGCAGCACTCGCAGGCACGGTGGGACCGGCCTGGGGCTGAGCATCGTGCGCAAGCTGGTCGAACTGCATGGTGGGGCGATCACCGTCGTCAGCGAAACCGATCAGGGAAGCACCTTCATGTTCACGGTGCCCGCCTGGGCCGCTGCTCCTGTTGCGGCTTTACCGCAGGCGAAAGCTCGCCCGGCGCAACGGCCCAACCAGGGCCTTCCCGGCAACGTCATCCTGGTCGTGGACGACGACGCCAGCGTCCGGCAGCTGATCGCCCGCCACCTGGAGCAGGACGGCTGGAAGACGGTGCAGGCCTCGAACGCGGCTGACGCCGTCCAGCTAGCCCGGGAGTCGAGGCCCGTCCTGATGACGCTCGATGTAATGATGCCCGACGCCTCGGGCTGGTGGGTGCTGGAAAAGCTGCGCGAGGATCCGGAGACCGCCGGGCTCCCGGTACTGGTCGTCACGATCGTGGAAGATCAACGGCTCGTATTCGCCCTGGGCGCCTCGGACTACCTGGCCAAACCTTACGACCGCAATGCTCTTGTCGAAAAAGTTCATCACCTGTTGCCGCAGCTAAACGGGAAACGCGTCCTGGTCGTGGATGATGATCCCGAGGCCCGCATCCTGCTGGCCAAGATTCTCAGTGAGGAGGGAGCCCGGGTGGAACTCGCGTCGGACGGAAACGAGGCGATGGTCAGCGTCCAGTCGGCACCTCCCGACCTGGTGCTGCTCGACCTGATGATGCCGGGGATGAGCGGTTTCGAGACGGTCGCCCGAATGCGGGCGCTGCCGGCCGCTGCCGGGATTCCGGTTATCATCGTCAGCGCCAAGGAGCTCACGGCGGAGGATGTCCTCACCCTCAACGGCCACATCCAGCGATTCATCGCCAAGGGCACGATCGAACCGGCCGGCCTGACCGCCGCGGTCCGCCAGGTGCTCGGCCAGGCGCAGGCCAGAGGAGAAGCGGCATGAGCAAGCTGATCCTGGTCGTCGAAGACGACGCCATGATGCAAAAGATGGCGCTGAAGATCCTTCGCTCGCGCGGTTACGTCTGCGAGCTCGCGCCCAACGGGAGGGAGGCGGTGGAGATGGCCGGCCGGCTGGATCCCGGCTTGATCCTGATGGACCTGTCCCTGCCGGAGATGAACGGCTGGGAGGCAACCCGAGCACTCAAGGCCGACCGGGCGCTTGCCGCGATCCCCGTGGTGGCCATCACGGCGCATGCAATGGTCGGAGACAGGGAGTCGGCAATTGCCGCGGGCTGCGCCGAGTGCATGACCAAGCCGTACGAGATCGCCGATCTGGTCGCCCTGGTCGAGCGCTTCGTCGGGCCCGCCCAGCCCCTGACCAAGACCGCCTAGCAACTCCGCCACAAAGCCGTTACAGCCGGTGACGATGACGTAAATGGCGCAAACCCGGCCGCCGCTCGGCCGTTTCCCGTGCGATGGGAACTTTTCTGAAGCGCTGGCGGACACCGCTCATAACGGGAGTCGGCCTCTGGATTCTGAGCTTCCCGCTCCTGACTTCACATACGACGGTCGCCACCCGGCCCGTCGCCGCTGCGATGGAATCCACGCAGTGGGAACAGGACGACCTGCGGCTGCTCCGGCGGGCTGCCCTCGAACGCCTAGCCATCCAGTCGGCGCCGGCCGTCGGGATGCCCGTAGTTGCCACCTCAGCGCCGGCAACACCGTTCGCCGCAGCGGCAGTCGCCTCTGTCGCTCGCGCAGTCGCTCCCGCAGCACCGGCTGCGCCCGCTGCGCCTGCGGTTCGCGCCAACCAGGTCGTGGTCCCACGGCTCGGCCTCAACCTCTACGTGGGGTGGTATAGCGACTGCCTCGGGCGCGCCGCCGTGCCGCGCTATGGTGCCTGGCGCTGGAATTGTGCCGGCGCGAACAACACGTACATCATGGCCCACAATCCTGGCACCTTCACCCCGATCCTCGCCCTCCGTGCCGGTGACATCGTCCAGTACGGCGACCCGGCCGGCCACGTCCACACCTACCGGGTCAGCTCGACCACGATCGTAAGCAACACCCAGATGTGGCCGCTTGGAGCAACCACCGTCTCGTCACTGACGCTGCAGACCTGCTGGACCTGGGACGGCAGCCGCGACTTCATCGTCCGGGCCGTCGAGATCTAGTTAAGTTAGAGCTCAGGCGGCGCGGCGATAGGCCTGAAGCAGCTCGCCGCAGCGGTCCAGCCATCGAGTCAGTAAACGCTCCTCTTCCCGTAGCTCGGCCATCTTGCCTGAGTACTGGTCGACGTGGTCGTGCAGAAGATTGAACCGCTCCCGGGTCAGGGGATCCGCGCCGTAGATCGCCTTGAGAGCGAGGGCCCGCTTGTTTTGCCGGGTCAACTCGGCCATCTGCTCCTGGACGCGGTCGAGCTCACCGCGCATATCCGCCGCGACGTCTCGAAGGATCTCCGGGTCGAGCTGATCGAGTTCGGTGTTCATCGGCGTACCCCCAGCGTGTAATCAGGCGACTTCCGGTCCGGATAGAGCGCGGCCAGCACCGGAGCGATGGCCACCTTCCTCGAATAGATCTTCGCCATGGCGTTCGGACGGATGCCGGTCGGGCTGAGTTTGCCGGCGACCTTGCCGTTGCCGTCCACACCTGTCTCCTCGAAGAGGAAGACGTCCTGCAGCGTGATGGTGTCGCCCTCGCGGCCGATCACCTCGGTGATGTTGGTGATCCGGCGCGAGCCGTCCCGGATGCGGGACTGCTGCACGATGATGTGGATCGCGGACGCGATCTGCTCCCGGATAGCACGCTGCGGCAACTCGATCCCGGACATAAGGACCAGCGTTTCGAGGCGGGCCAGGGTATCACGCGGCGTATTCGCATGGATGGTCGTGAGCGAGCCGTCGTGGCCGGTGTTCATTGCCTGCAGCATGTCCAGCGCCTCGCCGCTTCGACACTCGCCGATCACGATCCGATCGGGGCGCATGCGCAGGGAGTTGACGACCAGGTCCCGAATCGAGATTCGGCCGGTGCCGTCGATGCGAGCCGGCCTGGATTCCAGCCTTACCTTGTGCGGTTGGCGGAGCTGCAGCTCGGCGGCGTCCTCGATCGTAACCACGCGCTCGGTGTCCGGGATGAAGGAGGAAAGGACATTGAGCGTGGTGGTCTTGCCCGAACCCGTGCCACCCGCCACCAGGATGTTGAAGTGCGCCTTGACACAACCCTCGAGGAAGGCCGCGGCTTCCGCCGTCAGGGTGCCGAAGCCGATCAGGTCCTGCACGGTATAAGGGTCGCGGGAGAACTTTCGGATCGTCAGCGAAGAGCCGTCCAGCGCCAGGGGCGGGATGATGGCGTTCACGCGGGAACCGTCCGGAAGGCGGCAGTCGACCATCGGTGAGTCGTTGTCGATTCGTCGCCCGACGAAACCGGCGATTTCACGGATCAGATCAATGAGCTGTTCCTCGCTTTCGAAACGGACGTCGGAGAGGGTCAGCTGGCCCTTGCGCTCGATGTAAACCTGATCCGAGCCGTTGACCATGACCTCGCTGATGCTGTCGTCGTGGAGCAGCTCGTTCAGGGGGCCGTAGCTGTGGCCGTACAGCAGGTCTGACTCACGCTCGAACCCGGGCTCGGCCCCGGCGAGATGGAGGGCGACGCTTGGTCCCACGCAAGCGACGATAAGCGCGCAAGGCTACGGCACACGTAACACCGTTAGGCTTTTCGCATCCTTGACCGCGCCGTGGGCAGGCGGTGACTCTGGCGAAGGATTGGCGGCTGTCCGGGAAAGATTAGTTAAGGCCGCAACGCCCCGTCGGAGCACCCGCCGGTCCTCTCTAAACGATCTTTAAGGGTTTACCGGGACAGGCCTCAACCGGCAGCCTCAGAGTGGGCACCATCGCGACTAAATAACCAGGAGGTCGGCAAAAATGTTCGGCAAATTGTTCGCAGGTTTAGCAACGGCGGGTGTCCTCGCGGCGGTACTGACGACGGGAGTGATGGCGGCCCCGGCGGCGACCCCGGCTGCCAGGCCGGCCCAGCAGCATCGCCAGGCGCCGAAAGACGTCTTCGGCGGAATGGTCACGGCGATCAGCGGAAGTCAGGTCACAGTGAAGAACGCGAAGGGTACGAAAACCTTCCTCCGCACCGATGCAACGATGGTTACGAAAGGCCGCAACGAAAAGGCGGCGTGGTCCGAGATCGAAATCAACAGCCACGTCAGGGTTCGCTTCGAGGAGCGCGACGGCAAGGTCTACGCCAGGCGTGTCCACATCGGCCCGGCCCGCCTTGCAGGCAAGGTCACCAGCGTTAGCGGCAACTTGATCACGATTCGGACCCGTGACGGAAAGGATCTCCGGATCACGGTCCAGGATAGCACCCGGTACTTCGAGTTGACGGGCAAGAAGCAGCGCCAGGCCGGTTCGCTCAGCGCCATCCATGAGGGACTGAGGCTGGCTGCGGCCGGAAGCTACGATTCGAGCCACAACTTCGACGCCTCGATCGTCGCCTATCGCAGCAAGTAGAGCTAACCGCAGGCGCCCGGGTGCTCGTGCGCCCGGGCGCTTGCTATTTCAGGGGCTCAGCCGTTCGATCAGCCAGCTCTGACCGTCCGGGCGCCGGTAGCGAACCCGGTCATGAAGCCGGCTGTCGCGGTGCAGCCAGAACTCGATCAGATCGGGAATCAGCCGATAGCCGCCCCAGGTCTGAGGCAGGGGCACCTCGGCGCCATGGAATCGCCGGGCAGCCGCCGCGACCGCTTCCTCGAGCACCGCACGGCTCGCCACTACCTCGCTCTGCTGCGAGGCCCATGCGCTCAGCTGGCTCGCCAGCGGGCGTCCGTGAAAGTAGGAGATCGACTCCTCGTGCGTTTGCTTGACCACCTTTCCGGCGGCCCGAACCTGGCGCCCGAGCCTGGACCAATAGAGCACCAGCGAAGCCCTGGGATTCTCCTCCAGCTCGCGACCCTTCTGACTCGAATAATTCGTGAAGAAGCCGAAGCCGCGCTCGTCGAAGCCGCGCAGCAGCACCATCCTCGCCGAGGGTTCTCCGCCGGCCGTGGCGGTCGCCAGGGTCATCGCCTCTGGAAGTTCTTCGCCGGAGGCACGCGCCTCCCTGAACCAGGTATCGAATTGCTTGAAAGGATCCCGGTCGACCGAGGTCTCCGAGAGCACGTCTGTGGATTCAGCTATGGGAAGAACCTCCGCGACCAGCGCACTTTGCCCGAACTGTCAAGCGGCGCATGCTGCCGGGCGATGACCCAGACGCCCGCGGTCTCGAGCTGGGCCTCCGCCTCCACCTCGTCAAGAGTGGTGGTGGCAACCAGCGTCCAGCGCCGGGGCGAGATCGTCCATCCAAGCGCCTCCATCTTGCTCAGTAGCAGGGAGAGCTTCCGAAGGCGGTGGCCGAGCGATTCTCCGAGCGCGAGAACAGAGGCGCTTGCCGGGGCGGAGGTGGCCGTCGTCCCATAACTCTGGTAAAGACGCTCGATCCACTCCGGCACGTCGCCGTCCACGGTGTCGGCGAGCTCGTCTCGCGGCGTCCCGAACAGGCCGAGGCTCAAGGTCGCCATGGTTCTATTATCGGAAGGCGAGTGACGTCCACGATACCCTCCGGCCACCAGTACGTCCTGGAGTCGGGTAACCAGCGGGTCACTGTGACCGAGGTGGGCGCCGGACTGCGAGACTTCACGGTCGGCGGCGAAGCGGTGCTTGACGGCTACGCGGAGCAGGAAATGTGCGACGTTTGCCGCGGAGCTCTGCTCCTTCCATGGCCAAACCGAATCGAAGATGGCGTTTACGAATTCGACGGCCGTCGATACCAGACCCCGCTGACCGAACCCACCCGGCGGAATGCCATTCACGGCCTCACCCGATGGTCTAACTGGAGCTTGCTCAGCTCCGGACCGGAACACGTCAACCTGGCTCTGACGCTGCACCCCCAGGATGGCTATGCCTTCTCCCTGGCACTCCAGGTCGAGTACCGGCTCGCAAGCAACGGCCTGACCGTATGTACCACCGGGACCAACATCGGGAACGGCCCGCTGCCGTACGGAACCGGCCACCATCCTTACCTCACGGTCGGCGGCGCCATCGACCGGGCCCGGCTCAAGATTCCTGCCCTGATGCGGCTGGAGGCCGATGGCCGTCTGATTCCGACCGGGCGCGCCCTACCGGTCGCGGGCACAGAGTATGACTTCCGGGAACTGCGGACGATCGGCTCACTCGAGATGGATACGGCATTTGCGGGAGTGCTCCCCGACGCGGACGGTCGCATCCGATCGCTGCTTCAAAGCGCCGGCGGTGTGAGGCAGCTGACACTCTGGATGGAGCCCCCCTATTCATACATCATGGTGTTCACAGGCGACGGCATCCCTGACGCGCGCCGCCGCCGCCAGGGGATCGCAATCGAGCCCATGACATGTGCCCCCAACGCCTACCGAACTGGCCACGGCCTTCGCGTACTCCAGCCAGGTGAGTCGCTCACCACGAGCTGGGGAATCGAGGCCAAGCTCTAGCTTTTCTCCGCCGTCGCTGGATATCATGGGAGGCACCGGAGAGGAAGGGCTGTCGCCTCGTGTTTCTGTTGGCTCGCGGCCGCGCCGCTGGAGGAAGGACTATCCGTGTACGAGAAAATCTACGTCCCCCTCGACAATTCCGATCACTCCAACGCCGCCGTCGCGGTCGCGGTCCGGCTGGCGCGGGAGACCCAGGCAAAGCTGGTTGGCAGCCACATCTATGCGGCGCGGATGCACGACGTCCGCTTCAAGCAGATGGAGTACACGCTGCCTGAGGAGTACCAGCACGAGCAGGAGCTCGAGCGCCAGCGGAAGATTCATGACTCGCTGATCACCCGGGGATTGCAACTGATCTCCGATTCATACCTGGATGTCATGAAGGCAGAGTGCGACAGGGTCGGCCTGCCGATGGAGTACAAGAGCTTCGACGGCAAGAACTGGGAGTGCCTGGTTCAGGACATAACCGAATCCGACTACGACCTGGTCGTGATGGGGGCGCTGGGTATGGGCGCCGTAAAGGACAGCATGATCGGAAGCGTGACCGACCGGGTGGTTCGGCGCATCCGCGTCGACTCGCTCATCATTCGCGACACTCACCCCTTCCGAGACGACGCATCAGACCGGATTGTAGTGGCCATCGACGGCAGCCCCCAGTCCTTCGCGGGCCTGAAGACCGCACTGGATCTCGCTCGCTGCTTCAACAAGCGGGTAGAAGCAGTCTCCGTCTACGACCCCTATCTCCACTACGCGATGTTCAACGGAATCGTCGACGTGCTTTCCGCCGAGGCGTCGAAGATTTTCCGCTTCAAGGAGCAGGAGCAGCTGCACGAGGAGATCATCGACACCGGACTGGCGAAGATCTACGAATCCCACCTCCGGGTGGCGGAATCGGTGGCCAGGGATCAGGGTGTGGAAATCAAGACCACACTCTTCGACGGAAAGGCATTCAAGAAGGTGCTGCAACATGTCCGGCAGGATCCGCCCTGGCTGCTCGTGGTGGGCAGGATCGGGGTGCATTCGGCGTCGCAGATGGACCTCGGCAGCAATACCGATAACCTCCTGCGGCTCGCCCCCGTCAACATCCTTCTCTCCAGCCGGAGTTTCGTTCCGCCCATCGATGTCCAGGCCGAGGCGAGCGTCGCCTGGACGGAGGAGGCAGAGGTCAGGATGGAGAAGGTACCGGCAGCCTTCCGGGCAATTACTCGCACGGCAATTTGCCGCTACGCAATGGAGCGCGGGCACTCCATCATCAGCTCCTCCATCATCGACCAGGCTGTATCGGAGGTGATGCCGGAGCACGCCGCGCGGGCCATGGGCGTGGAGCCGGTGAAGACGAGGATGACGATGGACGGCCTCGAGGAGGTCGACACCTGGATTTGCCGGCGCTGTGGCCGGCCGGCCCAGGGGCGCCGCCCCGAAACCTGCCCTGTTTGCGAAGGGTTGAGCTTCCAGGCGGTCGACAAGGCGTCGATCGCAGCCATGGCCAGAAGTGAGGGCGGCATCGAGGAGGAAGAAGCCTTCGACGGCTTCAGAGTCAAATGGACGGCGGAGGCGAAAGAAGTTCTCAACCGGGTGCCGAAAGGCTACGAGCGACGCCGGGTCAAGGCTCGCATCGAGAAGATCGCACGGGTTCGGAAGCTCCCGAGCATCACCCGTGACTTCGCCGATGCCAACCTCGATGAGGCCTACGGGCCGGTGGCGGAAGTCGTAGGCGACCGCGTGCCGGGGAAAACCCTTTCGGCCGGCGAGGAGGCACCTCTCATGTGGACTGACGACGCTGTCGGCCGAATGGAAAAGGTTCCCGGCGGCTTCATGCGGATGCTGGCCCGAACGAAGGTAGAGGAGTTCGCCCGTAAGATCCACGCCGACACGATCACCCGTGAGGTTGCCGAGGGCGGCCTCGTGGACGCGCGCATGATGATGGACCAGGCCTTGAAGGCCCACTCCCCCGAGGTGGTCGAGTCGGCGATGCGAGCGCATGGCCATGGGGGCGCGGCGTCGGAAGCAGCGGCGGAGCCGGCGCCCGGCTGGACCGAGGATGGGGTCCGCCGCCTGAACGAGGTCGAGGTCAGGGCAATGGAGAAGTTCGACCCGGCCCGGGCGCGTGAGCTGGCGGAGCACGCAGCCGAGTCTCGTGCGGCGCGAACATCGGAGGCCATCAACGCCGCCTTCCTCGAGCGGCTCGGGATCAAGATCGGCTACGGTCACCCGCTGAGCCCGAAGACATTCGAGCATCGGTTCACATGGTCACCCGAGGCGGAGGCGCGACTGCAAAATCTGCCTTCGTACTGCCGCGAGCTCAGCCGCTGGCGGGTCGAATGGACGGCGGCCAAGAAGGGCTTCGGCCCGGTGATCACCCCGGAAGCAATGGACGTGAAGTTCGAGATGTGGGGGGAGGTCTCCGAAGCCATCGTGAAGAAGGGCCCCCAGATGGCGTGGGATGGCGAGGCTGAAAAGCGCCTGGAAAACATGCCGCCCTTCGTCAAGGGCCAGGTCATGGAAGCAATCGAAGGCAATGCCCGAGAGCTTGGCGAGGAACGGGTGACCAGCCGCGTCATGGATGCGGTTATCCAGAAATGGATCGAAACAGGCGACTTCCATGAAGGCCGATACGGCTTCAAAGGCTGAGCTCCTAAAGGCCGCCGACCTCAGCCGCGTTTATCGCGGTGGGAAAGGTGTTTTTGGCATCAACCTGACCCTCGAACCCGGCGAGGTGGTCGGCCTCATGGGCCCGAACGGTTCAGGCAAAACAACCCTGCTGCGCATGCTCGCCACCGCCTCGACGCCAACTTCCGGGAGCCTCAGCTGGTTCGGAACCATCAACTCGCGGGAACCCTCCGTTCGCCGCCGGCTGGGCGTCGTCCTCGACCAGGCCGCTCACTTCGAGCAGATGACCGGTTATCAGAATGCCTATTTCTTTGCCCACCAGTTCGGTCTCCCCGCTGAACTTGCCAGGGGCCGCCTCGATGAACTCTTTCAATGGGCCGGTATATGGGAGGCTCGCGACCAGCTCGTACGCGAGTACTCGCTTGGAATGAAGCGCCGTCTCAACCTCGTGGAGGCACTCGTCCATCGGCCTCAGATCCTGCTCCTGGATGAGCCGACCCTGGCTCTCGACTACCGCGCTGAGCTCGACCTGATCGAGCGCCTGCAGCTCCTGACTCTGACGGGGACCGCGATCGTGCTCGCCACCAATGACGTTCACCTTGCCGAGCGTCTGAGCGACCGGATCCTCTTCCTGCACCGTGGGCGGGTGATCAGGGAGGGGCGAGTGCCGGAGCTGATGACCGAGCTGGCAGGGTCCAAGGAAGTCCAGCTTCAGATGAGCTCGCCGGTTTCGATCGAGAAGTTGCGAGCGCTCCCCTCCGTTCAGGCGGCGAATGTCGAGGGAGACACGGTCCACATCGTGCTCGCTCGGGGCGCCAACCCGGCCGACGTGCTCGCTGTGCTCAATGGCACAGCGGACCTGGTGAGCAACATGCGCGTCCGGCGGCCCAATCTAGGAGATGTCTTCCTCAAATTGACCGGAGTAGCTCTCCCGGCGACCCACGACTGATGCTGGCGGGTAGCATCTGGCAGCGCGAGCTCGTCGAGTTCTCGCAACGACGCCGCGCGCTTGTAATCAAGCTCTTGTTTCCGCTCCTGGTCGCGATTCCCCTGCTGTTCAGCGGCGCGCTTGTTGTCTACGGGGCCATGGCCCTCACCATGCTGACCGCCATCATCGGCGCACTCGGCGCGGGCGCAGTCCTGTCGCGGGAGCGCCTGCTGGGTCTGACTGTGCGCTACCGGACACTGCCGGTGACACCCGGACGCCTGCTGCTGGAGAGATTGTCGATCAACGCCGCCATCGACCTGCTGCAGTTGCTGCCCGCGCTGCTGCTGATCGCACTCCGTCATCCAGCCCAGATCGCCTGGTGGCCGGCGCTCCTGCTTACAACGGCTTCTGTCTTGCTCATCGGAAACCTGCTCGGCGCCGTGGCCAGCCTGATGTCGGACTCGCCCGGCGAGGTGATGCTGTATGTCTTCATACCTCTTCTCCCCGTTCTATACCTCTCGGGTGTCTTTACCCCCCCAACTCAACCGGTGCTCCTCGTCATTTCACGATTTCTACCTTTCAGCTACCTCCATGAGGCCCTGCTCGGGGCCCTGGGTGGTCAGCCGAACCTCCTGCTCTGGGAAACGGTGCTTGCCGGCTTCGGCTTCCTCGTTGGCGCTGCCGGGTTGACCGGCCGTCTTGGTCGGCGCGTGCTCGAAGCTGAGTGACCGCAATGAACCTGCTCGTGATCCTGGCCGAATCGTTCAAGATCGATCAGCCGACCGTACAGATACCGTTGATCACGAACCGATGGACGGTTGGGATCTTCTTCCTGGTCCACATCATTTTCGGGTCCTTCACCATGGGTTCCCTGGTGCTCGGGCCCAGCTTCGAGTGGATCGGGATGGCACGCCGGGACGCCCGCTTCGAGCGCTACGCGCGGGCACTGGGCAATGTCAATGTCAAGATTTTCAGCCTGGGCGCGACCCTGGGCGGCTTTGCCGTCATCGTGGTGACCGCGCTCTATCCCAGGTTCTTTGTCTACCTGATCACCATCTTTTTCTGGCCGGCGGTGGTGGCGTTCAGCATCTGGTTCCTGACCTTGATCGGTTTGCTCACCTACAACCTGCGATGGGACCGTTTCGCCTCGCGCAAGGGCCTACACGTCGCGATCGGCTACTTCACGGCGCTCACCGAACATATCTTTCTCTTCATAATCGTCGCACTCGACAGCTTCCTGCTGACTCCGGGGGCAGGCCATGGGCCCGGTGCTTTTTTCAACCCCTCCTACTGGCCGGAACTGGGTCACCGGTTCATCGGCAACTTATCGTGGGCGTCCTTCTTCATCGCCGCTGTGGCCGCCATCTATGCCGCCGCCAGCCGCCTGCCCGCCGACCGCTCGTATCACCACTGGGCGGCACGGACCAGCCTGGTGGTCGGCTTTCTCACCCTGGTTCCGCAGATCGTCCTGGGAGCGGTCTTCGTCGAGAGCGTCAAACAAGCTTCACCCGGAGCGTTTCAATACTCCATGCAGGGGCCGTTCGCCTGGCTCTGGCTGGTCCAGGCCGCTTTCCTATCGATCCTGCTGGTCGGCACCAACCTTTACTTCTGGCAGACAAGGCCAAGCTCACCCGGGCTGACACTGACAACGCTCGTAGTGATTGCCTCGCTGGTCACGATGTCGCCTGCACCCCTCTTTCCCAAAGGTCTCTTCTGGCTTCGCTACCTGGCTCTGGCGGTGGCGGTCCTTCTCAGCCTGGTTCACTGGGTAATGTCGAGGCCGCGCATGAGATCGTTCAGCCAGGAGCTGCGGCGCAGCAGCCAGGTGACGCTCGCGGTTACAGGGGTCAGCGCCATGCTTCTCTTCCTCCTGATGGGGGTGATCAGAACCACGGCCCGCAGCGACTACACGATCTACGGACAGCTCAAGGAATCGAACAGTTACGGGGTCTTCCAGGCTCCCTACAAGGGCTATTACCCGTGAGCACCCAAAGTCGCGAGGACGGCGGTATACATGGGTAGCCTTCAGACCTTCTTCTACCTGGCGCTGATCAGTGCCTTCATGATCGGGCTGACCCTGCTCCTGATCGGAATCGCGGCGGCTGGTCTTCGCCGCTGGTTCCGTCAGGGCCACGATCAATCTGTGCTGACCTTCTGGCTCGTCGGTGGAGCGATCACGCTCACGCTGCTCTTCATCATCCTGGGTACTGCCGGCGTCCTCTATGGATTCATTCGCTATGGCGCGTCCTGAGCCTCGCCGGCTGAGCCGGCGCCAGTTCGGCATCCTCGGCACCCAGCTCGCGGGCGCGCTCGTAGCCCTCGCGCTCGGTATTCCCATCATCGGGTTTTTGCTTTCCCCGCTGTTCCGCCGGCAGACCTACGTGGAGCGGATGGTGGGCGATATTTCCAGCGTCCCGGAACGTGAACCTACCAAGTTCGAGGTTGCCTTCCCGCAGAACGCATGGCCTGTGCCCGAGGTCAAGCAGGCGGTTTACGTAGTCAAGGTAAACGGACAGACCAGGGTGCTCTCGAACGTCTGCTCGCACATGCAATGCCCGGTCAGATGGGAGACGGCGCTCCGCCAGTTTCTCTGTCCCTGCCACGGCGGTCTATACGACATCACCGGACAGAACGTGGGCGGACCGCCGCCTAAGCCCCTGCCAGAGTACGTGCACCGCATCGACGGGACCACCCTCTACATCGAGAATCGGTTCACGGAGGACATCTGACCATGGGCGGTTGGGTTGGATCCGCGTACAACTGGTTCGACGAACGCACCTCGATGCGCAGCCTGCTACGAAAAGGCCTGTACGAGGCAGTGCCGGTGCGGGGCGCCTGGTTCTACACGCTCGGTAGCGCCACCCTGGTACTGATCCTTTTACAGCTGATCACCGGTATCTTCCTGACGCTGCTCTACGTGCCATCGGTGAAGGAAGCCTGGGAGAGCCTCAACTACGTGCAGCAGCACGACGCCTTCGGCTCGATCGTGAGGGGAATCCACCTCTGGTCCGCTTACATCCTGCTCTTCGTGATCGGGTTGCACATGGTGCGCACCTTCTTCTCCGGCTCCTACAAACGGCCGCGAGAGCTGAACTGGGTAACCGGGGTGGGACTGTTCGTGCTGGTGCTCGGCATGGCGATCACGGGGGCCTTTCTACCCTGGGACCAGGCGGCTTACTGGACCGCCGTCGTGGTCACCAACATCCCAGCCTATACACCCTTCGTCGGCCCATTCCTTCGGGCGCTCTGGCGCGGCGGCGACGCGGTCGGACCGGTTACCCTCAGCCGCACCTTCGGGATCCACATCTGGCTGCTGCCGGCGATCCTCTTTCCCCTGATCGGCGCCCACCTGGCACTGCTGCGCAAGCATGGTGAGTTCGGCTCCTACGTCAACTACCGCGGCGCCTACCGTTCCCGCGAGGGGGTTGACGTGCCGCCGGCCCCGCCGCAAAGGCCGATCGAGCCGCCCTATCCAGCAACCCCGTCCGATGAACTCTGGGCTGCACCGCTGGAGACCGAGGATTTCTACCCATACCAGACCTTCAAAGACGGCATCGTCAGCGCCGGCCTGGTGCTGCTCATCTTCGCCCTGGCGGTCGCCATCGGAGCGCCGCTGGAAGCGACTGCCGACCCGGCCACCACCAGTTACACGCCGGTCCCCCAATGGTTCTACCTGCCCCTCGACCAGCTGCTCGTGCTGGTGCCCAAGCAGCTGATCCCGCTGGTGCTTGTGCTGCCGACGGGCGGGGTCCTGCTGATGCTGGCTCTCCCCTTTATCGACCGTGGCAGCGAGCGAAATCCGTTTGAGCGCCCGGCGGTGATGGTCCCGGGCGCCTTTGCCGTGCTCTTCGTCGTCATCCTGACGCTGCTGGGCTCGGGACGGTTGTTCAACCTGTGAGCCCGCTGATCGCCGTCGTCACCCCGATCTTCCACCTGCTCGCCACGGAGCTGCCCCGTACGGCACCGCAGGGGAGCAACAGCGTCGCCGCCCGGGCGGCCATCGGGAGCCTCTTTTCCCTGCACATCCTGATCGCCGGGTTGATCAGCGGCGCCGGCGAGATCGGCCCCGCCATCGAATGGCTGGGCTACATGCGGCAACGGCGGCGCTACGATCGCCTGGCCCACGGACTGGGCCGATTCATCACCGTCTACTTCAGCTTCAGTTCTTTCATCGCCATCCTGCTGATAACGGTCCTGCTGGTTGGACTTTGGGGCCATTTCTGGACCACGATGGTGACGATCGCCTGGTGGCCGCTCTTTATCGAGGCATGGTCCTTCGTACTGCAGGTCACACTCGCCTACCTCTGGTACTACACCTGGGACCCCTTACGGAACTTCAAAGGGCTGCACATGGCGATCGGCGGTCTGCTCGCGATCGCGTCCTTCATCCAGGTCTACATGATCGACATCGTGGCGAGCTACATGCTGACGCCGACCAATCCGAACAATCCGATCCGGCTCGCGCTCAATCCGACCTCCTATCCGCTCACGGTGCACCGCACCGTCGGCAACCTGGCCTACATCGGATTCGCCTTCGGCGGTTTCTGCGCCATCAAGTACCTGCGCGCCAGGACCGCCGAAGACAAAGCCTTCTACGATTGGGGCGGAAGCTTCGGGCTGCTCTGGGGGGTGGCGATGACGCTGCTCCAGCCCGTGATCGGCTACTCGTACGCCAAGGAGATCCAGCTTCACACCTACGGTAGCTGGTACAAGATGATGCGGGGGACGCTGAGCACCGTCTTCCTCTGGCAGATGACCCTGCTCGGTGTCATGTTCCTGGTCGCAACCTTCTATTTCGCGCGAAGACTGAGGACCGACGAGGCGCGAGGCGCCGGGTTGCTCAAAGCGATGTCAGTTGGGATGGTGCTGACCACCCTGCTGGCCGCAATGCCTTATCACCTCGCCTTCACCTACGACCAGGTCCTCGCTGCAGGCCTCAACAAGCCCTTCTGGGATGGTGGCCTGATCAACCCGCTGGGGGCGATGATCCCCTGGAAGGTACTGGCGCTGATGGCCTACACCCTGATTGCGATCGCCGCGGTCGTCTGGTACCTGCGGGGACTGCCTGGAGTCATCTGGGGCACCGCCCGCCGGGGCGAGCAGCGACTGCTGATGCTGATGACCGTCCTCACCATGGCCATGATCGTGACCATGGCTTACATCCGTGAGAACGGCAGGGCCCCCGACCTGATCGCGGGGCAGATGCAGATCCAGGGCCAGCAGGACGTCTCGCAACCGCATCCCAGCCCAGCGCCTGCTAGTAGCCCCTGAGAACTCGTCTTCGCTCCGTGTAACTGACACGGGCGCATGCGACTGCGCCGG
>Ga0102924_1002039_pt1 | contig 22513 bp, 18 predicted proteins | sample PaiPotPPM11metaG_FD_80116 | JGI IMG/M metagenome (GOLD analysis project Ga0102924, IMG submission 80116) | Iron sulfur acid spring bacterial and archeal communities from Banff, Canada, to study Microbial Dark Matter (Phase II) - Paint Pots PPM... ...
ATGATTCGTGTCTCTGCTTGTAGAAATCGGACTGTGGAAGAAGATCGATATAGGTAAATGTGGCTATTGAAGAGAGGACTTTATTCTAATTTCATCTGCCAAGTTGAGGGAGAAGAGGTCAGGGGCCTGGTCGTCACTGACGACCAGGCCCCTGACCTCTTCTCCCTCAATTCTGTAGTAAGGCTAAATGAGTTTCCAGCCCGAAATTGCCAGCACAACCGCCAGGATGGGTCGCATAATGCGGTCGGGGATATACTTGCTGATCCTGCTGCCGAGGAACACGCCGGGTAGGGAGCCGAGCAACAACAGGCCGACCAATCGCCAGTCGATAGTGCCTGCGTTGAAGTAGACCAGGGTGGCGGCGATATGAAGCATGACGGCGTGCGAGATGTCGGTACCTACCAGTTCTTTGGTGGCCAGGCGCGGAAAGAGAAAAGCCAGGGCAACGATGATGAGCGTACCACTGCCCACCGAGGTGAGACCAACCAGTAAGCCGACGATGGCGCCGATTAAGGCTGTTATCAGGGGGCGAGAGCGCGTATGCCAGCGCGAAACGTTTTCGGCAGGAGCAGGCTGGCCGGATAACGCGGCCTGCTTTGCCTCCTCAAGTTGCTTGCGTTCGACGCGCCGCATGACGAACGGCTTGGCGACCAGCAGGATGGCGACGAGCACCAGGGTGAAACCGATGCTGTGTATAATCACGTCGTTGATAGCTGTACCCAGATGTTTGCGCAGGTATTGGACCACGCCCACACCTACAACGGTGGCGGGAACGCTGCCGCAGGCCAGCCAGAGCGCGATTTTGATATTCACGCTTTTCTGGCGGAAATGCACGATGGAGCCGAGAGCCTTCGTGACGGCTGAATAGGCGTTATCGGTACCGACGGCCCAGACGGGCGGCACTTTTAGGACGAGGATCATAATCGGGGCGAGTAAGGCTCCGCCGCCCATGCCGGTGAGACCGACCAGGAAACCGATAAACAAGCCGATGAGCGATACACGATAATCCAATCTGACACCTCTATACGCTGTTCTTGAACAGGCAATCCTATCACTGAAAGCATCGTAAAATGTAACTGTCGTTTCAATTTACTGAATAGAGCATACCATGTATATGAGGCGTGGTCAAGTGAAAAGCGGTTAATGTTTGGCAATTTGAGTTGATATTTCTTAACCTGAAGATATTTCTCGCTTTTCAGGCAAATATGCGGTTAGCATGATAAAATAAATTATTGAAACGTTTGTTACGGTAATACATAAATGTATAAAGCTTGCATACGCTCATGTAGTCGTTTCTCAACCGGTACCTGATAAATCTTTATCAATTCTTAACAACTTGTCAACCACAGCGCAACCGGCTAGAAGTAAGATTATTTGCAGGGGGAAAGCCACATGGGGGATGTCCTGGGGGGGACACGTAGTGGCTCGGCACAAGGGTCATTGTACTGGGGGACGGCAGGGGTATTGATTTCCTTGCCGTACAAGCGCCGGATAGCAAATGTTGAATTTGCTATCCGGCGCTTTTCGTTTTATGGCTGCCTGTGTATAGTTTTCAAGGCTTCGGCACCGTGGATCAACTCGACCCAGCGATCGACATTCGCCTCGCGTTGAGCCTGTATGGAGTCGAGTTGTTCTCGCAGCGCATTTGATGTCAGGATACGCTCGGCTAACAGGCTGTAGAGACGATTCACCAGGTCGGTGAATGCGCCCGGCTGCGTCCCTGGTGGCACATCCAGGCGATCACTATCGAAGACCAGCCGCTCCTCCAGATTATCCAACTCATAGCGGAAGAGGCGAGCGATGCGCTGTTCGGTACTGTGCGCCAGGCGCCCGCAAATGACATCGAGGATCGGCCCCATTAACTGGCGCGCTTGCTGGATAATGTCTTCTGGCTTGCCAGGAGCCGCTGCCAGGCGATAGAGCGCGCCGACGGCGGGGTCATCTCTGGTGGGCGCGTATTTTTCTTCGTTGAGCAGCTCACCCAGCGTGACATAGAGGCTGACATCACGCGCTTTATCGCGAATGGCGCGTTTCAGTTTGCCATAAGCTTTCTGAATCTCGTCCAGTTCGCCGCCGAATTCGCCCAGCGCGACGGTGTGTATGTCGAGCGAACCATCGATTTCCTCTTTGTGGGCGATGGAGGTCAGGAATGCTTCGGCCAGCGTGCGAGATGGTTCTTGCATCTCGCGTTCGAGCGCGGCGGTAAAGCTGATGCGCAATTCTTTAATCAGATTCCACCCGTCGATATCAACCCAGCGATTGCCGATCTCCAGGGCGGGAGAATCTTCCGGCGCATTTGTGTCTACCTTGATGTAATGGTCGAAGTGGCCCTGCAAGATGCGAATCTTGATGCGCCGCGAGGCGCGGTCGTGCGCGGTCAGCAGCGCCTGGTGATAGGCGTTGTTGTCGGTGAGGATGACCGTATCGAAGACTTTGAGCGCGTCTCGCCAGGCGTCGCGCATACTAGAGGTGCGCCGCTGTATCTGTTCAAAGCGGGTCGCGCCGCGTTTGCTCTGGCGCAGGGCGATTTCTTGTTGCAGTTCTTGCAGGTCGCGACTGTGAATGCCGTGCTGGTTGAGCTGCTCCCAGCAAAAGTCTTCCAATTGCTGCAGGGCCAGCGCCAGTTGCGTTTCGGCTTGGCGCAGTTGCACCTCGTAGCGGCTGCTGGTCAGCAGAGCCTGCATATCGCGGGTGAGTTCTGGCATCCCGCTGTAACGCAGCATGGCTTCGTGTTGTTTGGCGCTGACCTTCTGGTATTCCTGGGCAACTGTGGTGGCCGGCAGGGTTGCATCTATCTTGAGCAGTTCGGGGTAGACGCTCAAGATACGGCCGGCATAGTCGCGCCCTTCCTGCTGGCGGTCGGCGTCGAGCTTTTGTTTTTCAAGACCGAGCGTTGCCATCAAGCCATCGAGGGCGCGCAGCGGGTAAAAGAAATAGCCGTTGCTGTCGCCGTGATGGTGGTAACTGCTGTAGTTGGGGGGTAGGTCGCGCAGCAATGGGCGCAGGCTGCCGAGGGCTTTTTCCAGGCTGGCGGCGGAGTTGATCTCATCCCAGTGTGTCACCGCGAGGAAGACCATGCGCGCGGCCACTTCTGGCGCGCGGCCCTGCACCACTTTGCGCCGCACCATGTCAAAGATGCGCTGCGTGCGGTCGTCGTCGCCGAAGCGATTGTTGCCGACGACCAGGATCACGGCGTCCACCGTGTTCAGTTCCTCGCGCAGGATGGCGTCATGATGCAACTGACCGGCGGCGCCTCCCGGTAGATCAACCAGCACGCTGCCAGGTGGCAACAGCGCGTGGGCGCCGCCGCGCACGTTGTATTCAACGTAGTCGATCAGGCGAACCAGGCGCGGTTCTTCGCTATCGCGCGATGGTTCTTCGATATAGCGGCTGCTTTCCTCTTTCCAGCGCGCGCGTGGAATATGCTCGATAAAGGCTCCTCCATCGCGCAGGTACTGATCGCCGAAGGCTTCCCCGGCTTTGAGCAAAATGGCGAGTTCGCGTGCGAACGCCTCGCGTGTCTGCTGGTCGGGAGCCTCTTTAATGGTTTGCTGCGTCTTTTTCAAGAGCGTATCGAAGGCTGCGCGTGTAAGAAAATGAACGCGCATCTCTTCCGGCTCCTGTTCGCTGCATAGACGGACGCGGGTGCAGACGCCCGTGACGGCTCCTCCGGCCAGGCGCGGAAAAATGTCCTGCCCGATGAAGGCTGCCAGCAGTGTGCTTTTGCCTGCTCCAGCATGGCCGATCAGCTTGACGCTATATTCGCGCGTAAAATCGAGGGCGCGGGCCGCCTCGGTGATGTGATGGCGCAGCTTGAGCGGCTGTTGCGAGTTGGTTTGCTGAAGCTGCGGGCGTTCACACAACTCGATGCAGGCCAGGGCGCGCGAAATTTGTTTTTTCCACGCGGCCAGCTTGCGCGCTTTATCCGGCAGGTCGGCGGGGAAGTAGCGTTCCATCTGGTCGGTCTGCGCTTGCAAACGGCGCAGTTGGCTCAGTATTTCGCCGGTCGAAAGCGGTAGTGAAGGAGCCTGGGCTGTGTGACGAGTAGCTAACGCGGTCGCACCAGACTCCTGTTCGTCGTCCTCGTCAAGATAGTCTTCGTCCTCGTATTCATCTTCGTCATCAGCCTCTGCCTGTTGTGCGGGAGAGAGATAGGGTGATGGAGATGCCGGGCGGAGCCGTTTGCCGCAAATGTTGCAAAATTCCGCGTCGATGCGCACAACATTATCGCACTGCGGGCAGGTAGTGAGCTGTTGGATGGGCGTGGTGAATTGCATAGCTGCTTCATTTCCCCTTTGAGAAGTTTCGCATTTGTCCCGGTGATAATAGCATAAATGCCGTTTATGAAGCAAGAATCTTTTATTTTTGTTTGTGCACAACTATGTTAGGAGAAGCTAGATTTCGTCAAAGCCTTCTTCGAGCAGGGTGCGTTTGAGGTGGTTGAGGCCCAGCCGCATACGAGCCTTGACGGTTCCCAGGGGTGTTTGTGTACCTTCGGCGATTTCCGTGTGTGTCCAACCCTGGAAATAGGCGAGTTCGATAACCATACGCTGTTCTGTGGGTATTTGCATGAGGGCGGCCCGCACCTGCGAACTCTGGATATTGCGCCACGCTTCGTCCCATACATCAGCAACGGCGGCTGTTTCGTCGAACTCTAGCTCTTCTAAGGGCGCTTCCTGTATAGTGGAACGCCTGCGCACGCGGCGCAAATGATCGATGGCGCGGTGGTGTACGATAGAAATAAGCCAGCTACGCGCTGCCCCTGCCTGCGGGGAATAGGAGGTGGAACGCCTCCAGACGGAGAGGAAGGCATCTTGCAGCAGATCCTCGGCGATCTGGTGATCGGCTACCATGCGGTACGCCAACGAGTAGAGGATGCGACTGTAGCGCTGGTACAGCGAATCCATCGCCCAGACCGCGCCGCCTGCAATGGCGTTCAGCAGGGCCTCATCACTGAGTTCTTTGGGGGAATCTCCGTCCTCAAATGTTTGCACAATAACCTTCTTTATCATATGGTTCATATTAGTCTACGACATGGAAATGCAGTTAGATCAGTTCTTTTTTACATATGTGAAAACAATGGAATAAATCTGCTATCATCATAGAGACATCAATCGAAAGGAAGGTATGTAGACTTATGGACCAGGATTTTCCCAGCTGGTATCCGGTGCAGATTCGTTTTCGCGATCTTGACCCGCTGGCACACGTCAATAACACGGTGTATTTCATTTATTTCGAGGAGGCTCGCAGCCATTATTTGAGCCAGCTTGACCCCTGGCTGAAACAGTGGCCGTCGGAGGAAGAGGATCAGTACAAAGAGGACAATCCGCGCATCCAGACGGGGCCGCGCGGCCACCGCTTTGGCATGTTGGTAAAGGAGATTACCTGTACCTATATGCTGCCCCTGGTGCGTGGGGATGCGGTAGAAGTTGGCGTGCGCGTCGCCCGGATTGGCCGAACAAGCTATGTAATGGAACACTTGATACGCGATACACAGGAACATGAACGTATTTTTGCTACCGGGAGGTCAGTGATGGTGTGGACGAATTACCACACCGGGCGACCGCACCCAATTCCCCCATCTTTGCGTTTTGCTTTTGAACAGATGGAGAACAAAACGTTTCCCGCACCTGAACAGAGCGGATAACGAATTTTTGATGGTGTGAGAAATTCCTGTCTATAAAGTAATCCGTTTTGCTTATGCTGGCGTAGTAACAAATGTGTCGGGCTACATCGGGGGGAATGGCGGTCGATCCAGCAAAAGCGGTGATCGCTCCATACCGTGGGTTTACCGTCCAATGTAGCTTATGGAGCGAGATTCATTATTTCTTCTTCTCCTTCTCTGGTTCTGGAAAGCCCTGTTCTATACTGTGGAGGTATGGAACAGGGTTTTCCTTCTGGCTCCGGGTGTGTGCATGGTCGCTTGACCAGCGATCAAAACAACTTTCCCTGTTCTACGTCTCCGGCCCGGTCTGGCATTTCCCATGCCAGCGGTGGTAAATTGACCAGGTTTTGCACGCGATGGTAGAGATTGCGGCAAAGCGCGGGTGAATGCACCTCGAATGGACAATGGCAGAAAACGTAGAGCGTTAAACCTTGCTGAAGCCACAACGCGCATTGCTTTGCCCAGCTCTCCAGAAAGCTGTCGTTCATGTCCATACGCGGATGCCCGATATAGCGCACAAACGCGAAATTTGTGGTGGTTGCTATCTGAACGGGCAGGTCGGGCTTGCGCTCGCGCGCCTGGAGGATATGCTGCTCTCCGGCTGGCCCGGTGCGAATCGGGCGTGTATCCATGACGACGCGGGCCGCTTTGTAGTCTGCGAGCAGTTCGTTTAATTGCGCGGTATGTGGCTGCTGGTAAAACAGTGGGTGGCGCACTTCGACCGCTAAAGGTAAATCTGAAGGCCAGTCTGCCAGGAACGCTTGCAGCTGCTCGCTCTGTTCGGGCGCGAACGAGGGCGGGAGTTGGAGAAAAAAAGGTCCCAGGCGTTCCTGAAGAGGGCGCATACGCTCGATAAATGCCGTTAAGCCGCTGCTTTTGCTCTCCAGGCGCGCGGCATGGCTGATGGCGCGCGGGATTTTGAAGCAGAAGCGGAAGGCGCCGGGCGTCTCGGCGCGCCAGTGGGCGACCGTTGCGGCGGAGGGTGTGGCATAGAAGGTGGTATTTCCCTCGACGGTGGTCAGGCGACGACTATAGAGCCGCAAAAACTCGCCCTGTGGTGTGTGTGGCGGGAAGAACGGACCAACCCATTCCTTGTACCCCCACATTGGGCAACCAGTGTAGAACATGCGCGTTCCTCCTGTCTAACTAAAATCTTTTTGCGCCGACTTGCCTGAAAACACGAAGAATCACCCTTCTATTTATGCACAAGTTGACCCCAAAATGTTATAATTGCGTGGCATTGATACACAAGGCTCTCTTCATGCGATTGTTACTGTTACGTTCTCCTTATAGGCGGTCATACTGGTAACACAAAGGACTTGTGGTAACTATGGCAGTCATCACGGCGCCAGAAATTGAGCGCATCGAGGAGATCGACGCTCCTTCAACTGAGACGCAGACGCTGAGAGAGCGAGGCGGCTGGTCGTTGCGGCCACAACCGCGCATTGGGCTTGATCTGGGCAGCGATGAGGATTTGCTGATGATCGAGAACCTGACCGATATGCGCTGGATGCTTTATCACAACTACCACTGCCTGGGTATTATCGATGTCGATGAACTGCTGGTTTTTCATATCCATAAGCATGGATCGCTCAGCACCCGCCCCTACCATCCTACGACGGGCGATGCTGTCGAATATCTAACGCTTCCACTCAACTACGACGTGACCTACGTGCATATTTATCGCCGCTCTATGAGCAAAGACGTGGAAATCTATGATATGCGCGTCGCCTGAAGCAATAAATAGTACTTTCCTCACACCTACTCCGCCCTATGCCAGAATGTTTCTCCCTGGTTCGTTTCATTAAAGTGAACAGTTGGGTTAGAAGAGCATGTAGAGGCGCCGGTTAAGATTGTGAACGCAGCGATAGCACAATCTGGCTGTATCTGGCTATTTATGCGTGTTCCACGCTCGAACTGAGCTATACTTGTTTGTGGATAACCATCTATTTTAGTCACTGTAGTGAGGAGTTGTATGCTTTCGACCATAATCACAGTTCTTCTCATTGGTGTGATGCTGTCGATCATCGTCGGTTTTATGGTGAGTGCGGTACGCCTGCATAGACGCCATACGCGTAGCTTACACGCTCAAGCTCAAACATCCGCACTTGTAATCACCCCTACTTTAGCAGCTTTGAACGGTTCATTTCCGAATGCTCAGCAAGCGGTCCCCGCTTCGTCCTTGCCTGCTGACTGGTTCAGACGCCGCCGCACGCTGATCTCTGTGGCGCTGCTTGTGATGGCTGTACTGACGCTGTTTGTGCAGAGCGGCCTGGCCGATGGCGCGTTGCAAAAGCTGGCAGATGGTTTCGGGATTAATCCATCCCAGCACCTGGCGAGTTTTGATATTAACACCTCACTGCCTCCCATCCCATTTTCTGCTATCGCAGACGTGGTGCGAGTCGATTCTGCTCAGCGCAATCAATATTATAGTGATTACCAGTGGCAAGTCTGGTCCTATTCATCGTGTTCGGGCATTTCGATGGAGATGGTCATCAATGCTTACGGGCATCATTACATTGCAGCCGACTTTTTGCAAAAAGAAGCCGCACTTGGCGTGTGGAATACATATGCTGGCCTGACCGGAGGCGAGCCGGCCATCGCTCAAACAGCCGCTTACTTTGGCTTCAAGGCTCTGCCCAATCCTCCCAGAACGCTGCAAGATCTGATGTATACGGTGAACAAGGGCTATCCTGTGATCGTTGGCAATCCAGGTCATATTATGGTGGTGCGCGGCGCGGACAGTAATTATATCTATGTAGCCGACTCCTCACCTGCCAACCGCACCGCCATGACGCACGCGCAATTCCTGGCGTGGTGGGACGGCTTCACTGTCGTGCTGGTTCCAGCTTAGGTAGTTCACATTCAGGATTTCAGCCGGGACAAAATCTCCGCGTGCAGGGTTTTGGTGCTGGACGCGACCAGGGAATAGCCCTCGGTGAGATTTTGCACGGGGCGCAGGGGCCTGCCTGCGGAATCGCTGACGATACCACCCGCTTCGAGGACGATAGTCGTAGAAGCTAAGAATGATTCGGCGGTAATCACGTCTCCTACGTCAGCATAGGCATCATAAGCGCCATTTGCCACGTAGACGATATCCAGGGCGGAACTGCCTGAGCGCCGGATGTAGCCCGGAGGCGGCTCGTCAATGAGCAAGCGGCGCAATGCATTTCGATCGCGACCATCCAGGTTTAATCCCATCAGGCACTCGCTCAGGCGTTTCGTTTCGCTTACCTGGCAGCGTTTGCCGTTGCAGAAGGCCCCACCACCGCGACTGGCTTCGTAGACGGTGCCGCTAAAAAGCTCTCCCACTAAGGCCCACTGCACGTTTTGGGGGGTGATGGGCGCGTCTATAGAGAGGACTGCCAGGGCGACCGAGGCGGTCATAATGCCGCGCTGCACATTGGTCGAGCCGTCCACCGGATCAATTACAATGCGATAGGGTGGATTCTGACCGGTGTTGAACGGCGGCCTCTCCTCGCTAATCACCTCAAAACCATGCCTGCTTTCGATCAACCCGCTAATAATGATATCTTCCGCTTCGCGGTCAAATTGCATGGTAAGATGTTCGGGTGAGGTAGAAAATACTTCCTGGCGGCTGAATGAGTCGGAGTGCATGTAACCACGCACCTGCTGGAATACCTGTTGTAACAGTTCTAACATGTTTGCACTATCTTCACTTTACCTTCTATTGAAGTTGCGCGAGCGAGCTTAAAGATTTTGTGTCCCTCCGCTTCGTATCATGTTTTCTACTAAAGAGTACGCAGCAAGTCAAGGATTTGTTTCTCTACCAGTACTCCCGATTATACCATGTGACGTTGGAGCAGCCGCTTCAGAAGCCTGATCTGCGAGTTCCTGGACGACGAATGGATCAACACGCGCAGCCGACAGAAGGCGCGTCCGGGTCGTAGTAATTGCCAGTTCGCTCTGGTCGCAGGCGATCCAGCGCCGCCCAAGTTGTTGAGCAATGATGGGCGTTACACCGCTGCCACAAAAACAATCGAGGATGAGATCATGCTCTTCAGACGAGGCTAACAGGATGCGTTCGATCAACGCGGCGGGTTTTTGTGTCGCGTAGCCGTTGCGCTCCGGGTCTTTCTGGTGCAGGTGGCTGATATCGTTCCACACATCTGATGGCGTCATGAGCGAATCTTCGCCGTAGCTATACGTGCGTCCATTTGACGAAATCGTCCAGTTGACGCGCCCATCGCCGTCAACTTCTTTACGCATATGGTTGCGTTTAGCGCTTCCGCGCCGTTCGCTGATACGTTCAGCGTGAAAGCAATAGCGGGAGGACTTCGTGTAAAATAAGATGGTGTCGTGCTTGCGAGCATAGCGTTTCTGGGCGCGTCCGCCCGACTGGTAATGCCAGATAATCTCATTTTTGAAACCCGCACCTGCGGCATTGACATTGAAGCCGAAGACTTCATCGAGCAGCACTTTCGCGTAATGGGTCACGCGCCAGTCAAGATGAAGATAAAGGCTTCCGGTAGGAGCCAGCAATTGATGGAGTAGCATAAGGGCTTCATATAGCCATTGAAGATAGGTATCAAGGTTGTTGTCCCACTTATCGCTGTAGGCTACCCGCTCGCCGCTTTTGAAGTCGCGCCCGGTCATAAAGGGCGGGTCGATGTAAATGAGGTTGATCTTCTCCGCAAACTCCGTCAGTAAAACTGGCAAGACATGCTGCTTATCTCCAAGTATGAGGCGGTTGTGCCAGGGGGTAGTAGGAGAAGCTGCAACAGCCGATTGCTGGTGAGCGGGTTGGGGGCTAATGGACTCGGTGGTCACGAGTACCTTCCGGGGTTGGCTTATATCCCTCGAACTAATATCTGCTTCAAGAGATTCGCCAGATTTATGCCTTGCTTTACCCAGCCATACTAACTCGGTCATGTCGTATTGCTCATTGTTTGCCGAATATTCAAACCGTATCTCATCCAGTTGCATCATATGCGAGAAGTATAGCCCTGTCAATGTTTTTATGCGCTAGCCCAAATGAGCCATCCGAAAAACTCTTGGGAGACACGTTGGTATATGCTGATACAGGTACCAGGCTGGCTGCTTTTGTGTGTATTCAGCGCGCTTATTTCATAGGAGAGCTAAAGAGAAATGGCGAGAAGTCGCTTTCCCAAACTACTGATTTCACTGACCATACTGCTTGCTACTCTTGAGCTGGCGTCGTGCGGGTCGTCCGGGGTTGGCACTATACCCGGTGGCACTCCCAGCCTGGGCAATGGCACGCTGGCGGTTATTCCTTCGCCCAGCCCGACGAACCAGGTGATACCGCCGGCTTCGCCTGCGGCACTGAGCGGGACCTATGCCTTTGTGCGGAATAACCAGCTCTGGCTGGCTTTGCGTGGAGCGAAAGCGGCGCAGGTGACCTCGTTTGATTTTAGCAATCTGCCGGATGTATCGTGGCATCAACCCGCGTGGTCGCCGGGGGATGGCTTTCTGGCTTTTATTATGAATGCGCGGCCGGCAGGTCAGGGCGGTGGTGGCTGTCCTGCACCGGATTACAGCGCGAATGGAGCATTATACCTGCTGAATGCCAGCACGATGCGCCTGACACAGGTGATGGTGCCAGCCGACAAAGGGGATGCGCTTGCGAGCAGCCCGCACAATGGGTACTGGCAATATGTTTTCTGGCAGGATGCGACACATGTCCTGGCATGGTATAATGGCGTCGTCGGTAAAACGAGCAATACGGCGGGGCTGTACCGTTACAATCTGAGCAGTGCCGCGCTCTCGCAGGTTATTTCGCTGCAGCAACTGGGTGTATCTACCCTGTTCAATGCCCGGCAGAACGCGCCATTATTGTTGTCGATGCGCTATAGCAGTGGGCAGCTTTATTACCAGGTAGTTACACATCCATTTGAGCAGCAGAGTCAATTGACCATCTATCGTCACGCGGTCGATCATCCGGCGCTGGCGAGCGAGAAGGTGTTGGATATGGGCAGCGAGGCGTGGTGCGGTTCGCAGCAGGGGAGCGGTTTTGTTCGTCCCGGTTGGGATGTCTCGCTTGATGGTCAACAACTGGCGGCGCAGGTGGTGCAAAGCGGGAATGCTAGCTCACCCGGCAGCAGCATTGAGACGCTTAATATACTTGATAACTCGCCAACAGGATTACTGGCGCAGTTGCCACCTGCCATGCTAGCGCACGACCTGGTGTTGACGTGGGGGCCTGATAGTCAATCTCTGGTGGCGAGCGAGGCTCATTTGTACAGCCAGGACGGACCGTACAGCGCAACGCTGGCGAATCCTGCCAGTATGCGGGCTTATGCGCCAGGAGCAGCAGGTCCCGTTGCCTGGAAGACGGATAGTTCCGCGTTTGCATTGCAGAGTACAGATATGGCCGATGTGAGCGGTGCGGGGCAAATTTACCTGTTTACTACAAATACTAGCCAGGGACAACTTTTATTGATGAATACGCGAGACTTCGTATGGGGATAATAACCAATGTCAGGATTTCTCTTAACCGTACTCTGCCTGGTTTCCTATGGCGGGGGGCTGGTGGCACTGCATAGAATAACGCCCATGTTGCTCAGACGCAGGTTTGATGATGTTTTTTTTATGGGCCTGGCGGCTGCCGTCATTATCGGCAGCCTGCTGGTCTTCGCTCCTATTGGCATCACATTTGCCTTCTTCAATAGCACGCTCGCGGTACGCATCTTCGATGTTATCCTGTTGCTGGGCATCGTGATTGTGGTGGTGCGCATAGCCTACCGGTGTTTCCGGCCAGGGTACACAATGCAGGTTGAGCGCCTCTCAGGTGTCCTGGCCGGTAGCTATTATCTTCTCGTGCTGGGGCTGACCGCCTACGCGATGGTGTTGATGTTCGTGCAGCCCTGATGGATGCTAGATGAAACGCCCAAACCAATCGATGGTGCGGCGCAAACGATCGACGCGCTGGCGGGGGGTGCCAAATTCGGGCAAGTCGATCAGGTGACTGGCACCCGGATAGCGTACAAGCTCGACGGTGCGTTTGCGTTTGCGCAGCGCAACGAAGAGTTGCAGCGACTCGCTGAATGGGCAGCGAAGATCATTCGCGGAGTGCAGCAGCAGCAAGGGCGTGGTGATATTGTCAGCGAAGGTCAGGGCGGAGCAACTGCGCCGCAGCGTATCGGCGTCCCTGTCGTCGCTTCCGATGCCCAGGTCGAACCAGATGGTCTGGTCGCTGAGCGCCGACGCGCTCGGCAGGAAGCTAATGCCGTTGCGACTCACCGCCGCTTTGAAGCGATCTGTCTGCGTGATGGCCCAGTTGGTCATATAGCCGCCGTAGCTCAAGCCGCCGATGCCCAGGCGGTTGGCGTCCACCGGTTCGGTAGCGATCACGTGGTCGATACCTGCCACCAGGTCGCGGAAGTCATCACCGCCCCAATCGTTCAAGACTTTACGGGTGAATTCCTCGCCATAACCGCTACTGCCGCGTGGGTTGGCGGCCAGCACCGCGTAGCCCTTGCCTGCCAGTACCTGAAACTCGTGGACGTAACTATCACCCCAGGCCAGCGTGGGGCCGCCATGCACCTCCAGGATCAACGGGGCTTTGACACCTTCGGGCAGGTTGGGCAGGTAGAGCCATCCCTCGATCTCCAATTCGTCAAAGCTCTTCCAGGTGATGCGTTTGGGGCGCACGAGCTGGTGCGCGCGTAAGAACGGGTCGTTGACGCCGGTGAGCTTGCGCCGGTTCGCCCCATCGCCATCCATGGCCCAGATGTCGCCCGGCGTAAACCAGTCGGCGCGAATGGCGGTGATGGTCTGTCCATCATTGCTCAGATGCGGGCTGAGATAGCAGCCGTTGCCGCTGGTAAGCTGCGTCACCTTATCAGCCTGTGTATCGATGCGGTAGAGGTGAACCTGCCCGCGCTGCTGAATGGTGACAAGCAGGGATGCATTGTCAGGATACCATTGAGGGCGGCTAATTACGGTGTAGTGCAGTTCGTCAACGAGCCATTCCAGGGAGGTGAATTCCTGGGAGGTTGATGCTGCCGGGCGCGGCCCGCTCGCATCGTGCGCATTGACGATCCAGGGGGAGATGTTGCTCGCCTCGGTCTGGTCTGCGCAATAATAGTAGGCGATGGTTTGCCCGTCGGGAGACCAGGCAGGCATCTGGGCCGAGCCGGTTTCTGGACTCAGGCGGCGCATCTGGCCGCTTGCCACATTTAATACCCACAGGGCAATACTCGCGCTGAGATCGGGGTCAGGCCGCCGGTTGGCGCAGAAGGCGATTTCGCTTCCATCGGGCGACCAGCACGAACAGACGACATCGACCGGTTCAGCGGTGAGGCGCACCGCCTCGCCATCGAGCGGGATCAGCCACAGTTGTTGATGGCGTCCGTACTTGAAGCCCACGTCATCCCATTGCTCATCCAGGCGGGTGTAGACAACCGCAGTGGCGCTGGCGTCGGGCTGCGGCTGGTCGTCTTCTGGCTTCCAGGGGCTGTGTGCCAGGAGAGCGGTTCCGTCCGGTCGCCAGTTGTACTCGAACACTCCCTGGCTCAAGTGGCTGACCTGGCGCGCTTCTCCGCCAGCCATAGATAACAGGTGAATCTGGGGTGAGCCGCTGCGGTCGCTCAGGAAGGCCAGTGTTTTGCCATCGGGCGACCAGCATGGCTGCATGTCATGCGACGTATTTTCGAGATTGGTGAGCTGGCGCGGCGCCTCGCCTTTGCCGCCTCTCGCGTTGACCAGCCAGATGGCGCTGCTGGTGGCGTTCTTCGCGGCATCGCTTTGCCCGGCGGCGAAGGCAATCTGCGAGCCGTCTGGCGAGAGCCGGGGCGCGCTCAGGATACGCAGCGCCAGGAGATCGTCTACCGACATGTAGGGGAGGGTAGGCGGGTTTGTATCGGGCGCGCCTGTGACGGCGGGCGTTGGGGTTGACGGTACCTGTGCCTGGGCTGCCGGTATCTGGATAGTGGCAGCCGCGACTGCTCCATCATCGGAGATCTGCTGTGGTTGCGTGGATGTATCGTCGTTTTCAATCATGGTCGCGCTCCAATCGAATCTGCAAAACAGTCTTGAAACTACCCGGTTCTGCCTTCACTATACAATACACACAATTGTACGAAAAGAGAGTTCTGGTTGTTGCAAACGGCGTATTCAGTTTGTGCTATCATTACAGCAGAAACAGAGATGAACAGAACCATACGCTTGAGGAACTGAGCATAATGATTGTAAGCGATGTGATGACGACCAGGCTTGTGACGGTCGTGCCTGATGATACATTGAGTCACGCGGCCAACCTGCTGCGCCAGTATCAATTTCATCACCTGCCCGTTGTGAGAACAGCGCCAGCATTTGGCAGTATGTACACCTCACAGAGCAAACATCCTGTGCTGGAAGGTCTGCTGACCTCGCAGGATATCGATATGGCGGCGGCAGTGGGAACCAGTTCGAGCGATATATTGCATCGACCCTGGGGGGAGCGGCGCGTGCGTGAGGTGATGCACCGCGCCACCATGCGGGTGACGCCGGCTACCAGCGTGGCGGCTGCGGCTCAGATTCTTGTCGAGCGGGGCCTCAATAGCCTGCCTGTGGTGGAGTACGAGCGTGCTGAACAGGTTTCTGGTGAGCAGCAAGACGAAGCGTTAATCCAGCCGTTGCTGGTTGGGTTGCTCACACGCAGCGATCTATTGATAGCCCTGGCGCGCTCGCTGGGAGCCTTTGAGCCGGGTATGCAGTTGAGTATTGCGCTTCCTATGGGCGATCTTACGCCACTGGCGAAGACGTTGGCCCTGGCCGCCGAGCTACATATACAGGTGCGCAGTGTGCTGGCGGCGCCACTGGAAGGGAAAGTGCCATTGAGCGCAACGGTGCGCCTGGGGACGATTCATCCCGCGCCCCTGCTGGTGCGCCTGCAGGAGGAGCATATTGAGTATGCCTATGGGGAGGCGCAGTGAAATGAGCAGCGCGAGGCCAAAAGGGAAAGCCGCGGCGAGGGCGCGTTTGATTTTTCATCCAGATGAACTGCGCTATAATTTCGGGGCGGAACATCCATTGCAGCCCGCTCGGATTGCGGCCTTGATGGATTTACTTGAGAAATGCAACCTGTGGCATCCTGCCAACGCAGAACAGGGGCTTGCCCTGCGTCCGGCGACGATAGAAGAACTGAACCTGGCGCATTCCGCCGAATATATCGCGGCGGTGCGGGAACTGAGCAGGGGCGAAGCGCTAGACGCGGATAAAGAGGAACGGCAGCGACGCTCACAACTCGCGCTCAAATATGGTTTTGCTGACGGAGATACGCCCGTGCTGGCCGGTATGCACGAAGTTACGGCGTCTATCGCGGGCGGTTCGCTGGTCGCGTTAAGTGCGGTGATGGGTTTGCCCGAAGGGGGAGAATTCACCACGGAAGACCAGCGGCCTTTGCACGTCTTTCACCCTGCCGGAGGGCTGCATCATGCCTGGGTAGACCGGGCCTCGGGCTTTTGCGTGTATAACGATATTGCCGTAGCCATTGCCCACGCGCTGCGGGCGAGCGAGGCCAAAATTCTGTATATCGACTTCGACGCTCATCACGGCGACGGGGTGCAGCGCGCCTTCTACGACGAGCCGCGCGTCATGACTATATCGCTGCACGAAACGGGGCGCTACCTCTTCCCTGGCACGGGGGATGTGCTTGAACTCGGCAACGGCCTGGGACGCGGCTACTCCGTTAATATACCGCTGGAACCGTTTACCGAGGACGATTCGTATATCGAAGTGATCGAATCACTGCTGACACCACTGGTTATTTCTTTCGCGCCCGATGTGATCGTCACGCAGCACGGGTGCGATACGCACGCCTGGGACCCGCTGACGCATCTCAGCCTGACTATGCGCGGCATTGCGGCGCAGATTCAACTGGCGCACAGTCTTGCGCATACCTATTGTCAGGGGCGCTGGCTGGCCCTGGGCGGCGGTGGGTATGATCTGTACCGCGTGGTACCACGGGCCTGGAGTATGGTGTGGGCGGAAATGTCTGAACAGACGCTGCCAGAAACGCTGCCCGGTGCCTGGGTCGAGCATTGGCGACCTGAGTGGCAGGCCGTTGAACAACAGGAACAGGAGGATCAGCAGGTGATGGGTAAGTCTGCCACGGCGCAAGTGTTTCCGCTCTTGTTTGAGGATCGCCCGGAAGATTTCCCCGCGCAACCCCGGCGCTGGTCGATCAGTAATGCCAATCGTCATACAGTTGCGCTGGCGCGCCATTTGCTGGTACCCCCTTCGGTGCGCCAGGCGTTTCCAGCAGCGCGCTCCCATTCGCCGCTGGCCGGGTTATTCGATCTGCTGCACCTGCAAGGGACGGACACCCCCTCGCGCAGTAAAACGATGGAAACACCGGCAGGCACGCTGCTTTTGCGTGACTTCTGCCCGCCCTCCCTACTTGAGCGGCTGACAGCAGATAAGGGACTGCACGCTTTTGCGCGTTTGCCTGAGCGCGAGCTGCAATTGTTTATGGGCATTGCCCGGCGACCCGATTGCGCTTTGACGCTTGCCCATACCACCGAAGGCGTGATCGTTGGCGAGGTGACGCTGGCGCCCGGCGATGAATGGTGGGAGGGATTGGAGAATGTCTATGAAGTGGCTATCGAGGTAAGTTCTAACTGGCGCGGCTTCGGTGTTGCGCGTCAACTATTGTCGTTCGCGCTCGAACTGGATGCGCTGGAAGATATTATCCTGTTCGCGCTGGGTCTATCCTGGCACTGGGATACCGACGGGCTGGGCATCAGCGTTTTCCAGTATCGCGAGATGATTGCGCGGCTGTTTGCCTCACAGGGTTTCGCCGAATATCCTACCACCGAGCCGAACGTCAGTCTGGAGCCTGCCAACATTTTGCTGGCGCGCATCGGTAAGCGCGTTGACCAGCGCGTCGCCAGCCAGTTCTTGAACCGGCTGCTCAGTTCGCCTAATCTTTCCCGTCTGTAATATATCTACTTCTTCGTCCGGGTATAAAAAAAGAGGGTCCCACCATAGAGAACTAGTGTGGAACCCTCATTATTTTATGAAGCAATTTGCTCCGATATCTTCCCTTTGTCAACTAGCCAGCGCACAAACTCCAGCCGCCGCTTTTCCGCGAGTTGTTTGAGCCGCTCACGCTCGTTGTGTAATTTACGAAGCTGGCTCAATTGTTTCATTTCGCTCTCGGCGAATCCTCCCTTGCGCAGAATTTCACGGTCTTCCTTGCGGTCCATGTCATCCTCCTTACTTAGGCTGTAAAACAGCTACTGGGGCGTAATCGCCAACATGCGTTCGATGCGCTTAAGAAGTGCCTGCAAAGCATACGGTTTGGGAAGATGATCCAGCATTGATCTGGGTTCTCCCTGCATACGGATGGAACTACGAATGGCCGATTCCGCACTGGTAAGCAACACCGGCGCGCTAGAATAACTGCGCAACACCTTGAACACATCCCAGCCGGTGGTTGCGCCGGATAGATCGAGATCAAGCAGCACCAGGTCAGGAATTTCCTGATGGAGCGCCATAATCGCCATCTCTCCACTGGTTGCAGTAGAAACTGCATACCCGCGCGCGCTCAGCATGTCAGCTTCCAGATTTGCCAGCGAAACATCATCCTCAACCAGGAGTATACGTTGCAGCGTCGCTGACTCCTTAACGTGGGTGTGCAGTGTTCGCGCGAAATCTCGCACGCCACCCAACGTGGTATTTTTGAAAGAACTATGACCGCCACCCGGCTGAGTGTTTGTTGCAGCGTCATCTGGCATGACCGACATCCTGCTTCCGCACAGATTAGAATTGTGTTGCGGTACCACCGCCGGTGCGATGTAGAGAGTCTATCTCTCTTAGGAAGTAGTGTACACGAGGGTTGGTGATAAAGACGTGAAGAATCGCTGAGCATTGTGAAATTTATGTGAAAAGGAAGAGAAGGAAAATGAATATTCTTTCATGATAAAGGTTCAACTGGCTCAGGCTTGCTATCCCTCTTCGCTATCAGGCAGGGGTACATAATAGCCGACGCCCAGTTCGTTGAGCAGGAAGCGCGGCTGGGTGGGGTCTGGTTCCAGCTTGCGGCGCAGGTGGCGGATGAACGTGCGGAGGTAGGTATTTTCGCCGCTGTAGTCGGGTCCCCAGACGCGCTGGAGCAATTCGCGGTGTGTCAGCACTTTGCCCGCGTTGCGGGTCAGTTCGCTGAGCAAATCGTATTCGGTGGGGGTGAGGTGAATCTCTTTGCCGCCAGAGCGCACCTGGCGGTGGGCGAAATCGACGATGAGGCCATTGGGACCGCCGCGACGATAGACGGGGCGCGGTTGATCGCCGCCTGCCACGCCGCTGCGCAAACGCGCGGCCTCATCTGCGCGGCGCATGGCAGCGCGCACGCGCGCCAGCAACTCATTCAGGCTGAACGGTTTGGTCAGGTAATCGTCCGCGCCCGAGTCAAGCGCGCGAATCTTTACCGATTCCTCGTCGCGAGCAGAAAGCACGATGACGGTGGCTCTGCTCCATTCGCGCAGGCGGCGCAAGAAGGCCAGCCCGTCCAGTGTGGGCAGGGCGAGGTCGAGCAGCACCAGTTCTGGCTCGAAGATGGCGGCCTGGTCGATGGCCTGCGCGCCATCGCGTACCGTCTGCACCTGGTGTCCCCTGGCCCGCAGTTGCGCCAGCAAAAACGAGCGCATCTGCGGATCATCCTCGACGCAAAGAATGCGAAGCTTGCGATCAGTAGTGGTCATATATTCCTCATGAGACTTCGTGTATTACCGGGCTGGCAATGCCAAGTGTGAAGGCGAACGTCGTGCCTTCGCCGGGTGCGCTGTGCAGGGTAAGCCTACTGCCATGCGCCTCAACAATGCCGCGACTGATATACAGCCCCAGGCCCGTAGCGGGACTCCAGCGCGCGCTGCCGCGCTGCGCGATTTCTGGTTGACCGGGGCGATTTGCTTCCGGGCGTCGCATGGCGGCGAAGGTGCTAAAGCGCGTAAACAACTCTGCCTGCCGCTCTGGAGTGATGCCGGCGCCGCGATCAATGACGCGCAACTCGACGCCTGTGGGCTTATCCTCACCTGAGTTATATAGTAGCACAGCTTCTAAGCGCACGGTATCCCCTTCGGGCGCATAACGAAAGGCGTTGCTGAGTAAATTTGTGAGGACGCTGACGATCAATTCATAATCAGCAAGTACGGCGGGCGCGCCGGGGTCGATATGGATGGTCAGGGAGCGCTTCGAGGAAGCGATCAGCGCTTCCAGGCGTTCTTGCACATCCTCGAAGAGTTCTGGCAGCAAAACAGGCTCTCGGTCCAGGCGTAATGCTCCGGCTTCGATGCGCGAGGCGTCGAGGAAGTGGTTAATCATGCCTACCAATCGTTCCACCTGTTCGTCGGCAGTCTGTAAGAACTCCATTTGCTCTCCTGCTGACCATTCGTAATCGCTGGCTTGCAGCGCGCTCAAGTGGGCGCGAATATTGGCGAGCGGTGTTTTCAGTTCGTGCGCCATGCTGGTGAAGAAGTCTTCGCGCGCGCGCTCCAACGCTTTGATGCGCGTGATATCCTGAATGACCAGTACCGCATCGGTAAAGGCTCTAGCGCTGACACGCAGGGGAGCGGCATTGACCAGCAAGTAGAGCGGCTGCCCGTCGGGCTGGGTAATATGCAGTTCGGCTTCACTGGCTTCGCCTTTATGCAGCGCGCGGTAGAGCGGTTGCTCTTCGTAGGGGAGTTCCTCACCGGATGGCCCGAACACTTCCATGCTTCTGAACAGCTCTTCGATATTCATGCCTATCATGCGCTCGGATGCGAAATCGAGATCATCGTAGAGGGTGGATGCGCCATTTGTAGGTTTCCATCCCATGCGCTGCAACAGTTGCGCCGTTTGGCGATTGCTTATACTCACCCGGTTATCGCGGGCGGAAACGAGCAGCACGCCCGATGGCAGGCGAGACAACAGCAGCCCGAGGCGGCTATGCTCTAATGCCAGCGCATTCTGGGCCTCTTCCAGCGCCTGGTTGCGCTGCGCCAGTTCGGCAGTGCGCGCTTTCACTTCATCCTCGATATGCTCGCGCGCTGTCACCTGCTCGGTAACATCGTGATAAAGCACCACATAGGCAAAGATGTTGCCCTGGTCGTCCGAGATGGGCGCTTTCGAGCGGCGTATGGCGTAAAGTTTTCTGTCGGCGCCAATCATTTTAAATTCGTCCACACGATTTTCATAGGGATGCTGTTCGAGATCTGCGACCATGTCTTGAAAGGAAGGTGATCTATCAAGAAAAATGGCGGTGCTGCGCGCCAGGGCCTCGTTGAAATGCAGACCGATTACGTCATCGGACCAACCGAGCAACCGGCGTATGACGCTGTTGATGTCGGCAACGCGCCATCGCGCATCGTAGAGGATCACCCCGTCAGGGATAGCGCGCATCACATTTTCACGCTGGCGTGCCTGCCGCCGGGCGTCTCGCGCATGGCGATCGATGCTCAGGAAGAAGCGCGCATTCTGGATAGCCAGTCCGACCTGCTGCGCGAACTGTTCCAGCAGTTCGACTTCCTCGGCTGGCAGACCGCGCACGCGGCGGTGATAAACCTCGATTGACCCCAGGATGGCCCCTGCGTGTGTATCCTTGACGGGAACAGGATCGAAGATGGGGACGCAGATGACTGATCCCGGGCGGCGGGGCGTGCCATCATCGTCTAGCAGAGGAAACTCAATTTCGGGCTGAAGACTGGTGTTCGGGATTACAAGCGAATGGCGCGTCTGCATGACCCGGCCCAGCAGCAAATGCTCGCCGACCTGCGGCCACCAACTTTGCGAACTGAGGTGCAAGCCCTTCTGCGCCGCGATAGTTACTCTGGGTAGTGGATCTGATAGATGGACTGGTGCTTGCACGTGGCTTTCCTGGCTATCAGTCCTGCCCGAAATTGAGTCATCGAGCAGCAGGATAGCGCAGCGCGTCGAACCCACTAATTCCTGCACGGCCTGGAGGATGCGGTCGAGTACCTGGGGCAGCGCGAATGGTCCGGCAATGGCCGAGGAAATGTAGTGTATAGCATTGATGTGCATACGCGAGCGCATCTTCTCTGTCACATCCTCGATAGTAAGCAACAAGGGACGTGCCGATTGTTCTTGCTGTGAAGAGGACGCGCCGGTGAAGAGTGAGGCGAGCGAACCTTCTCTATCTGGTTCGATGCTGACAGTCCAATAGGTGCGCCCGCGCGTCTCAAGAAATCCCTCGTAAGGAATATCGTTCAAATGTAGCGCGTGACGGTTCTCGTCAACCGTGTGTGACCACGCTTCAAGCGTCGCTACCGCGCTGGATGGAAGCAGGTCTCGTAGGAATTGTCTTGCTGTTTCCAATGATGGATGGAGTTTTTCTAAGTATGAGAGAAGTTGGGGATTAGCATAATAGATGCGCAACGTGGCCGCGTCGAGAACGGCCATGCCAACCGGCGCGTGCGCCAGCATAAATTTAAGGGGTGTAGATAACGAAAACTCAGTCTCCATTTTATATAATTTCTAGTGTATAACCACAAGACCTATTAGGAAACGTTGATCTTGTCAACGAAGAACTCCAGTGCTACACTAGCCTTGATAGCTCTCGCTGTCAGTTGCAGCAATGTCTACACATTACTGAGGGTTGAAACTATTATACCTCTTTTTTGAGAGGATTTCTGGTGATTACCCGTAAAAGCGCAAGAGATCCTTCGCAGCGCTCAGGATTACGGTGTTCAAGACTGTCATCCTGAGCACTGCGAAAGATCTCCGAGTCTCTCTATCGTCGCAAACTTGATCTAGCCGACTTATGGGGAAGCACTAATTTGACAGTCAACAATGTAGCCTATAATACAATAGTTAGAGTTTGCAGCCAACTTGTTTATAGCAAGCGAGCCAGGCTGAGGATTGAAACGTTATAGGTATTGTATAGTGAAC
>Ga0102924_1002040_pt1 | contig 22509 bp, 21 predicted proteins | sample PaiPotPPM11metaG_FD_80116 | JGI IMG/M metagenome (GOLD analysis project Ga0102924, IMG submission 80116) | Iron sulfur acid spring bacterial and archeal communities from Banff, Canada, to study Microbial Dark Matter (Phase II) - Paint Pots PPM... ...
CCTGGAGGCGGCGTCCCGCCGGGCCACGATCGAGGGGGGCGCCCCCCAACGGGTCGGGCCCGAGGTCGCCCTCGGCCACGGCGGGTTCGCCGACGACCTGGCCCCTCCGGGCGCGCTGGTGGCGGTGCCGCGGCCCGAGGGGGGCTGGGCGGTCGGAGAGACGCTGCGCGCCGCCCGGGCGGAGGCGGGGACGGTGCAGGGGCGACGCACCACGGCCGACCTGGTCTGGCCGCTGGAGGTACCCGACGGCGAGTGGGACCTCGTGTTGCGCACGACCTGGGTCGAGCCCGCCTACCTCGAGCTCGATGCCTCGTGGTGCTGGCCCGGTGGGGAGCCCGCCAACCCCCTCGCCAACGGTGGCGCCTTCGGGGCCAAGGCCGGCTCGCCGGTCACGGCGGCGGCCCGGGACCTGGCGGACCTCCACGATCGGCCCGTCCGCGTGGTGCTCACCAGGGAGGACGTGGTCCGCATGGGGCCGAAGCGGCCCCCGGTGGCGGCCGGCGTCCGCCGCGACGGCACCGGCGTGGTGCGGGTGGTGCAGACGCCGGGCATCGCCGCGGCCGTCCGCTCGGTCGCGCCGGGCCTGGTGGTCGAGGAGGTCGACGTGGCCGGACCCCCGACCTCAGCCCGGGTACGGGGCGCCGGCTGGGTTGAGGCGGCCGTCCTGGCGGCGGCGCTGCGGGGCGAGTCCCGGGTGACGTCGCCGTCCGGGGCCCGGGCGGAGGCGGTGATCGAGCACGACGGGACGATCGCCGTCCGGGTGGCGGCCGGCGAGGTCCTCGACGACACGGTGCTCAGGTCGTACTGCGTGGGTGCCGCCCACCAGGGCATCGGGTGGGTCACCAGCGAGGCGATCAGCGTCGACGAGGCGGGCGTCCCGCACGACCTGACCGTCCGTTCCTTCGGGATCCTGCGGGCACGGGACATGCCGGCGGTGCGGGTCGAAGTGCTCGATCCGGGGACGGCCGGACCGGACGAACCGGTCAACGGCTCCGATGCCGTCTTCGCGGCGGTGGCCGCGGCTGCTTGGATGGCCCGGGGCCTGCCGCCGGCATGGCCCACCGATCACCGGAGGCAGCGCTGACATGGCCCAACCCATCGGCCCCTACACGCCCATCGTCCGAGCCGGTGACTGGCTGGTGTGCTCGGGCCAGCTCGGTGCCCGGGACGGGAGCCTCGTCGACGGCGGTGTCCAGGCCCAGGCCCGGCAGGCGATCGCCAACTTGGCTGCCCTGCTGGAGAGCGAGGGGGCGTCGCTCGCCGACGTGGTGAAGACCACGGTTTTCATGACCCACATCAGCGACTTCGCCCTCATCAACGAGGTGTACGCCGCCGGGTTCGGGGACCACCGGCCGGCGCGCTCGGCCATCGCCGTGGCCGGCCTGCCGATGGGGGCCCTGGTCGAGATCGAGGCGTGGGCCCGCCTGGCCTAGGATGACGGCGATGCCCGGCGCCATCCTCATCGCCATCGGCGTTGTCCTCGTGCTGCCCCCGCTGTTCCTCATCGCCGGGCTGGTGTTCAGCGCCATCCTCGGGTCGACGCTCACCGGGCACGCCGAGCAGACCCACGCCGGGAGCGAGCTGATCGACCTCAACACCTGAGGCGGACCGCTCTCCGCTCACACCGCCCATCTGGGCTGGCCGAAGCGGTAGCCCACAGATCGCACGGTGTGGATGAGCCCGGCGTGCTCCTCGCCCAGCTTGGCCCGGAGCCGGCGGACGTGGACGTCGACCGTCCTCGCTCCGCCGTAGTACTCGTATCCCCACACCCGGCTCAAGAGCATCTCCCGGGTGAACACCTTGGCCGGATGGGTGGCCAGGAACTTGAGCAGCTCGTACTCCATGTACGTGAGGTCGAGCGGACGCCCGGCGATGGCCGCCTGGTAGGTCTCCAGGTTGAGGACCAGTGCCCCGTACTCGACAAGCTCGGGCCGCGTGCCGCGCCCGGTGCGCCAGAACAGGTGCTTCAGCCGAGCCGACATCTCCCGGGGCTGGATGGGCGTGACGCAGAAGTCGTCGAACATGTCCTCCCGCAGCTCGAGGTCGGCGAGCTGGTCGAGGGTGGCGAGGAGCAGGAGCGGCTCGAGGGGCAGGTCGCGGCGGCGGAGGGCCCGGCACAGGGCGAAGGCAGCCTCGGGGTCGTCCTCGGCGCTGATGACGGCGCCGGACCACCCGTCTTCCGGCTCCTTGCGCTGGGCCTCGTCGGCCGAGCCCACCTCGAAGAACGGGTAGCGCCCCAGCTCGAGGGCCTGGAGGAGCGCCGTCGGGGCGGGGTCGGGGAACAGCAGCAGGGCTTCCATCGGCTCACAAGGTCGGGAGGTAGCGCTCGAGCTCCCACTGGCTGACCTGGGTCTTGTATCCGGCCCACTCGTCCCGCTTGTTGCGGATGAACCACTCGAACACGTGCTCGCCCAGCGTGTCGGCCACCAGCTCGGAGCGCTCCATCTCGCCGATGGCCTCGGCGAGGGAGCCGGGGAGGGCCTCGATCTTCTCGGCCAGCAGCTCCTCGGTCGACAGCTCGTAGAGGTTGGCCGCCGCCTCGGCGGGTAGCGGGTATCCCTCCTCGATCCCGCGCAGCCCGGCGGCGAGCAGGAGGGCGTAGGCCAGGTAGGGGTTGCAGGCCGGATCCGGCGCCCGGTACTCGAACCGCGTCGACTCGGGATGGCCCTTCTTGACCACCGGCACCCGGACGAGGGCGGAGCGGTTGTTGCGCGCCCAGCTCACGTACACGGGCGCCTCGTACCCCTTGACCAGGCGCTTGTAGGAGTTGACCCACTGGTTGGTGACGGCGGTGATCTCCCGGGCGTGGGCCAGAACGCCGGCGATGAAGCCCTTGGCGACGGTCGAGAGGCCGTACTCGTCAGACGGGTCGTAGAAGGCGTTGATGTCGCCCTCGAACAGTGACATGTGGGTGTGCATGCCCGACCCCTGCTGGCTGGCGAAGGGCTTGGGCATGAAGCTGGCGTGCACCCCCCTGGCGATGGCGATCTCCTTCACCAGCAGGCGGAAGGTGATGACGTTGTCGGCCATGGAGAGGGCGTCGGTGTACCGCAGGTCGATCTCGTGCTGGCTGGGGGCGTCCTCGTGCTGGGAGTACTCGACCGGGATGCCCATCTCCTCCAAGGTGAGGATCGTCGACTTGCGGAGATCGCTGGTGAGGTCCGAGGCCATGAGGTCGAAGTACGAGCCGGTGTCGAGCGGCTCGGGCGCCCGGCCGGGCGCACCGGATGCGAAGTAGAAGAACTCCATCTCCGGGGCGACGAAGAAGGTGAACCCCCGCGACCGGGCCTTCTCCAGGGCCCGGCGCAGCACGTGGCGGGGGTCGCCCTTGAAGTTGGTGCCGTCCAGGTTGAGCACGTCACAGAACATCCGGGCGGTGACGCTCTCCTCGGCATTGTGGGGGAGCAGCTGGAAGGTCTTGGGGTCGGGCTTGGCCAGCATGTCCGACTCCTGGACGCGGCTGAAGCCGTCGATCGCCGAACCGTCGAAGGTCATGCCCTCCTCGAGGGCGTCCTCCAGCTCGGCAGGGGTGATGTCGAAGTGCTTCGGCGTGCCGAGCACGTCGGTGAACCACAGCTGGACGAAGCGCACGCCTCGCTCCTCCACCGTCCGCAGCACGTAATCCTGCTGGCGCTCCATCGGTCCTCCTCGGCTGCGTCCGGCGGCTATCTTCGCAGCCCGTGAGTGGGCCGCCGACTTCGGGCGCGCCGGTTCACAGTGTGTTCACATTCGGGATACAGACGCGAAACGGCTCAGCACCATGCTGCGCCGGGCACCGGCCGCAGGCGCGGCCGCCATCCTGCAAGGAGGAATCGTGCAGCAGCGCACGCCCAAAGAGGTGCTGGACCTGGCCGGGGACGAGGGGGTGGAGGTCGTCGACCTCCGCTTCTGCGACCTGCCGGGGCTGACCCAGCACTTCTCGATCCCCGTCGCGCAGCTGACGGCGGACGCGTTCGAGGACGGGTACGGCTTCGACGGGTCGTCGATCAGGGGGTTCCAGGAGATCCAGGAGTCGGACATGCTCCTGTTCCCGGACTCCAACACGGCGGTGATCGACCCGTTCCGCCAGCACAAGACCTTGAACATGAACTGCTTCGTGCGCGACCCGATCACCGGCGAGCCGTACACCCGCGACCCCCGCTACGTCGCCCAGAAGGCTGAGGCCTACCTGGCCTCGACCGGCATCGCCGACACCGTGTACTTCGGTCCTGAGGCTGAGTTCTTCATCTTCGACGACGTGCGCTTCCACTACGACCAGCACTCGTCGAGCCACTCGGTCGACTCGGTCGAGGGGTCATGGAACACCGGGCGGGACGAGGGCCCCAACCTGGGCTACAAGATCCGTTACAAGGAGGGGTACTTCCCGGTCCCGCCCATGGACCACTTCCAGGACCTCCGCTCGGAGATGATCCTGACCATGGAGCGCCTCGGCATCGAGATCGAGGTCCAGCACCACGAGGTCGGCACCGCGGGTCAGGCGGAGATCGACATGAAGTACGACACCCTCCTGACCATGGCCGACAAGCTGATGCTCTACAAGTACGTGGTCAAGAACGTGGCCCACGCCGCCGGCAAGACCGCCACCTTCATGCCCAAGCCGATCTTCCAGGACAACGGCTCCGGCATGCACGTGCACTCGTCGCTGTGGAAGGGCGGGGAGCCGCTGTTCTACGCCGAGACCGGCTACGCGGGGCTGTCGGACATGGGCCGCTGGTACATCGGCGGCCTGCTCAAGCACGCCCCCGCCATCTTGGCCTTCGCCGCCCCGACGACCAACTCCTACAAGCGCCTGGTCCCGGGTTACGAGGCGCCCGTCAACCTCGTGTACAGCCAGCGCAACCGCTCGGCCTCGTGCCGGATCCCGCTGTACTCGAAGAGCCCCAAGGCCAAGCGCGTGGAGTTCCGGTGCCCGGACCCGTCCTGCAACCCGTACCTGGCCTTCTCCGCCATCTTGATGGCGGGCCTGGACGGCGTGCAGAACCGGATCGAGCCGCCGCCCCCCGTCGACAAGGACCTCTACGACCTCCCCCCGGAGGAGCTGGCCAAGGTGCCCCAGGTCCCGGGCTCGCTCGACGCCTCCCTGGCCGCCCTGGAGGCCGACAACGACTTCCTCAAGGCCGGCGGGGTGTTCACGGACGACCTCATCGAGACCCACATCGCCTACAAGCGGGCCAACGAGATCGACGCCATCCGCCTGCGCCCCCATCCCTACGAGTTCGCCCTCTACTACGATATTTAGGGTTTTGTGCCCCCTGACCAGGACTTTCTTGGTCAGGGGGCGGTCGATGTCCGCGAGATGTCCGCGGGATTCGGCCGCAGCATGGCGTCCACGGCCGTCCGGGTGCGGTCTTCCTCGTCGGGGAAGAGGTGCCCGTAGACGTCTAGCGTGGTCTTCGCGCTGCTGTGGCCGAGGCGCGTCTGGATGACCTTCACCGACGCCCCGGAGCGGATCAGCATCGAGGCGTAGAAGTGGCGTAGGTCGTGCGGCGTCGCCCAGGCGGGGAGCTTGGCCTTGGTCCGTGCGGTGCCCCACACCTCTGCCCAGGGATGCTGCTGGACCGGCCCGCCGCCACGGGTGGTGAACATCACGCCGAGGTCCGGATGCACCGCCCACTCCTTCATGTGGGCGGCGAGCGCCGTGCCGACGACGTCGGGCAGGGGGACGGTCCGGTACGACGAGGGCGTCTTGAGCGGGGCCAGGCCGACACCGCCACCCTCACGGCGTGCGATCTGTTGATCGACGCGTACGGTCCGGCGGAGGAAGTCCACCCGGTCGGCCGCCAGGCCGAACAGCTCGCCCGGCCGCAGCCCGAGCCCGGCTCCCGCGATCACGAGCGCTTGGTAGCGGGCTGGCACCGCCTTGCTCATCGCGAGGATCTGGGCGACGTCGAGGACTTGGAGCATCGACGGCGTGCGGTTCGAGGGCAGCTTGACGTCGACGCACGGGCTGGCGGCGATGATCCGGTCCCGGACCGCGGCTCGGAACACGGCGACGACTCGGCCGTAGACGACGGCCACCGTGCTCGGCGCGAGAGCGGCGCTGAGCCGATGAACGAGGCTCTGCACGTCGCTGGTGCGCACCGAGGCGATCGGACGGTCGCCGATGATCGGGTACACGTGGAGGCGGAGCTGCTGCTCGACGGAGATCTCGGTGCCCGTCCGGTGGATCTGGACCTTCCTCCACGCTTCGGCGAAGTCCTTGAAGGTCACCTTTCCGGCGACCGGATCGACGTACGCGCCGATCAGCTTCGAATGATCGACTGACGTCAACCACGCATGGGCGTCGACCTTGCGGGCGAAGGTCTTGCTCTTCTCTCGACCGTCCGGCCCACGGATGCTGGCTTGCCAGTTACCCGACCGGCGCACGACGTGACCCATGGCGCCTCCCCTCTCGCGTCTCCAGGATGCCCGAGCGGGGTGACAAACTTCACCGGGCTACTGGGACCGGACCCATGCCATCACCTCGGCCGGGTCGTACCGCAGGTGCTTGCCGACCCGGTGCGCCGCCGGCCCCGTACCGACATATCGCCAGCGGTGGAGCGTGGTGACCGGCACGCGGAGGTACGCGGCGGTCTCCTCTGTGGTCCAGAGTTCGACCGGCTGGCCGTGTTGGATCTGCACGTTCGCGCTCATGGGTTCGCGTCCACCTCCACCCCTACAGAGCCACTTGAGAGGGGTCGCGACGGGACACCGACCTGTACGATCGGAGTGAGATGACGAAGGCCGAGTTGCACCAGATCGTTGAGGATCTCCCGGACGACGCCGTCGAGGGCGCCTCCGTGCTGTTGAAGCGAGTCGCTCTCGGCCAGCTCGATCCCGAGCAGGCGTGGGCGTGGAGCCCGGAGTGGCAGGCGAAGCTTGAAGCGTCGCTCCTCGACCTCCAGCGTGGTGCGGTGACCCACTACGCCAGCGATGACGAGTTCCTGAACGCCCTGTAGTCCCCGCCGCCGCCTCCGCGACACGTGCCCACCTACGCCACGACCGAGAGCTTCCTGCGCGACCTCCGTGGCCTCACGTTGGCGCAGCGGGCGGCGTTCCGGCGAGCGGTCGAGCACTTCGTCGACGACCTGCGCGCCGGGCAGTTCCGCGCTGGGCTGCGGGTCAAGGGCATCCAGGGCATGCCGGGCTGCTTCGAGATGACCTGGGCCGGCGACGGTCGGGCGATCTTCACCTACGGGGCTGAAGTCCGGCCCGGCGAGCGCCACATCATCTGGCTGGCCGTCGGTACGCACGCGATCCTGCCGTAGCCGCCGCGTGGCCCTCGCTTGACGGGCGCCGATCATCGGCTGAGCCGCGGGCCGCGGTCGGGGGCTCGCGCCGGCGTCGGAGAAAGGTGATCCCGGCCGTCGTACCGGGGCGCCGGCGTGCGATCCGGCGCTTTGCCGCCGGTCAGCTCGACGGCTTCGGCGGCGGCCATGGCGGCGCGGGCGCGAGCGGGGCCGTCCCGGTGGCCGGGCGGCAACACGCGGCCGATGGGCCCGTCGCTGGTGATTCCGTGGGCTTCACGCCAGAGCGCGACTCCGGCCACGGCGTTGGCCCATCGGGCTCGGGCGTCGGGTTCGGTGGGCGGCGTCCCGAGGGCTTTCGCCCAAGCGGGCGGCGGTCCCGTCTGGTAGTCGGCGGCGAGGTCGGCACGGCTGCGGGTGACGCCGGCGGCGAGCCCGTCGAGGTAGGCGGCGACGTCTGGTCGGGTGGACGGCGGGGTGGCGGGGACGAGGCCGGCCACGAGTGTCGGATAGGGCAGCAGCTCGCCGACCGGGAAGTATCGGGCCGCGAACAGCATGCTCGTCGCTGAGGCGACGTCGACGAGCTTGTCGTCGGGGGCGTCGAAAAGGATGCCGACGAGGTCCAGGCCGCGCTCGGTGGCCAGCTCGGCTTGTTCGATGAGCCGCCACGCGTCCGGTTGTTCCAGCAGTTCGGGCACGCCTCGGGCGTCCAGGACGCCGGCCAAGGTTTGTTCGGCGAGGGTGCGGGTGGTGTGGCGGTGACGGCTGAACAGCTCGGCGGCGTCGTATTGGTGGGCGACCGCCGCGTCGAGGGCCTCGCCGGCGCTGACGGCGGGCTCGTTGGCCAACACGTCGCTGAGGATGTCTCGGGCTGACCGCTGCGGATGGTGGCCGCCTGGCTCGTCGTCGAGGGTGGCGGTGACGACCCGGACCATGTTGGTGTCGGCCCCCCGGCTGGTGGCCACGTAGGCGAAGCTGCGTTCGTCGCCGGGCTGCACGAGGGCGAAGGCGTGGGCGACGGTGATGCCTTGGGCGCCGTAGCCGGTGAGGGCATAGGACAGTTCCACATGGTCGGCGACGTAGTCGGCGGGCAGGCTCGTCGTCTGGTCGGAATCGACCCGCCGCACCGTGAGACTCCCGTCGTGGTTCCTGCTGGTGACTTCCCACCGGTCCCGGTTCTTGACGAACGCCGCATCTCCCGGCCCGGTGCGGAGCCGGCGGTCGTTGCGGCGGGTAACGATGAGGTCGCCGACTCCGGCCACCGATCCGTCGTGCAACTCGACCCCGCTGGCCTCGACCCGGCCGTCGGCGACCCGGTCGGCCCGGGCCCGCTCGGACAAAGCCTGGACGCTGAGGTTGTCCGACACGATCATCACCGCAGCGCTCGGGTCGGTGGCGGTGGCGTCGCGGTAGGCGCGGTAGGTCTCCTCGAGCATCTGGGCGTAGCTGCCCTCCCGGATCCGGTCGTGCGCGTCGTACACGTCGATCACGCTCGGGTCGCCGGCGCGCAGCCTCAGGGTGGCGTCGGCTTCCCAGGCGTGGCTGAACCGGTGGAGTTCGCTGAGCTCGGGGGCGTTCCCGGCGCGGGCGACGATGTCGAGGGCGCCGCCGGCGCCGACCGCCTTGGCCTGGCGGGGGTCGCCGATGAGACGCACCAGCGCCTTATGTTCCCGGCCGACCCGCACGACGTCGCGGACGTCGAGAGTGGTGGCCATCGAAGCCTCGTCGATGAGGATCAGATCGCCCGGGCCCGGCAGGCCCATCCCCCGGTCCCACGACCACAACGCTTTGGCCACCGTCTGGCCTGGGACACCCACGGCCTCGCCCAGCCCGGAGGCCGCAACCGCGGTGGGGGCGAGGACGTGGACGCTGCGTCCGGCGTCGGTGTGGGCCCGCACCAGGGCGGCCAACGCAGTTGTCTTGCCGGACCCGGCCGGTCCGATCATGGCGGAGAGCGAAGATGAAGGATCGGCGAGGCGGACCATCGCCGCGGCCTGATCGACACCGAGCCCGTCGAGGTAGGCGGACATCGAGACCCGCCCGGTCATGGCCTCCCGGGCTTTGAGTTCCTCGGCGAGGGCGTCGCGGCCCTCTACCTGTTCGGCGCGTGCCCCGACGAGCAATGTCAGATTCGTGGCGTGGCGTCGTGCGGCAACCGTCGCCTTGTCGGCCGCCTTCTCGGCTTCGTCGACCGCTCGCATGTCGTTCGCTCGTGCTCGTCGGAGCCGCTCGGCCGCCGACTCGGCCCGGCTGCGGGGATCGAGGCTGATCGCGGGATGGGCGTGGCGCAACCTGAGGGCCTCGTCGCGCAAACGGACCTGCTCGGACTTTCGGGGACCGTGCAACCCGTGCACGGCCAACCTCGCCTCGATCTCAGCAACCCGGACGGCCGCCGTGTCCTCGGCGGCCACCTCAGCCCGCACGGCGGCGGACGCCGGCGACTGCTCACGAACGTTGGCGGCCGCCGATCTCGCGTCGGCCGCCGCCGTCTCGATCCCGGGAGCCTCGACGTCTGCCTTCGCGATGGCCGCTTCCAGAGTGGCGATCTGGGTTTCGGCCCCGGCTACCCGCCGGACGAGGTCGTCGTCTTCGAGCATCGACCAGCCCGCCCGGAGCCTTCGGTCCTTCTCGGCGGGTGCCGGGGAGCGGACGGCGGCCAGCTCCGCTAGTTCACGCTCGGCGTCGATGATCGCCCGGGAGGTGAACAGTTGCTCGCCCCGGCGGGCGAAGACGCTCATCCCGTCCGCCCGCCGCAGGACATCGGGCACCTGCCCGCCGACATCCGCGACCGCCAAGCTCACCGAATCGGCGTCGGCTTCAACCGCGCGGGCGAGCGCCGAGACCGAGGCGTCGTCGACCCTGACGCCGGCCTCCCGGAGCTCGGCTGCGGCTTCGCGCTCGATGTCCCGGCGGTTCCAGGTCGCCGCCCGCTCCTCCAGGCGTGCCACCACCAGCTCGGCCCGCTCGTTGCTGGGCGCATCGGCCACCGGCAGCGGCCGGGCCTTGCCGACCGTGGCCGCCACCACCGTGGCGCTCACCTCCTCCGGGGAGACACCGAGGAGCCCGGCTGCTCTCGCCAGCCACTGTTCGCGCTCGGCGGCCCAGCTCCGCTGCTCGCTCGCCGGGCGTTCCATCAGTACCGCCTGACGGGCGAGCGTGGCGGTTGCCACCCGGTCGGGGGCGTAGCCGTGGGCGTCGGTGTAGTCGCCGACCAGGCGGGCCAGGGTGGCATCCACCTGGGCGGCCCGGGAGGAGAACAGCGAGATCAGCTCATCGGAGATCCCCTCGAGCTCGGGGAGGGCACGTCCCCGCGGCCCTGGCGGTGGCGGACGCCGACCCTGAGGTCGTCGCTCAGCCGGGCGAGCAGCGAACCGGTGTAGATCTCCCCAACCGATGCCGCCGCCCGGTACATCGCCCGCGAGTCCAACCGTCCCCACCGGCCCGACCCGACGGTGCGGACCATCGCCGAGAGAGCCAGGTGGGTGTGCAGCTGGGGGTCGCCGGCCCGGTTGAACCAATGCTCGAACGCCGCCGCCGTGACCCCGTCGACGTCGACCTGGGCGACTCCGGCGGCGCCGAGCCGGGTGCATGCCACGTCGGCCTCGAAGTGGGCCAGGGCGTCGCGCCATGCTGTCTCGTGCGCTTGTTGGATGTTGGCTATCAGCCTCGGCCGGTCGGGGCCTCGCCCTTGCGCGACGTCGAAGACCGAGTTATCCACAGACAAGACGCTCCACAAGACGGCGCGCACGACACACCGAGCGGGTAGTTGTCCACAGACAAGACGCTTCACAAGACACCGCGCACGACATGGCCACCTCGAAGGTCACTGCTCAAGCACACGCGCTGGTGTCTCGCGCCCGGGGATCGCCCGGGTCGGGGGGGTGGTTGACGACGAGCTGGGTAGGCGCTGGAGCGATACCGAGCGGTCAGGACGCCTCGCCACTCATGCCCGGCGCGCTCCGGTAGCCGGCATTTCCGCTCGTCGACGCCGATAGGGCGTGCGTCGGGGGTAGGACCGAAGCGGTTCCGACGTAGCCTCGTGGAGTGAGCAGGGGCAGCGCTGTCGATCCTCGGGACGAAGCGGGCGAGCGTTCACTCCGAGCACGGCTGAACGTCCAGTCCGTCGCGGTGATCGTTGTTGCTCTGATCGCGTGTGTCACGACACTGGTGCTTATCTGGAGGTTTGCGTGGACCACGATGACCCAGCAGCCGAGCTGCCCATCGGGGACGGTAAGCGTCTACGTCCACGACGCTCCCATGGTCTGTCGATTCCCTGACGGTCACACCGAGCCGTCGGAAGGGGACTAGGAGGACGCGCCTTGCCGCTGTGAAGGTCGTGGCGGCACGCCGGGCCCGAGGCCACGCGCGGAACGTGCCGATCGCGGTCGTTCCGGGCGGCTCGCTCCCGGGGCAGGACCGATGGATGTCGCCGCCAACTCCGCCGAGCGGAGCAATACTCGCTTGGTGATCTCCTGCGAGGCGCCCCAGTGGTGGTCTCGGTACCAGCAAATCGGCATAGTCGTAGCGATCGGCGGAGGAGCGGCCATGCTCCTGCTCGCCGCCATCGCGCACGACGCCGCATCGGTGGCGCTAATCATCATCGGGGGGCTGTGGTGCGTCATGGGAATCTTGGGTCTCAGGCAATTCAGGACCCTCGCCACGTTCGTCACCTTCGACGGCAAGGTGATCGAGTTTCGCTGGCCCGAAAGGCAACTGGTGGTCCCGGTCGGGGATCTGGTCGCCGTCAGCCGATCGAGGTGGGATCTGCAGCGGGTGTCGTGGCTCAAGATCGAGACTCGCTCAAATGGAGTCGTAAGGCTGCCTCCGCGCCTCGACAATGTGATCGAGTTGCTGATGGCTCTCAAGGAGGCGAACCCTGAGCTTCGGCTCGTTAACGTCGCGTGATGAGGACCTTGACCCGGCATGACCGATCCGACGCCTGGAGGGTCGAGGGCGGCATGAAAGTGCCGTTTCCGGATGTTGCCGGGCGCCTATGGCCACGGTCTGACGCGATCGGTATCGCCGGCCGGAACATTTCCGGGCGGTAGGTGGCCCCGCCGTACGGTCTTCAGCTCGAGCGATAACGACACTTACGCGCCGGGGTGCAGCCCGACCAGAAGGAACCCGCTCGGTGGCACGGCCGTCGGGGTTGTGATGTCGCCGCTCGGGCCAAAGCAGGTCGGGATCTGGCCGCTTCCGTCGGCCTCCACACTGTGCACAATGTGCAGCAGGTTCTGGAGCAGGACTTCGATGCGCAGCGGCGGGATGGTCGGGCTACACACGTCCCGCCATTCGCCGATGACCAAATTGGCCCCGGGGTCTACGACGTCGGTGTCGCTAAGGCTCACGACGCCGAATGTGATGGTCCGGCCTGTCCTATCGAGAATTGCCAGCCCCGGTGGCTGCACGAGTCGGCAGGCTGTCGTCGCCACGATGTCGAAGCTGATCGACCCGCCTCCTCCAGTGACGGCGGGACCGATCACCGCGTTCGTGACGGCAAGCGAGGTCGCAGAGCACACGTCGAGGAACCGCTCAGCGGTTGTGGAGGTGCCCATCGCGGAAGGCTGAGAGAGGGCGGGCGCCCTCGGCGGGTGAGAGGTTGACGTTGTGCATCCCCCCAGCGAGGCCCATATCACCACCGCTGCCGTCGCCCACCTTCGCGAGGTCCTCGGACGCTCAGACCCCCATCGTGCTGATCAGGTTCCCGTGCCCCGCCGGTATCTACACCTTCCGCTCGGGCAGCCTCAAGTGCCCATCGGAGTCGTGGGCGGTGGCACCGTGGTCGATGGGGCCACGGTGCAGCTCGGAGCGTGCTCTCCGGATGTGGGTGTTGCCGTTGATAGGGGGGTGCCGGTTCGGTCGAGGGCGATGATCGACGTGACCGTCCGGTCGATGGTGCCGAGGTAGGCGTCGGAGTGGTCGGGTTGGGGGAGAGGGACCGCGTAGTAGCGGATGTCACTGTGCGAACCGGGGACCGTCGCGACGCTGAGGGTGCCAGTAGTGGTGACAATCTCGATGGTTGCGATGTCGGCTCCGGTGTCGCCGGTGACGAAGTCGTATGCGCCGATCTGCGCGAAGCCGAACCCGAAGCTGTTCAAGCAGACGCTCGGGGCGGGACCCGCGGGGTGAGTGGTGCCACACCCGCCGCTACCAGGTTGGAGCTTCGCAGGGTCAGACGGGTCCTGGAGCAGTTCGCAGTGCCCCAGGTGGCTGTCAAACACGACAAGTTGCCATCGTTGATACCCGATCGCACCAGACGCGACCACCGTGACGGGACCGGTAGCCGGTCCGAACGGACCCGGGATGTAGGGATTCGGTTGGGTCAACGATGGTGGGGTCTGCGCTTGGCCCGCAGCTTTGACCCGGTCGTCTGCGGTGTGGTCGAGCCCCAGTACCCCGGCGACCACCACGACCACGGCAGCGAAAGCGCCGACCGCTGATTGTGTTCGTCGACGACGGATCTTGGTCGCCCTGCGCCGCAGGTCATCGAGTGGCGGAGGAGGGAGCGGCGGGTTTGCCACAAGGCGCGCCGCGGCTTCGTGCAGTTCAACCACCGTCTACCTCCTGCGGTTCAAGGCGTAGTTGTGTCTCCAGCCGTCGCCGGGCTGCGATCAGGGTGGCCGACACCGTCGATCGGCTCACCCCGGTTGCCTTGGCGATCTCGGACTCGGTGAGGTCTGCGACGTAGCGCAGCACTATCGCTGCGCGCTGGCGGCTGGGAAGGTCACGAACGGCTGCCCAGATCTCCTCATGTGCCTCCGGCAGGGCAATGGGGGCGACGGGCGGTTGGGCGTGAAGACGACGACGCTCTATGGCTGCGCGACGGGCACGGCGGCGCAGGACGTTCAGCGCGACCCGGTACACCCACCCTCCGGGAGAGACCATCGCACCCACGGTGTCCCAGCGCAGCATGGCGCGGGCCAGAGCCTCATCGGTCGCCTCGGCCGCTTCGTCGAGGCTGCCCGCCAATAGGGTCATGGCCGACAGCAGCCGAGGATGCTGTGTGCGATACCAGTCCTCGAAGTCGGGGATTGTGGCCACGATCACCAGTAAGAGTCACACGAGGGGCGAAATGCCTAGTCGCCGCCCGAAGATTCGACCGTCGAGCCAGACGAGTGCGGGTGGAACGCCATGCCTCGGTTCGCAACGGCACATTTCCGCTGCCGTCGGGAACCATTGACGCTGACCTATCGTCCAGCAGTCATGAGGCTGGATGGCCGTCTCCGGGCGGCTGCTGTGGTCTTCGTGCTCTGTGCTGCCGGATGCCACGGCGACGGACACTCGCCCACGCCGAGCAACTCCACACCGCCTGCGACGAGCAACGCCACCACCTCGGCGGCATCGACCGGTGCTGCGGCTGCCGAAGCCGCCTGCCACAAGGCATTCGGATCGGCGGTGGTAAACGCAGCCCCTACCACTGTGGGCGAGGTTCGCAGCACCACCATCGGACCAGGCGCAATGCCCGCTGGCAATGCGTTCCGCGCATCCGCGCCCTCCGACCCAGCGGCATGGTGCTGGGTCAGGACGGCGACGGTTTACCGGTCATACGCGGTCAGGCCTACCGGGGAGACCGTCCTGGTCGCAGGGCTCAGCACGTCGGCTGGTGTCCCCGACCCTGGACCTCCCAAGTTCCCGTAGGCCCACGCGCCCGCTACCCGACCGATAATGCCGGCTACCGGAGTGCACCGGGCGGCCCGGACGAGGGGGGCCGACCGTCCGGTATCGCTCAGCCGCCATCCCAGAGCACGCGTGGCCGGGGCCTCTCGACCCCTCCGCCTTCATCCCGTTGCTACCTGATGCCGGGTCGCGCTGGACCGGTCCGGTAGCCGGCGTCTGCCAGCCATCGGCGGGCTCTGCCCCGTCGCCGCTCGTCGCTGAAGCGATACCAGCGTTCCTCCTGCTCAGGCGATCGGGGGAGGGTGTCTTTGAACTTTCGGAACGCTCCTTTGCCGGCGATGGCCTTGTCCAGCCGCTCGGCCGTGACGCGGTCGGGAACGGTGGCGACGAAGTCCTCCATGTCCTCGTACCCGCTGCGTGATCCCTGTGGGGCCACATACAGCCAGCGTTTCGCGTCGTCGAAGTCGGGATGGGCCTCGTCGGATTCGGTGGCGTACTCGATGGCCGCAGCCGGCCATACCTCGCCGCTCTCCAGGTCAAGCAGGCCTCCGTCTTCGCCCAGGCCAGCTTCGAGCACATCGGCCAGATCCTCGAGGTCCACATTCAGCGGCCGCAGCGCCGGCCACGTCCGGCGGCCCGTCGCCGCCTCGAGTTCGACGGCCAGCTCCTCGTCGCCGGGCCACCCACGCGCTCGGAGGGCCAGCGCACAAACCGTCGGCCAGGTCGAGAGCGCCCTGCACGTCGGCGGCGAGCGCGGCGACGATCCCGTCACCGACCAGCTGGAGGACCTCGACGGGCACCTGCCCGGCGAGTGCGGCGATCAACGCTGGTCCGTCGGCGCGGGCGACAGCACCTCGAAGGACTTGGAGTAGCGGCCGCTCCACCCCGATGATCCTTGCCCATCCGGCCAGGCCGCATCGGCTCCCCAGCGATCGATTCGCACCCGGCGGAGCTGACGAGAGGGTCGGTGCGGCGTGCTGGGCGGGGGTTATCGTGCCCGTCATGGCGTTGGCGTGGCCGTTGCGGGTCGGGTCCCACGAGGTCGTCCCGGTGGAGGTGGAGGCCGGGACCGACAAGTTCCACCTTGTCCAACGCCGCCCAGGTGAGGAGACACCCGGCGCCGGCGGGCACGAACCCGACGACCGCTCTCCGATGACGCCAGATCCGTGGCTCAAGGGTGACCACGACCGGGTCTGGGAACCTCGGACACTGTGCGGCAGGCCCGCCGGGTTGGTGAGCGACGGCGACGGACTCGACCTGCTGGGCGCCGATCAGCGGCGCCTGTGCCAGTCGTGCTGGCGGGCCGTGGAAGGGTGGCTGCGCGCCCCTGGCCCCGCCCGCGGCGAGAGCGAGGCCATCGCCTGGGCGGTGGCCACCGTGTTGGAGATCGGTGAGGCGATGATCGACGGCGTCCCGATCTCCCCGTTTCGAGTCGATCCGCCGCGAGATCCGGTCCGAGCTCAAAGCTGCCGTCGGCGGCTCGGTGCGCACCGCCAAGATCGGGCCGGCATCGCTGTGGGTGTGGTCGGGTCTCGTCAACGACGCCCAAACCCCCGAGGCCAGGGCCGAGGAGATGCGTGCCGCCGCCGAACGCATGTGGACGCTCGACCAAGGGGAACCCGTTCCGCCGGCCCGTTGGCGTCGAGATTGGTCCGAGATCATCTCCGGATGACGACGGTGACCAAGGCGTCGGGCTGGGGACCGCAACCGCCGGGGGCGGACTCGCGGAGATGCCTCGTGCGGGATGGGACCACGTGGCGGTCGACCCTCCGAACCGTGACTGGCTCCCGGGGGCGGCCATGTCCGCGAGATGTCCGCGGGATGTCCGCGAGAGGATGAGTTTCGACGCGAGGCGACGCGAGACGATGCAAGGCGAAAGTCCTGGTCAAGGCACGTTTTCGAGCGAAGGCGCAGATCGGCAAAATGGGCTCGATAGTTCGCCCTCTACTACGACATCTAGGCGCGCCGGTCCCTGATCCGGGTTCCCCGGGTCAGGGACTCGGGTGCAGCGATACGGTCGGTCGTCCGCCCACCCGTGGAGGTGACCGATGGCCGAGCCCGCCTCAGCACCCAAGCCCACCCTGCTCGCCGAGTTCAAGACGTTCCTGCTCAGGGGCAACGTCGTTGACCTGGCCGTAGCGGTGGTGGTCGGAGTCGCCTTCGGCGCCGTCATCACCGCCCTGGTCAAGGACATCTTGACCCCGATCATTGCCGCCATCGTGGGCAAGCCCGACTTCGCCGGTCTGGCCTTCACCGTTCACAAGAGTCGGTTCCTCTATGGCGACTTCATCAACGCTGTCGTGTCGTTCGCGTCGATCGCGGCGGCGGTGTTCTTCTTGGTGGTCAAGCCGGTGAACTACCTCATCCAGCGACATCGTCCCGAGCCCGGGCCGGTGGCGGAGATCAGGGAGTGCCCCGAATGTCTCTCCAAGATCCCGGTCGGTGCCCGACGGTGCGCGTTCTGCACCGCCGAGGTGGCGCCTGCTTGAGGGCTCAGGCCAGGACCCGCTTGCGGAACCCCTTGATGCCGAGGAAGAGGAAGATGGCGCAGGCACCGATCAGCGCCGGGTACACGACGTAGAGGTGCATGTGGGGCAACCCGGTGACCGCGGCACGCAGGCCCTCGTTGACGTAGATGAGGGGGTTGACCAGCACCAGCGTCTGGAGCCAGTGGAAGCCACCGAGGTGGACCGGGCGCAGCTTGGTCCACGAGTAGTAGGTCCCTCCGAGGAAGGTGATCGGCAGCACGATGAAGCCGAACATCAGGCCCAGGTTGCGAGGCTCGAACTTCGTCCCCAGCAACAGTCCGAGCGCCGAGAAGGCCACGCAGGCGGGCGGGATCATGGTGGCCAGGATCAGCCAGTGGAAGTCCAAGTTCGCGTGCACGCCCTTGGCGTGGATCACGGCGGCGATCGGGAAGACGATGGCGGCGGCGATCACCCCCTGGATGGCGCCGGAGATGACCTTCGTCACGGCGACCAGCCATACCGGGCAGGGGGCCTGGACGCGGTCCTCGATCTCCCGGGTGTACCCGAACTCCTGGGACAGCTGCATGGCGACGGCTTGGATGCCCTGGAACATGATCGAGATGCCGATCACGCCCGGGACCAGGATCGAGGCGAAAGCCGATTCGCCACGGAGGGCGGCGGCCAGCGCGGCACCGTGCAGGCCGGCGGTGGGTGACGCGCCCACCCCCTGGCCGATCGTGGGGAAGACGTAGAGGAAGACAAAGACCAGGAGGAAGGGTTGCACCAGGGTTCGGATCACGAACTCCCCGAGGTTCTTGCGGAGCACGGTGAGGTCCCGCTGGAGCAGCCCGGCGAAGGCCGCCCATGCCGCTTGGGACGCCGGACGGGGCTCGGTGATGAGGCTGCGGTGGGCGGGCGCCGCCCCGGCGGCGCTGGTGGGAGTGGTGACGGTGGTCATCAGTCGCGCAGGTCCTTCCCGGTGAGGTTGATGAACACGGTCTCGAGCGATGGCTCGGTCACGGACAGGTCCTGGACCTCGAAGCCGGCCACCTCCGAGAGTCGGATGATCCTGGGGAGCAGGCTGGCCGCCCCCTTGACGTGGGCCTCTACCGCCCCGTCGACCTGGCGCGTCCGGGTCACGCCCTCGAGCTGCTCGGCGATCACGTGCTCGAACTGGGCGGGGTCGCGGTCGGGCCGGACGGTCACGATGGTGTCGGCCCCGACGCTCTGCTTCAGGGCCCTCGGGGTGTCGAGGGCGAGGATCTTGCCGTGGTCCATGATCGCCACCCGGTTGCAGAGCTGGTCGGCTTCCTCCATGTAGTGGGTGGTGAGCATGATCGTCTGGCCCTCGGCGTTGAGCTCGCTGAGGATTTCCCACAGGGCCAGCCGGCTCTGGGGGTCGAGCCCGGCGGTGGGCTCGTCGAGGAACAGCACGGCCGGACGGTGGAAGATCGACCGGGCGACCATCAGGCGCTGTGCCATCCCGCCCGAGAGGGCGTAGACCGACGCCTTGGCCCACTTCGAGAGGTGGAACTTGGCCAGCAGCTCGTCGGCGATCGTCCGACACTCCTTCCCGGGCATGCCGAACAACCGCCCGTGGAAGTAGAGGTTCTCCCAGCAGTTGAGCTGGCGGTCGAGGGTGTTCTGCTGGGAGACGATCCCCATGAGCTGCTTGGCCACCGATGGGTGCCGCACCACGTCCACCCCGCCCACGAACGCCTCGCCCGAGGTGGGCACGACCCGCGTGGTGAGCATCCCGGCGGTGGTGGTCTTGCCCGCGCCGTTAGGACCGAGCAGGCCGAAGATCTCCCCCTGGTGAACGGCGAGGTTGAGGTCGTCGACGGCCTTGAAGTCGGTCCCGGGGTAGGACTTCGTCAGGTGGACCGTGCGGATGGCCTCGGTGACGGGGGCGGCCCCGTTGGTCGGGGGGGCGGCGCTAGCGGTTGGCGTCGGCAGGGACACGGGCGTCCTCCAGGGCGCGGTGGACGGCTTCGAGGGCGGCCGACATCGCGGCCACCTGATCGTCGTCCAGGTATCGGGTGAGTTGGTGTTCCATGCGGTCGGCGACGTCCTTGAGCTCGGCCCACCGGTCCTCGCCGAGGTCGGTGAGCTCGATGCGGACGACGCGCCGGTCATGGGCGTCCCGTCGGCGCTCCACCAGGCCTTCCGCGCAGAGCCGGTCGAGGTGCCGGGCGATCGTCGGGCCCTCGATCCCGATCTGGCCGGCGAGCTGCACCTGGCTCAGGCCGGGGCTGTGGTGGGCGTGGCTGAGGACCGCCCACGTAGGGATGGTGGCGCCGTGCTCCCCCAAGCTGGCCTGGAAGTGCTCTCGGAGGGCTTTGCCGAGGAACACGATCCGCTTGGTCAGAGGGTCGGCCGGAGCGGCAGGACGCATAGGTAGCTAACTATTAGCACGCCACCGATCTGGGTTCAAGGGGCTCCCCGGTAGGTCGGCCCCAGGGGCGGCCCGTCGGCGCCGTAGAACAGGCGCTCGGTGACGCGCCGGCACCGCCGGGTCACCCGTTGGTACTCCTCCCTCAGGTCGGGGCCGGTGGTACCCAGGCTGCGGGCCAGCTTCCCGAGCTGATCGGCCCGGGAGGGGAGGGCGTCGCCCGGGGCGCCGCGGACGAGGTAGAGGCGGTTGCGGGTCCGTTCGCAGTACTCGTAGGCGGCGCTCAGGGCGTCGGCGTCATCGGCATCGATGTGCCCGGCCTCCCGCAGCGCTCGCAGCGCCCCCAACGTCCCGGCATGGCCCCAGAGCCGGTGGCGCAGCTGGAGCAGCTGGACCGTCCACTCGACGTCGGCCAGGCCGCCCCGCCCGAGCTTGAGGTGGAAGGCGGGGTCGTCGGTTGCGGGGATCCGCTCGCGTTCGATGCGGGCCTTCATGCGCCGGATCTCCCGTTCGTCGTCGTCGGTGACCGACCGGGCGAGGAAGCCCCGTGCCACGTCGGCGAACCGGGCACCGAGGTCAGGGTCGCCGGCGGCGAAGCGGCCCCGCAGCAGGGCCTGGCGCTCCCAGGTCCGCGCCCAGCGCTGGTAGTACTCCTGATAGCCGGCCAGGCTGCGGGCCAGCGGCCCCTGCTTGCCCTCGGGTCGCAGGTCGAGGTCCAGGGTCCACAACCGCTCGGCCGGTGTGGGGCCATTGACCAGGCGGCGCAACTCGGCGGCGACCCGCTCCGCCGCCGCCGCGTCGTCGTCGGTCCGGCCGCCATGGACGACCAGGACGTCGAGGTCGCTGGCGTACGAGAGCTCGGCGCCCCCGAAGCGGCCCATGGCGACCACCGCGAGGGGCACCGACAGCCCGGTCGTCTCCCGGACCAGGTGGAGCGCCTCGTCCAGAACGGCCTCGGCGAGGGTCGACAGCCCGGAGCCGACGGCGGCGACGTCGTCCTGTCCGAGCAGGTCGCGAACCGAGATCCGCAGCTCCTGGGACCGGCGGAAGCGCCGGAGGACCGCCGCCCGGTCGGCGGGTGGCCGCCAGCGCACGGCGCTGGCCAGATCCTGGCGCAGGCCGACGTCGGTGATGGGACCGGGGTGCCCGGGCTCGGCGAGGTCGGCGACGATCTCCGGATGCCGCTCCAGACCGGTGGCAACCAGCCGGCTGCTACCGAGGAGCAGGCACAGCCGGCGACCGGCGTCGGGCGCGTCGCGGAACATGCGGACCAACGCCCCCGCCTGGTGGGTCCCGGCGGCCAGGGTGCGAAGCCCCAGCAACCCGCCGTCGGGATCGGGCGATTCCGACAGCCATTCCAGCAGCAGGGGGAGGACCTGCTGCATCAGTCGCGACGTACGGGTGAGGCCGTGGGTGAGCTCGCCCAGCGCCTGGCGGGTGCGGGTGGCCTCGGCGAACCCGAAGGCGCCCAGGCGCTCGTTGACCGCCGCCTCGGGCAGACCCGGGGCCATGGACTGGACCCCGCTGAAGGCTTCCAGCAGGGGGCGGAAGAAGAGCCGCTCGTGGAGCGAACGGGCGGCGGCCTGGTGGCGGCGCAGGTCCTGGGTGAAGGCGCCCACGGCGTCATTGGTCTCCGTGCCCCGGTAGCCACAGACCCGGGCCAGTCGCTCCAAGGCCTCGCCGCCGGTGGGGACGGCATGGACCTGGGCCTCGTCCCAGAGCTGGAGGCGGTGCTCCACCATCCGCAAGAAGCGGTAGGCGGCGGCGAGGCGGGCGGCGTCCTCGCCGTCGACGTAGCCGGCGCCGCCGAGGACCTCGAGGGCGACGAGGGTGGTCGGGGAGCGCAGGGATGGATCGGCCCGGCCGTGCACCAGCTGGAGCAGCTGCACGGCGAACTCGATGTCCCGGATCCCGCCCCTCCCGCGCTTGAGCTCTCGGTCGCTGAGGCCGCGCCGGGCCATCTGCTCCTCGGCCCGGGCCTTCATCGCCCGCACCTCCCGCAGCTCGTCGGCGCCGAACGGGCGGGACCACAATGCCTGCCCGGCGGCGGCGGCGAAGGCGGCGCCGACCCCCGGGTCGCCGGCCGCGGGCCGGGCCTTGAGCAGGGCCTGGAACTCCCAGGTGCGGGCCCAGCGCTGCCAGTAGGACCGGAAGGCGTCCAGGCTCCGCACCAACGGCCCGTTGCGACCCTCGGGGCGCAGGTCGGCGTCGACCCGGAAGCACCGACGGGCGAGGTCGAGGGGCGGCCGGACGTCGCCCTCGCCCACGAAGAGGACGTCGACGTCGCTGGCGTAGTTCAGCTCCCGACCCCCGTATTTGCCCATGCCCACGACGGCGATGCCGTGCGCCCCCGGACTTTCCCCCCCGGCGAGCTCCCACGCGCAGGCGAACACGTCATCGGCCATGCGGGCGAGGCCACCGCCGACGGCCTCGAGCCCGTCGCGGCCGGTCAGGTCCCGGGCGGCGATGCGCAGGTACTCGAGCTGCTTCCAGCGCACCAGGTCGGAAGCCGAGCGCTGGGCACAGGGGCGCCGCTCGTCCAGCCGGGCGAGCACGTCCACCGCTTCGGGGTCGGTCTGGCACAGCTGGGTGAGCGAGCGGCTGGCCCCCAGCACGGCGACCAGGGCCTCCCGCAGGGAGGGATCGGCCGCCAGCCGGTCGGGAAGGTCGGGGCGGTCCTCGGTCAGCCGTTGCAGGCCCACGGTGACGAGCGCCGGCGCCGCCGAGTGCTCGGCGGCGTCCACGATGTCGGAGGGCAGCACGGTGCGGGCCACGGAACACAGTCTCACTCGCCGGCGCCGGCGAG
>Ga0102924_1002041_pt1 | contig 22509 bp, 18 predicted proteins | sample PaiPotPPM11metaG_FD_80116 | JGI IMG/M metagenome (GOLD analysis project Ga0102924, IMG submission 80116) | Iron sulfur acid spring bacterial and archeal communities from Banff, Canada, to study Microbial Dark Matter (Phase II) - Paint Pots PPM... ...
GCTTCGCCCTCGTCCTCGCGGACGACGACGCATGACTCGGGGCCGGTGTGGCCTGCTGAACCTTCACCGTAACGGACTTTCACCATCAACTTTCTGCCGGCTTCGCCGGCGCACAGGAGACGAGACATGAAACACGCCAAGGGAACTCGCGAGGAATGGCTGGCCGCCCGTCTGGAGCTTTTGCAGGCGGAAAAGGATCTCACGCGGAAGAGCGACGAGCTCGCCGAGCTGCGGCAGAAGCTGCCGTGGGTTCGTGTCGATAAGGACTATCGCTTCGAGACCCAGGACGGCACGGTGAAGCTGGCCGATCTCTTCAGGGGGCGCTCGCAGCTCCTCGTCTATCACTTCATGTTCGGACCGGAGTACACGGGCGGCTGTCCGTCGTGCTCGATGATTGCGGACGGCTTCGACGGGTTCGCCGTGCATCTCGCGCAGCACGACGTGATGCTGTGTGCCGTGTCGCGCGCGCCGTTCGCGAAGCTAGAGGAGTACAAGCGGCGCATGGGGTGGACGTTCCCGTGGGCGTCGTCGTTCGGGAGCGACTTCAACGCCGACTACAGCGTGTGGTTCAGCGAGGAACAGCAGTTCGGCGACGGCATCGATTACAATTATCGCCGCGAGCCGAAGCGCGAACGGCGCGAGGGCGGCGGGCCCGTGGGGACATTCGCGGCGATGTGCGGGGTCGATACGCCGACGTACGTCCGCGAGCGGCCTGGCATGAGCGCGTTCGTGATCGAGGGCGGCGTCGTCCATCATGCGTACTCGACGTACGCGCGAGGGCTCGACGGTCTCTGGGGCGCCTACCAGTGGCTGGACCGCGCACCGAGGGGACGCAACGAGACGAATCTATGGTGGAAGCGGCACGACGAGTACGACGGACGTTGAGAAAGCGCTCACCCGCTCCGGCGGGGCGGCCTGCCGCCGGCCCCGCCTCAAGGTTCGGGCGACATGTAGATCGATTGCATCTCCGCCGGGTTGAGCGCTCGACCGTACACGTGCACCGAATCGATCTTCCCCGTGAAGGAGGGTCCCGCGTTCACGAGATCCGCCCCGATGACGAGAGTTCCCACGTCGGGCGTCGTCGGCGCGACGATGGGTCCCGTTGCCGACCTGTTGTCGACGTACAACGTGATCTGCGTCGGGATTGTCGGCGTGTAGACGATCGCAAAGAAGGACCACGAGCCGATCGGCAGCCTGAGGAGGCTCGTGTAGTCGTTGCAGCCGCCCCAGAAGGTCGCCTGATCGCCCAGGTCGCCCAGACCGAAGATCTGGCCCGTGCAGTTGTCGGCTCCAAAGTAGACGAGGCCAAGGATGCGGGTGGTCTGCGCGGGCTCGATCCAGGCAGTCAGCGTCCGCGCCTCACTGCCGTTCGGTAGAAATCCCTTGGGCATGGTCGCCTGAATGCTGCCCACGCCGGCGAAGGAATACGCGCTGTCCGGGGTGCCGTTGCGATCGGAGGCGAGGGTCGCGCCGACGACGATCGCGTCGTTTCCGTATCCACTCGCGTCGTTTGCGTTCCCCTGGAAGGGAAAATAGGCCAATAGGTCGCAGTCGACCGTGATGCTCGCGACGGGCGAACCTCCCACGACACCGCTCGCGTTCGATACGGAGCAAGCCTGTTCGATGGGAGACGATGGGAGGGTCATGATCGTGACGGAGTACGTCGCGCCGCTCGCCACAGGGGTGGGGAACGTGAAGCTCCCGTTCGATGAAAGGGTCAGTCTGTCGCCGGCGTTGTTCTGAAGGGTGATCGTTTCGCGCGAAGCGAGCCCTCGCAGCCGGCCGCCAATCGGTTGCTCCTCGCCGCCGAGATTGGCCTGGGACGAGCATCCAGAGAGGACGGTCAGCAGAACGCCGATGGAGCTCCTGAGCACGAGCCGTCGCCCGGCTCTATTGGCCGCGGACGAGTTCCTTGAGCCGTATGGCGAACGGGGTGTCGGGATGCGCGGCCGAGTAAGCATCGGCCTGGGCCTGCGCCGCCGCGCGATCTCCATTCGCCAGCAGCGCCTGGACTCGCAGCACGACCGCTTCCGAAGAAAGGGAGCCAGCCGGGAAATGCGCACCATAGCGGTCTAGCAGCTCAAGGGCTCTTTGGGGATCGTGCTCGGCCAGCGCCCGATGCGCAAGCTCCAGAGCTTTCACCTCGCGGCTCAGTTGATCGTTCGAGGAGGCGGGGCGAGCCGGCCGCGGGGATTCGGCGGCCCGCACCGGCGAGATGGGCGCGGAGACTGATGCCGGGGGAGGGTTCACGCGCGGCGGCTCGGGCCGCAGGGGAACCGCGGACACGGGACGCGGAGCGGGAACCACCGCAGCCGCCGGGGGCGCACTCGCCTGGCGTGCCGCGCGCACCGCGACGCCGCCAGCGACGACGCCGCCCCCGACGAGAGAAAGGATTGCAATCTTGCCAACGAGGGTTAGCCCGCTCTTGGTCGCGGCGGCCACGGGGGCCGCCCCTGCGATCGTGGTCGCGGCCGCCGTCACGCTGAGCGCCCGGAGCGCCCGCGCCCGCGCCAGCGTCTCCGCCGAAGGTTGCACCCCTCGCGCCGCCTCGAGCAGTGCGATCTCGGCGTCTGTCGCCCCATCAGCGGACCAGCGTCGTAGCTCGCTCATCGTCGACCCCGACTTCCGAGGCTCTCGCGGATGTATTCGCGTGCGAGCCTGACGCGCGACGCCACAGTGCCGACGGGTACACCGAGCAGCCGCGCGACCTCCGGCGCGCTGAGCTCTTCGAGCTCGAACAACACGAACGCATCGCGCAATTTTTCGGACATTCCCTCCAGACAGGTGGCCAGCATCGCCAGGGCACGCTTGTTGTCCAGGGCCTGCTCCGGTTGCTGGTCGACCGTCGCCACGCAGAGTGGCTCGCTGACCGGAGTGTCCATGGGAACCTCCCGGCGCCGGCGCAAGGCGCGGCGAATTTCGGACGCAACGCGCAAAGCGATTGCGAGCAGATATTGGCGCTCGCCGCCCGCTCGAATGTCGTCGAGCCGTCGCGCTGCGACGAGGAACACCTGCTGCGCACCGTCATCGGCGCCTACCTCCGGCACGCCGAGATGGCGAAGCGCCCTCCAGACCGTCACGAAATGGGCGTCGACCATCGATCGGAAGCGCACGTCAGGCGCCGTCTCGCGTGCGGTGATCGTGGGTGGCAGTGCGCGCTCGATCACCAGGAAACGGTCCACCTATAAACCATGGCCGCATCGAGGGAAGCGATCACCAAGTTTGCGTCCGACTCGCGGCCGGCGCTCGGGCAGCTAGAAAAGCAGACCAACGCCTATCGCGGCTCGCCCCGTGAGGACCGGGGTCACGTACACGGTCTGATCGGGTACGAAGTAGTAGCGGGTGCGCTGCAGGGGGATGACCGGGCCCCCACCCAGCTCGACGAATGCCCAGCGGGTCGGGAACCACTGACCACGGAGCGTAGCCTCAGCCGTTACCCAGGGCTCGGTCACGGTCTGGGGCGCGAACGCGGTTTGTCCTTCCGCCTGAACGACGCCAAGCTCGGTGCCGACGCACGGTCGTATCGCGAACCGCTTGCTCGCGAAGTGCAGAGGGCAGAGCTCGATGCGGCCTCCGAACAACCATAGCGCGGCGCTGCCACCCGGCCCATTCAGGGATCCGTTCGCGACGAGGGCGACGAGGCGCAGCGAAGGGGCGAGTACCCCCTCGGAAGCGCCGATCTCGGCTCCCGCCTCCGCGCTCCCGCGCGCCGCGGGGCCGAGGCCCCCGCGTACACCGCCCAGAAGGACCGCCGAAAGCGCGACGGTGCGGGGACGCTCGACGGCGGCCGGTCCCCGTACGGGGGTCGTTGGCACGGGGGCAGGCGCCGGCTTCGAAGCGGGTGCGGCTTCCGGCTCGAGATGTCCGCCGACCTCGATGACGAGTGCCGCCAGAAAGGCCAGAGCGTGCGCCACGTCGGAGCACTTCTTGTCGATGATGCGTCGCGAGCTGTCCCGACCGGATCGATCGAAGGCGACCAACGTTCCCGCATAGCCCGCCTCGCGCTCTTCGATCGTGACGTTCACCCGAACACTCCCGGCGTGCGACGTATCGTGCACGTGACTGGCGACGTCTGCGATGAATGCCGCCTCCCCCGGGCAGACACCAGGAGCCGAATACGTGAGCACGTAGACCGGCGCCTCCGGGGGCTCGGCGACGGCCGCGCTCGAGATGAGCAAGACCCCCGTCGCGATCAGCGCAGCCGAGAGCCCACTCCCTGCGCGTGCCTTGCGCATCCTCACCTTGGCGCTGGGTACTCGACGCCGACCTCGGCCCGCAAGACAACATGCGCGGGTGCTCGAAAGCTCGCTGCAGGTCGAGATCAGACGTACGCAGAAGTGGCCTAAGGAAAGTGCGAGCGGAAGTACGGGAAGATCCTTAAAGAATCCGGGCAATTGGTCCATCACGCTTCTCGCGTCGAAAGTCAACGCCTGGAACTGCGAGTTGGGCCCTCGGCTAGCAACAATCGCATCCGAGGTGATCGGGCGAATCTAGATCGGCCAAGTCTCAAACATGCTGCTGTCGGTACGAAGTCGATTCCTCGCGGCGCTGTCGGCAATCTTTGGACCATGCTGGAGCGAGGGTCGGGCCGTCGCCGGCATTGCCATGCGGCCCAATCCCGTTCCGCGTGGAGCGATTGGGCCAGTATACCTTGTGGTTTGTGCGTCCACCCTACTGCTCGGTTGCGGTCAGGGGCAGGACTGGAGCGTCGCCGGCTCTGGCCCCGGAGGTGGGTCGAGTTCTAGCGGTGGAACCGCGGCGGACGGCGGTGGAACGCCGGCGGACGGCGGCGGTCCACTCGAAGATGGAAGCGGACTCGCAATGGACGGCGAAACGCCGGCGGAGGCGGGAACGGGCGGCCCCGCGCTGGCGCTCCCCATCGAAGTGCTCGGCAGTGGCGCGCCGGACGATCCTGCCATCGCGAGCGCCACGCTGCCTCTCGCCGCGGCCGACATCCCCTCGGTTCAGTTCCTCTACGTGCAGTGCCATCGCTGCGGTTTCTACGATCCGCCGGAGTTCGAGACGCTCGCCAAGCAGCTCGTGAAGGTGAAGGCCAGCCTGCGCATCGACGGAAGCGCCACGGCCCCGAGCAGCGGCATTCCCTGGATCGACATCACGAACGCGAACGTTCAGGTCGACGCGGTGTCGCTCGCCCACGGCGGAATCAACGGCGCTCAGGTCACCGTCAGCTTCCTCGTGCCCGTCGACGATACGACGCGGGCGCGTCTCGTCGGATCGCCCGGCGCGAACCAGATCGAGTTTCGCTTCAACGGCACCGACGGCAACTCGAATGGCTATCGAATCCTGGACGTCGCTTTCCGCGACGGCAACGGCAACGACCTGAGTCATGTCGCCAGGAAGTGGGCCGACATCTCCGCGGAGAAGGCGCCCGCGCAGTACGCCGCAGGCGACGTGACTGCGGGGCGGGCGCTATGGACCAAGCGCAACAGCCTCGTCAAGTCAGCCATCGTGAACCGGATCGTCCGCGCCGCGTGCAGCGATTGCCACGCGGCCGACGGGCGCGACCTTCAGTACTTCAACTACTCCAACAACTCGATCGTCCAGAGAAGCCGCTTCCACGGTCTCAGCCAGCAGCAGGGACAGCAGATCGCCGCCTTCTTGCGTGTCTCCCTCGCGGGACAGGTGCCCGACGTGCCCGCCGCTGCGCCGTGGAACCCGCCGTACCAGCCCGGCCCGGGGCTGGACAGCAAGCCGGCTGCCGAGTGGACGGCCGGCGCCGGCCTCGACGCGGTCCTGCCGGACGGCAAGGCCTTCGTGAACGCCTTGGTGGGGCAGCCGGCGAATGCCTCGCCTTCCTCGGTGACGCAGGCGCAGATAACCGCGGTCATGGACCCGACCAAGACGTTGAACATGCGAGAAACACCCATCCCGATCCAATTGCCCGATTGGAACGCGTGGCTCCCGATCGTCCACCCGCTAGATCTTTGGGCGCCCGACTCCGGTCAAGCGACGGGGCTCTTCGAGCAGGGCTACCTGGGCGGCAACCCGCTGAATGCGTACACGACGCTGGAAGCCTGGCTGGACATGAAGAAGGATCCGACGGCCGCGTACGGGGACTGGAGCAGCTTGAGCGCGAACGACCGAAGCTCGCTGCAGGGGATGCTGCTCGGGTTCGGCGGGGGTACGACGCAGTTCGGGGGAGGAAGTCGCGGGACGCGCGTTTCGTCGGACCCCATCAATCCGTTCGGCGTTCAGCTCGCAGCGCAGAAGATGCAGGCGCTGCTCGACATGCAAACCGCGGCGCTCGCCGATCTCACCACTTGTGGCCCCACCGGACCGTGCACGCCTTTCAACACCGACTCGTTCATCGAGCGAGCCGACATCGGGCTCTATCACTGGATGGCCGTCAAACAGTGGGAGATCGTCGAAAAGTACGGTCTCCAGGCGCAGCAGTCTTTCCACGGGTCCGTCGACTCGAGCGGCAACTGGCAAGGCCAGGGCGAAGCGCGCGGATGGCCGTACAGCTGGCCGAGCCTCTTCTACGTGGCGCCGCACATCCTTTATGCCCCGACGCAGACCAACCAGGGATTGCGCGAGTTCTACTTCTCCTGGGAGAACCGCCTCGTGTCCTACTACCGGACGGACGCGTGGTACGCGCTGCAGGTGACGACCAACCCGGGCTGGCCGGGCGCCTCGAACGGCGCTGTCGACTGGCCTTATACCCAGGGCTTCATCACCGGCCTGGCGGACGATCTCATCACGTCGACGGCGCCGGGCTGGGTGACCGCCGCCCACCTGGCTCGCTACTTCGAGGTCAACATCAAGCTCGCGCAGCTCGCGAACACCAACATCCCCTTCGATCAGCCGGATCCTTCCGATCCGACGAACCTGTACCAGAACGGCGGAATGCAGAGCAAGGCGGACCTCCTCTTCAAGCTCGCTCCGGCGGTCGTCATGGACCCGCAGGCCGGCCAAGCGGGCCGTTTCCGGTTGCTCGACCAAATAGCACCAGGGCTCTATCTGCTATTCCTGAACGCCAGCATATCCATGTATGCCGACCTCTACTTCAATACGACGCCCGGCCAATACCGCGTGTGCGACCCGAGCAACATGCAGATGGGCACCGCCGAGCAGTTCGCCGGAATGAGGTTCTGCGTAGACGCTGCCCGCAGTCCGCTCCCGACCGATTCGCAGGGGCATCCGTACTGTCCCTATCCGTCGAACGACGGCTATACGACTCAGCAATTCGACGCATGGGGATTGTTGGAGGGTGCGCGAGAGGGCGCCGACTCAGCGCTGATGCAGCGCTGGTCCAACTGGGACGCCCAGATGTGGCCATAGGTCCGGCCCCTTCACGCTCGCGCCCACGCGGGCACGGCTTGCGCGGCCTGGACATAGGTCGACAGCTTCGCCCCTTCGTTCAAGTCGACATAAACGTAGGCTACGAGCTCTCCGTTTTTCGCTCCTACGACATGCGGGACATCGACGAGCTCGTGGTCGACCTACGTTCGGCGTCCCAGAAGAGCGCGTTGCCGGTGAACACTCTCTCGCCTTCGTGGAGGCCCGAGAGAACGACGATCGCGCGGACGCTGTCAACGGCCGCGCAGCTCGAATCGAGGATCCGGCCGATCACCGGCCGATCACGATGCCGACGCGGAAACGACAGCCGTTGGTGAGGCACCCGTGGGCGGTGCGTGGTGATGATTCGCACTCGCTCCGCCAGGTTTGCCCTCACCCAGGACGGGAAGACCTCCTTGCGCGCGCGATCCCCATCATCGCCGCCATTGCCGAGCTAGGCGCGGTGAACGGGGCATCGGCGACCACCAAACGCACCAAGCTTCGACTCGGCGTGTACGAAGCGATCGCGGTGAATCATCTTCCGCACCTCTTGCCCCAGCTCCAGCGCGAATTTCCGCACCTCACGATCCAGGTCGGGACCGCGCGCAGCGCGGTACTCGAGCGCCATCTGCGAAGCGGCGACCTGGATGCCGTCGTCGTCGCGCGCGATCCCGGACTCCGCGAACCGAACGCGGACGTCCTCGCCAAGGGCGAGCTCGGTTTTTTCGTGTCTTCCATGGATAGCGAGCACGAGCTGGGACGTCGTTGCGCGAAAGGGCGTGGCGATGTTTGCGCCCAACCAGGACGGCTACCCGGCGTACCAGCGCAGATTCGTCGAATCGCACGAGCCCTTCTTCCGTGCGACCGGAATCAAGTTGCACATCGGGATGACGAGCGACAGCCTCGAAGCGATACGTCGTGTGGTCGCGCTCGGCCTCTTGGCCGCCGTTCTCCCGGTTCGCGCCGCGCGGCGCTTCCCGACGGAGGTCCTGATGCTCAAGGCGCCGGCGTCCTTCCACTTCGACCGCGGCGTGCACGAGCATTGCTTGCTCACCGGCGACTCTCTGGAGCCGGCGCTGCGGTCCTTTCTCCAGCGCGAGCTGACGCACATCTTGGGCACCGTCGACTGAGCGGCACATCGCCGCATCGAGGGCCTCGTGGCGGCTCGGCGCCTTGTCTCGAACCGTGCTCGTCGACTACGTTGACTCTTACGTAGTATGGCCGTCTCGTTGCCCCAGTACGACGCAAAGGTCGAGGCCCGCCGTGACGCGATCGCGGCGCGGCGGCGCGAGTACTCCTTCACCACGTTCAACGATCTCCCCATCGGCGAGGAGTTCCACGAACGCGACAAGGCAGGCCCGATGTGGGTCAAGGAGCTCTTGGCCCGCCTGCACGAGTCGCGCACGAATCTGGAGCGGTATCTGGCGGTTAGCGGCCGCACCTTCGCCAATCCACTGCCCCGGCACTCCGGTGCGGAGCTGGCGGCGGCGCTCGCGCGTAAGGACTTCACCACGCTGCTCAACCATTATTTGCCGGACTTGGGCTGCGTCGAGGGCGGCGGACGGCCGCGCAGCATCGAAGAATACAGGCGCGTTTTCCAAAAGGAGCCCTTGCCGAAGATCGCAGACGTGTTCATGGAGGATTGGGTTTTTGCGCGTTCTTTCGTGGCGGGGGCCAACCCGCTGGTCTTGAGTCGGGTCGACGCGCCGCTCGCGTCATTTCCGGTAAGCGACGATCACCTCCACCGCGGTCGCGCTTTCGCAGGGTACCCGTTGCACCGCGCCATCGGCGAGGGTCGCGTATACTTGGCGGACTACGCCGGTCTGACGGCCCTGCGGTCCGGCGCGCATCCGCAACAACCGAAGTACGTGACCCAGCCCCGGGTGCTGCTCGCCGTGCCTCCCGGCCAGCGTTCACTCGCCGCGGTCGCAATTCAAGGCGGACAGGACGCGGCCGCGCCCATTTGGACACCGGCCGACGGGTGGGCCTGGCAAATCGCGAAGCAGGCGGTGCGTGCGGCAGATGGCTGTCACCAGGAGCTGCTATCGCATCTGACGTTCACCCATCTGATCATCGAGGCGTTCGTGGTGGCTACCCGCCGATGCCTGTCGGAGGTCCATCCTGTCTATGCACTTTTGGATCAGCACTTCGAGGGCACGATGCCCATCAATTCCCTCGCTGTGAAGAAGCTGATCCAGCCCGGCGAGGCCGTGGACCGCCTCGTCGGGGCGGATATCTCCTCGATTTACGATCTACTGCGGCGAGAGCGACTCGCGTTCGACTTCGGAGCCCACTTCCTGCCCGCGGCGCTGAGCGCGCGAGGGGTCGACGACGTCGACACGCTCCCCGACTACCCGTATCGCGATGATGCGCGTCGCCTGTGGCGTGCGATTCACCGCTGGGTGTCGGGCTACGTGGATCACTATTACCCGAGCGACGCCGTCGTCGTCATGGACGAGGAGCTTCGAAGCTGGGCCGCGGAGATCGCAGATCCGGCGAAGGGAGCGGTTCGCGGCGTCGGGAGCGGAGGGCAAATCCGCGACGTTGCAACGCTGAAATCGGTCCTGACGATGATCGTTTTCACCGCGTCGGCCCAACATGCGGCGGTGAACTTCGCTCAGCGGACGGAAATGGCGTTCGCTCCAGCCCATCCACTTGCGGGGTATGCTCCCCTCCCCGCGTCGGGTCATGCCTTCACGGAGCAGGATTTCATGGATATGCTGCCGCCGCTGGACGTAGCGTTGCGTACGGAGCAGACGCTCGCTTTCCTCGGTTCGCTGCACCACGGGAAGCTCGGTCACTACGGGCTGCTTCATTTCCAAGACCCGACCGTTGTCGGCCTTGGACGACAATTCCAGCGCGACCTCGCCGAGATCGAATCCGCGATCGTCGAGCGGAACCATGGTTTGATCCTCCCCTACGTACACCTCCAGCCCACGCGGATTCCGCAGAGCATCAATATCTAAGGCGCAGAGTTGGTCTTCTGAAGCTCGATATCGAGAAGAGCGGTCCCTCCCGGCTACGGACCACAGCAGAGGACCGACGCGACGCCCCCGCTCCGCAGCGTGATCTGCTCCGGGCGGCAGTACCAGCCGCTCACCGTACAGTCCTTGTCGCTGAAGCAGACGTCCGTGCACTTTGCCCCCATGTCGCAAAGACCGCTCTGGCAGTCCGAGTTGCGCTGGCAGGGCTGGCCTTCACTGCCAGCGAGCGCCGACGAGAAGCACGCGGGGAAGACGGCGTTGCTCTGGTTCCGCGCGTACCCACACGAGTAACCGCGCCCGCTACAGTCGGCGGCGCTGCGGCACGCGTCCTGGCAAACGCCGGGCGACGTGCACACGTTGCTCGCGCAGTCGCTCGCGAAGTTGCAGTTGGTGCCATTGGTTCCCGTCCCAGCTTGCGCGCAATAGGGGGTGTAGTTCTGATCGAAGCTCGGCGTACCGGGGAAGGTGCCGAAGCTGCAGGTCGTGCCCGAAGCGCACTCGCTGCTCGACTGGCGTGTGGAGCAGCAGGTGTCGGCGCACGTGCCCATGGCGCAGAGCCCCGACCGACAGTTCGTGTCGTCCGTGCAGGATTCCCCGCCCTGGCCCGAGCCGAGCTCCGTCGCTCGCCCAAGCCAGGCGGGCATGACGCAGTAGTTGCCGCTGGAGGCGTTGGACGACGTCGCGTAACAGACGGTCGGCGGATCGCAGTCCGCGGACGTGCAGCAGGGCTTCGTGCAGAAGCTGTTGCTCCCGGCGGCCATGTAGACGCCCGGGCCGATCGTGAGCTGGTCTGCGCAGATATGGCTGTCGCACGAGGAGTTGCCGGAGCACTTGCACGTGAGCCCCATGCACGGCCCCGCCTCGTTCGCGCCGGTGTCCGTCGTGGAGTCGTTCCCCGCCCAGGTGTCGCTTCCGGTGTCGAGGGGCGCCTCGGCGGGCTCTCCGTCGATGGTGGCGTCGCCATCGTCCGCTGACGCCGAGTCGCTGTCCGGTACGACCGAGCCGTCGACGAGAACGCAGAGATGCGACGACGGGTCGCACTCCATGTTCGCCGAGCACGCGCCCGGCGTGCAGTTGGGGATGCACTGGTGGCGCCCGGGGTCGCAGACCTGGTTCGGGGGACAGACGTCGTGACTCCCGTAGCACGCGAAGACGCGCACCGTATCGCCGACGACGAGCTCGCACCCACCCGCCGTCGCGGCCAGTACGGGCGCTACGCCGCGGCAAGCGCGAACGACGCGAGCGTGCGGGTCATGCCTTCTGATTTCGGTTTCAACGCGCGTCCAGAAAAACCCGGGCGGGTGAGAACTTACGGTGTCACGAAATTGGCGAGGAGGTCGAGGAAATCTCGCGATGCACGACGCCCCGCCGCCGAAAAACTTCTGTTCATACGACGCATGCACCTCGGACGCCGACTGCGGCGTCGGCCAGGTATGCGAGTGCCGCAACGACGCGAACTACGACGCGAACGTGTGCTTCTACGGAAATTGCCAGTTCGACGCCGATTGCGGCGGCGAGTACGGCTCTCCTTCGCTGACGGACCTTGCGAGCGGCTGCATCAACGTGCCCCCGTGGTCGGTAGGCTACTTCTGCCACACGCGTCAAGACACGTGCCCGGACGACTCCGATTGCGTGTCGAACGGGGGATCCTGCGCCTTCAGCGCCCAATCGTTCCACTGGAGGTGCTACGCGCCGATGTGCCTCGGCGGGGTGGGCTCGAGGTTCGAATCAGATGCGGCCAAGGGCCACCCGAGGCGCGTCGCCACGTCGCGAGCATTCGCGTGCCAAGTCGCCACAAGCATTCTCGGGCGGTCCGGACCGCAACCGTGCGCAATGACTATGGTTGAGCTTCGGCACAACGGTTGCTGAGGTCCCGGGCCAAATGCCGACGCGTGGGACTGCGCGCCAGAGTCACGCAAGCACACGGGAGACGGTGTTCGCCTCTCGGGTCACGTTCGGGCGCGACTCGGTGCCCGACGTCGGCGATCTCGTGGCCGGCAAGTATCGAATCGAGCGGCGGATCGGTGGCGGCTCGATGGGCGTCGTCTACGCGGCACGTCACGAGCTCCTGGGGAAGGCGGTCGCCCTCAAGCTGATTTCGGAGGAGGCCGCGAGCACGTCGCAAGCGGTACATCGCTTCTACAACGAGGCGCGGGCCGCCGCGCAAATCGAGAGCGACCACGTCGCGCGCGTCCTCGACGTCGGGCACGCCGACGATGGATCGCCGTTCATGGCGCTCGAGCTACTCGACGGCTGCGACCTCGCCGAGCTGCTCGAGCAGGACGGACCGCAGCCCGTCGTGGAGGTCGTCGGGTGGGTCCTCCAGGCGCTCGAGGCGATCGCCGACGCGCACTCCATCGGGATCGTTCACCGCGATCTGAAGCCTGCCAACCTCTTTCTCGCGCACAAGCGCGATGGCACGAGCACCATCAAGGTCCTCGACTTCGGCATCTCCAAGAACGTCGCTCGCGACGAGGCAGCGACGACCCTCACGGTGACATCGTCGATCCTCGGTTCGCCCACGTACATGGCGCCCGAGCAGCTCCGCGACGCGAAGAGCGTGGACGGACGCGCGGACATCTGGTCAATCGGCGTCGTCCTGTACGAGCTTTTGGCCGGACGACTGCCGTTCGCGGCACAGAACGTCGCCGATCTGTTCGTTGCGATCCTCGAGCGATCGCCCACCTCCCTGCGCGCGACACGACCGGACATCCCGCCGGCGCTCGAGGGCGTCGTCATGCGTTGTTTGTCGCGAGACACCGACGCGCGCTTCGGCGATGCAGCCGCTCTGGCGGAGGCGCTCGCGCCCTTCGGGCCGCCCGGCGCGGACTCCGCCGTCGAGCGCATCCGGCGCCTTCTGCGCGACCGACGCGAGGCGACGCGAGAGACCCCCAGGCACCGGAAGCCGCGCGCCTCCCGCCGAATGCTGCTGGTCGCAATCGCATGTCTCGTCGCGATCTCGGCGACCGGCCTGATCGCGTCGCAGGACGCGCCGACCTGGTGCGGCTGGTGGCAGCATCAGGCGCCGCGTTCCGGCGCGAGTCCAGCATCGCTGGCTCACTGAAGGCGGCCGGACGCGGGCACGACGGGCCGGAGGTCGAGGTGCCCGGGCAAGGCGTCCGGATCCGTCCGCTCGCCTCCGAGATGAACGAACCGGGGTTGACCGGAGAACCTCTACGAAGCGCGCACCGAACAAGACGGCCACATTCATGGCGATTGCGGGCCATCAGGACGGCAGGTGACGCGCGCGCGTTGCTTAGAGGCACAACATGACCGGTCTTACTACCTGCAGGCGCCGCTTGTTGCAGATGGCGGCGCTGAGCTTAGGCGCTGCGCACTGCGGACCGAGCGGTGTGCAGCCGGCTTCGCTGGGTGACGTTCCGGCCGGCACCGTTGCCAGCCTGTCGATCGGCTCGCTGAGAAGCGTGGGAGGCGAGCCCCTCGCGATCGGTCGCGATAGCGGAGGCGTGTACGCGATGACACTGACCTGTACGCACGCCGGCTGCGAGGTCAATGTCATCGGCCAGGGCATCGTTTGCCCCTGCCATGGGTCGAGGTTCGACGCGAACGGCAACGTCGTGAGCGGACCTGCGCCGTCCCCCCTCGACCACTTCGCGGTCAGCGCGGACGGCTCCGGCAATCTAACGATCCACACCGGGACGGTGGTCGACTCCGGATTCCGTCTGAAGGTCTGAGCGGCGGCACTACGTGACTTCCGCCCAGCCGGGGGATGCCGCGAAGGCGGCGTGAATGAGCCCCACGTGCGAGTAGGCTTGGGGAAAGTTCCCCCACATCCGGCCGGCGGCCGGATCGTAATCTTCCGAAATGAGGCCGACTGGCGACAGCATGCCGAGGGCGCGCTCGAAGGTCTCTCGTGCGGCTCGCTTTTCACCGATCCGGGCCAGCGCCTCGACGAGCCAGAACGTGCAGACCGTGAAGGCCACCTCGCTTTTACCCATGGGGTCACGCCGGTAGCGTTTGAGCCATCCGTCGAGCGCCAGATCGCGGTGGATCGTCTCGACGGTCCTTCGCAGCCTCGGGTCCTCGGGCGGCAAGAATCGTAGAACCGCGAGCTGAAGGAGCGACGCATCGACGTCGTTGCCGCCGTACGACGCGACGAACGAAGCCATGTCCGCGTTCCAAGCCTTTTCGAGGACCTCTTGCTGGATTCTGCCGGCCGCCGATCGGAACTCCTGCGTCGCCTCCGGGCGGTGCCGGGCGGCAATCTGCGCCATTCGATCGGCGGCGACCCAGCACATGACGCTCGAGAACGTCTGCGGGTGCCACCCTTCGCGAAATTCCCATATCCCCGCGTCGGGAGTCCCCGCCACCGACACCGCCTTGCGCGCGATCCGGAACATCAGATCGAGGACGTCCGTCGAGCGCTCGCCCGAGAAGCGCTCGTCGAGATAGAGCGGCGTCAGGGCGAGAATCATCTCGCCGAAGACGTCGTGCTGGGAGTGGCGCGCGGCGGCGTTGCCGACGCGCACCGGCCCTTCTCCGAGGTAGCCGCCCCACGCAGTGAGGATCCTCTCCTCCAGGTCGTCTTGACCGTCGACGCGGTAGAGAGGGGCCAGGTCGAGCGAGGGATGGTTCTGCGCGACATTGATCAGATACTGAAGGAAGTTCTCGCGCTCCTCGAAGTGTCCGATCATCCGAAACGCCGAGAGCGCGTAGTAGGCATCGCGCAGCCAGCAATACCGGTAGTCCCAGGTGCGGCTGCTTCCCGGCGCTTCGGGTAGCGACGTGGTCGTGGCCGCCACGATCGCGCCGGTATCGTCGAAGGTGTGCAGCTTGAGGGCGAGCGCAGAGCGGATCACCTCGTTCTGATAGAGGGGCGGGATCGAGCAGTGCTTGACCCATTGCCGCCAGTAGCGAACCGTCTCCTCGTGGAAGCGGCCCGCGAGGGGCGCGAGCGGCTCCTCGATGGGAATGCCCCAGGTGAGGGCGAGGTGGCGGCGCCCGGTGAGCGCGAACGGCCGCCCTTCCAGGTACGACAGGGGGATGTCCGTCGTCAGGCGGAGTCGCGACGCGTATCCGTCGAATTGGATGTGATTGGAGCCCTGGACCGCCGCGGGCCTCGCCTTCGACCAGCCCGTGCGAGGGTCGCAACGGACGCACACGCGCGGCGTGCCCTCGATTGGCTCCACGATACGGTAGAGCTGGGTGGGCCGAAAGAAGCGCCCGTGGAGCTCGAAACGCGGCATGAAATCGATGACGCGAAACACGCCGTCGGAGGTCGTGAAGCGCGTTTCGAGCACGTTCGTGTTCGACACGTACCGCTGTACCCCGGCGGAGGCGTCCGGCGGTCGCACCGAAAACGACCCGCCGTCCTCGTCGAGCAACGCGCCGAACACCGGCTCGGAGTCGAAGCGCGGAAGGCAGCACCAGACGACGTCGCCTGCGTTCGACACGAGCGCGGAGCACTGGCAGTTGCCAATCAACCCGAGGTTCTCGAGTCTCATTGGGCCACCCGGCGCGAGCGACGGCACTCGGACAGCGCGTCGAGAAAGGTCGTCGCCCACGATTGGGCGGTCGACCGCTCGACGACGGCGAGCAGCCGCTCGTGCCGGGCCTTGCGTTCGGGGAGTGGCATACGGAGCGCCCGATCGAGGTCGCGAGCCATCCCGTCGGTGTAGTACGGGTTCGTGAGGATCGCGTCCTTCATCTCGGCGGCTGCACCGGCGAACTGGGAGAGCACGAGCACACCCGGGTCATCCGTTCGCTGTGCGGCGACGTACTCTTTCGCCACGAGATTCATCCCGTCGCGGAGGGGCGTCACGTAGCCGACGCCGGCCGCCCGATAGAGTTGGCTGAGGTGGTTGCGCGAATAGCCGCGGTAGAGGTACCGGATCGGCACCCAGTGCGCCTCGCCGTATTCCCCGTTCACGCGCCCGACGATGCCCTCGATGTTGGCCCTCTGCTCGGCATACTCTCGCACGTCCGCCCTCGACGGCACCGACACCTGCACGAGCGACACGTTCCCTCGCCAGTCCGGGAAGAGCTCGAGCAGGCGGCCGAACGCAAGCAAGCGCTCGGGGATTCCCTTTGTGTAGTCGAGGCGGTCCACGCCGATGACGAGCTTCCCGGACCCGAGGGATCGCGTGAAGTCCTCGATCTCGGACGCGAGCGCGGGATCGGGCGCCTCCTGGAAGCTCTCCGGCAAGATGCCGATGGGGAACACGCCGACCTGCGTGAAGTTTCCGCGGCTCTCGATTACCGCCGGCCCGGCGCGCGATTCCAGGAGCGAGCTGGAGCACGCAACGAAGTTCGAGAGGTACCCCTGGGTGTGAAAGCCCACGAGGTCGAAGTCGAGCATCGCGTCGATCACCTCTCGCGCCCAGGGGAGCATGGAGAAGATGTCGAGGGAGGGAAACGGGATGTGGAGAAAGAGGCCGATGCGCCCCCGATGGCCCCGCGCCCGCAGCGCCCGCGCGAGCAAGAGGAGGTGATAGTCGTGGATCCAGATGGTATCGTTCGCGCTCACGTAGCGGTACGCCGCGTCGGCGAACATCTCGTGCACCGCGACGTACGACTTCCACGTCGCCTCGTCGATCACGACGCGGCTGGGAAACGAGTGGAACAGCGGCCAGAGGGTCGCGTTGCAGAAGCCGCTGTAGTAGTCGCGCAGCCAGGACTGCTTGTAATCGAACCATGCGAGCGGCGGCGTCCCGTCGTCGATACCGAAGCTCGGCTCGTCGCTGTCCGGGACCACGTGCCCGCCCCAGCCCAACCAGAGTCCACGGCGCTCCGCGAGGACCGACTCCAGGGCGGAGACCAGACCGCCGACGTTGGCGCGCCGCACGTCGTCGACTGCCTGGCTCGAGCGGAGATCGGGCAAACGGTTGGAGATGACGAGGAGCGTTTCGGACGAAGGAATGGACAGGGCGGGGGCGCGCATCGCCGCGATGGGAGGGTTGGTCGGCGGTGCACCGCTCCGCACCTCGCGCACGAACGCGAGCAGGCGTCGCGCTGCGCCGACCCCATCCACCGCCCACCGCGCGTGGCTCCGGCGCGGGGTGCCGCCGCGAACGAGGACAGGCTCGTCGAGCGGACTGAGCGCGGCGAACAGGTGCTCGTCGGTCAGATCGTCTCCCAGCGCGACGATCCGGAGGTTCGCGCCGATCTGCTCCCTTGCCCACGAGACGGCCAGCGACTTGCGGGCCGCCGTCGGGCGTACCTCGATCACCTGGTTGCCGTCGAGCCGTTCGAAGGTCGGATGTCGCGCGAGAAAGGCGTCGAGCGCGACGCTCGCTTCGACGCCGAAGGCAGCGCGGGTGTGCGGGCGCATCTGGCGGTAATGCAGCGCCACTGAGCACGTCTTTCGTTCGACGCGCGCACCCGGGTGCGCGGACACGACGGCATCGAGCTGGGCGGCGAGCGCCTCGATGGGCCGCGCGTCGAGGTCGATGGTCGGCTGCCACGCGCCCTTGCCCCGGCACCAGGCGCCGTGCTCCGCCACGAGCCAGAACGATGGGTCGGTGAAGTAGCGCTCGAGGACGGCCTGAGGACGCCCGCTGACGATGACCACGCGCATCCCCGGCAGAGCGCTGAGAGATCCGAGGAGCTCGAGCAGCTCCGGGTCCGGGCGCGCCTCGTCGGGAGTCGGAGCGAAAGGGATCAGCGTTCCATCCAGATCCGCGAGGATGGCCAGCGGGGTGTGCCGTGCGACGGAGAGCCAGTGGTCGATCATCATTGGCCAAGCCTGACGAGAGTCTAACCCGTCGAGGTAGCGGCCGGGTTCACCACCGACTGCGGCGAGCATGAGGTCGGTAGCGGCGCCTTTCAGGCCGCGGTCGCGTCCCGGCGGCAGCCTCCTCTTGCGCCATTCGGTCTGCGTCCACGTCAACGCTCTGCCGGAAGGTGTGGCTGCCATCCCCAGCTTGGCGAGCGTCATCCCGGTCGTAGCGAGCAAACGCATCTCGTGGCCGTCGTTCTCCCCGGGGCGGGCCGCGTGGTCGACGTCCCGCCTCGTCTCGTGCAATCCGAGCATACGCCGGTCGCCGACGCCGTCGTGCACATGGCGGGTTGCCACGCGCGGCAGGCGCCGGTCGTATCCCGAGATGGCACGTTCGTCGGCGCGGTGGACGATCTGGACCGAGTGCGCGCGCTCGACCGATCACTAATCGTCTGCCGGTACGGCGCCGTCGGCGGGCGACGAGCTCCCGCTCGGGTGTGGTACTTTTGCCTTTGGAGCTCACGGAAATGAAACGAAAGCGCCTGCCGCTCGCTCTCGCGCTAATCGCCTCCCTGCCGCTCGCGGCCTGCGGTGCGAACAAACTCCCCCCTCCGAGCGACCCGCAGTTCGCAGCGGTCGATGCGGGGCCCGCACCGTCGGATGGCGCTTCGCCCCAGCAAACCCTCTACGCGCGACTCGGGGGACAAGACGGAATCAACGCGATCGGCGATGTTTTTCTAAAAAAGCTCAAGACGGACACACGCGTCGCCGCCTTCTTCAAGAACAAGCGGGATTTGAAAAGCCTCAAGCAGCAACTATGCCAGCTCTCGGGTGGGCCGTGCCAGTACACCGGCAAGGACATGAAGGCCGCCCACAGCGGAATGCAAATCAGCGACGCGCAGTTCGATGCGTTCATCGAAGACCTCAAGCTCGCTCTCGCCGAAAAGGGCGTGTCGTCCCGGGACGAGAGCGAGCTCCTTGCGACCCTAAGGCCCATGCGCACCGATATCGTGCGAAAAGAAGCAGAGAAGTGACGCCACCAAGCCTGGATTCGATAAGAGGTCCGCAGCGACGGCGTTTCCGGTAGCCAGCCAGTTGCATTGCAACTGATCTGGAGGCGCCCGCGCCGGCAATACGAATAAGCGCCTGCCGGGCAGCCGCCGCACGATCCGGGGACGAAGTAGTTGCCGGATTTGTCGATCTCCTCGGTGTAAAGAACTGCCACCGATACTCCGCGGTGCCGGACCGCTGACAGGTCCACTGTGCACCTTCCCGCCGCCGCTCCGGGCAAGACCCATCGAATCGTACGTGCGCGGCGCAGCCCGGCGCCTTGCCTCACCACGGGCTTTCTGATGCACTGGCGTGGGGGGCGGCATGCCGACGAGCGAGCGACTACGGGCACGGGCAGTCCGCGGTCGAGGGGGCCGCCCCGCCCTCATTCGGGCTCTCCGTTCCGGTGCGCTGACAGCTCTCGTACCGCTGCTCCTTCTCCTGTCCTTTCGCGGCTGCGCCGCGCCCTCTACGACGTCGGGACGCGGCGGCCAGCCCGGCGCCCCGGGCTGCACGGTCAACGGCACGTGCAGCGCAGACACCGACTGCTGCTCGCGCGTGTGCGCGTCGGGCGAATGCGCGTGCGATGAGCCCGGGTCATCCTGCGCGGGAGACGACGATTGCTGCGCCGACTGGGCCTGCATCCAGGGCACGTGTACGTTGGGTTGCCGCGCCGACGGGTCTCATTGCACGACCGACTCCGAGTGCTGCGGTGGCGCGTGCCTCGCCAACGTGTGCGGTCCACCACGTTGCCTCAACGCCGGCGAGATGTGCCAATACGGCGGATGCTGCGACGCCCTTTCCTGCGTCGTGGCGCCGGATGCGGGAAGCGCGTCGTCCTCCTACGGAACGTGCCGGCCCGGGTGCAGCGACTTCGGCGGACCGTGTGGCTTCGGCCCCTCGGGAACCCCGTGCTGCTCCGGCTTCAGTTGCGACAACGGGTTCTGCATCGGGCAGTGCCGCGGTGTGGGGCTGCGCTGCTCGGACGACAACCAGTGCTGCGACGGGTACGCGTGCAGGGCCGGTGCATGTCAGGCCTGCAGCGATGAGGGAGGCCGGTGCAGGGCGGACGCCGACTGCTGCACGGGCACGTGCGGTGACACCGGCACCTGCGCTTGCCGGACGAAAGGCGGCAGCTGCTCGGCCGCTGCCCCGTGCTGCTCGCGGCTCGCATGCAACGCGGGAGTCTGCACGTGCAGGGCGAAGGGAGCGTCGTGCACCGTCGACTCCGACTGCTGCGACGGCCTCACGTGCACCGACGGGAGGTGCGCGCCCGTGGGCTGCTTTGCGTACGGGATGGCGTGCAAGCCGGACACCGGAGCCACCGAGTGCTGCGACACGTGCAGCTCGGATGGCCACTGCTGCACCTCGTCGGGCATGGGCTGCAGCGCGACCACGCCGTGCTGCGACATGGGAGACCGGTGCGTCTCGGGCACGTGCGTGGCGTGTCGCGGCGCCGGCGGGACCTGCGCGTCGGACGCGGATTGCTGCGGGGGGCACTGCGAGGGGGGTATTTGCTGCACCGCAACGAAGGGTGTGGCGTGCGGCCTGGCGGTCGGAGGAAGCTCGCCCTGCTGCGCGGGCCTCGAGTGCGACTATCCGCAGAGCGTTTGTTGCCTCGGGGCCGGCGGCGCGTGCTCCGCCGACAGCGATTGCTGCACGGGAGCGGCAGGGTGGGGGTGCCATGGCGGGCGCTGTTGCGCGATGCCCGTCCCGTACGCCAACTGCCAGGTCGACGCGGACTGTTGCGCGGGGTCGCAATGCCGGATGAGCCCCGGCGCGATCGGGCAATGTTGTCTACCGACCGGCTCTGCGTGCACGGCAGGGGTCAGCATGTGTTGCAACGGCCAATGCACGAGCGGCAAGTGCCCGTGAGCAAGTCGGAAGTCGAGCCTCCGCGATAGAGAGCACGCATGGTCGAGTCCACTGAGGGAGCGACGCCGTCGAAACTGGGAGCGGGAAACCGCCACGCGCCGCGAGAATGCGATCGCATTCTGGAATGCAATCTGCCCGGCGCCGAGGGTCTCAATCGCGAAACGCGGCACCGCATGGCGAGCCCGGCACGATTGGCGCTTGTCCTGATGCCCGCGTGCTGTTAGCCGGAGTCTGCCGTCGCGCTGGAGCTCGCGCCCTGAGGCCAAGGGTGGGCTTGGTCTACTCAACGACGAGCTCCAGCGCCCGGCGCTTTCCCGCCCTGCCGATTCACCATCCCTGGGCTTCAATAGTTTGTCGGACATGAGGCTCCGGGCGCTCGCGCCCGTGGGGCACACGACGGCGGGCAGGGCCCTGGGGCCAGCGATGACGGGTCTCTATAGCCCGTGCATCGACTGCCCGACGTCAGGCCCACCCTGGACGTATCGAAGTCGTGGAAAACGCCCGTCGCCTATCAGGCCGGAGGAGAGGATGCAGCGACGGCGGGCGCCCATTTTTCCCGGCCGACCGGCTGCGCCCTCCCGAAAGTTGCGTGAAAGGACCGTCGTCGGAGCCCTGCCGCTATAGCCAGCGCGATACCCAAAACTCCGTCGGCGGCGACGACAGCCACGGAGGACAGGCATGAGGCTTCATGCGGCGGCGATCGTCATCACCTGCGCGCGATACTATCGACGGCCTACGCGCGACATACTCCATGAATGCGCAGGGGAAAGGCCGTGAGTTTCCCTGGGCCGCTACCTCTCCAGCTCAAACTTGCCAGACGCCGAAGACCCGCATGCGTGCATGAGAGCGCGATTGTTCGTCCGCAGGCCCGGCGGTGACCGTGTCGCCGGACGCGTGCATGGCATCGCTACCGCGCGAAGCGCTCGATGCGCGGATGCATGCCGCCCCTTCAAGGATTGAAGTAAGGGTCGTCCGCCACCTGCTGGAAGGCGCTCAACGACGCAGGCGAGGACTCGACGCGCCAGTCGGTTTCCTTGTTGATCTCGAACCACACGAGGGCCTTCAGGGCGGGAAAGGCGCTCATGCTCGTGCTGATCATGTCGGTGATCCAGGCGGCCTTGTCGCCGCCGAGCTCCGTCGACGCCGTCTCGCCGATCATGAGCGGCTTTCCCGTGCCGGCCATCTCCGAGTAGATCTGCTGGAAGACCTGCTGGAAGCTCTGCCAGCCCCAGGACATCGTCGAGCCCCAGTTGTAGCCGTCGAAGCACATCCAGTCGACGTAGGTGTCGCCCGGGTAGTACGCCGTCCAGTGGTTCCAGGTATCGCCGGGCACGTCGGCGTTGTCCGGACAGAAGACCCACTGCACATTGAGCGCGCCGGCGGCGACGAAGACGTCGTGAATGTGCTTGTAGGCCGCGACGTACTTGGCCGGACCGACGCCCGCGCCGCCGTTCTGCGCGCCGCTCCACGGGTACCAGTTGCCGTTCATCTCGTGCGCCCAGCGAAGGAGCAGCGGCAGCCCGAGCGCTTTGGCCTCCGCGGCGCGCTGCCGGATCAGGGCGTCGTGCACGCCACCGGCGATGTCATCGAGCGAAACGCCTACCTGGGAGTCCCACGCCTCCC
>Ga0102924_1002042_pt1 | contig 22508 bp, 19 predicted proteins | sample PaiPotPPM11metaG_FD_80116 | JGI IMG/M metagenome (GOLD analysis project Ga0102924, IMG submission 80116) | Iron sulfur acid spring bacterial and archeal communities from Banff, Canada, to study Microbial Dark Matter (Phase II) - Paint Pots PPM... ...
GCGCTGTCGCAGGCCGGTGCCGGGCTGGGCTTCCTCCTCGCCGCAGTCTCCATGTACACGGCGTTCGGGCTGCTGCTGGAGGACTCCCACAGCCGTGAGGTGCTGCCGGTCGGGCGGCTGGGCGCCGCCCGGCAGGCCACTCATGGCACCCTGGCCGTTGAACTGCGCGACATCGAACGCGCGCCCGGCGTCCGCCGCACGCTATGACAGCCTGGCCTGTCCGCCCCGCGCCCCGGTCCAATGGCTTGTGCCGAGAGCCCGCGGTGGCTGCTCACCCACGGCCGCGCGCGGGAGGCCGAGGCGTCGATGCGCCAGATCGAGGCAGCGTCCGTCAACGACGGGCAGTACATCTCTGACGTTCCGGACAGCGCCGCCATCACGGTGCGGCCGGAGAAGGAGTACGGGTACCTCACGCTGCTGCGGGTGATCATTCACACCTACCCCCGGCGGGCGGTGCTGGGCGGGACGCTGATGATCACCCAGTCGTTCCTGTACAACGCGATCTTTTTCACCTACGCCCTGGTGCTGACGAAGTTTTACCACGTCAGCAACGACGCGGTGCCGATCTACGGGCTGGCGTTCGCGGTCGGGAACCTGGCCGGCCCGCTGCTGCTCGGCCACCTGTTCGACACGCTGGGCCGCAAGAAGATGATCTCGGGCACGTACCTGATCTCCGGCAGCGTGCTGGCCTTCAGCGCGTGGCTGTTCGACGCGGGCCTGCTGAACGCGGCGGGGCAGACGGCCGTCTGGATCGTCATATTCTTTTTCGCGTCCGCGGGCGCCAGCGCGGGATACCTGACGGTCAGCGAGATCTTCCCGATCGAGATCAGGGCCGAGGCGATCGCGGTCTTCTTCGCCATCGCGCAGTGCTTCGGCGCGGTCGGCCCGATCCTGTACGGCTCCCTGATCGGCAGCGGCTCCAGCCGGACCGGCCTGACCATCGGGTACCTGATCGGCGGCGGGATCATGATCATCGGCGGGGTGGTGGAGGTATTCCTCGGCATCAACGCCGAGGGCAAGTCCCTGGAGACGGTCGCCCGGCCGCTGACCCAAGTCGGCCAGGGAGGGAGCACATCATGACGGTGCTGGTAGGCATAAGCGGGTCAGCTGACTCAAGGGACGCTATCCAGCTGGCTTTTCAGGAGGCCCTGTACCGCGACACTGACCTGGTCGCCATGATCGCCTATTCGTCCGAGCGGGGCTGGTCACCCGCCGTCAAGCCCGGCGTCAGCCGGGTCACCCCCGCCGATGACCGCGCGGTCGCGGACACCCTCCTCCGGGAGGCGGTCACAGCCGCGCTCGGCGACGCAGCCGAGCGCGTCCGCTACCGGGTCGTGGCCGTCCCGCCGACGAAAAGAAAGTCTCGTCCGCGGCGGCGCTGAGGTAGTAGCGGGCGTCGTCGAGTTGGAGCGGCTCAGGCGGTGGCGAACTGCTGGAAGAGGATCAGCCCGTTGAGGGCGATGATCACGGCCACGCAGGCGCCCGCGCAGATCGTGGTTCGCCGGCGGTTGACATGGACGCCCATGATCTTGGTACGGCTGGTCAGCACTATCAGCGGGACCAGGGCGAACGGGATGCCGAAGGACAGCACGACCTGGCTGAGGACCAGCGCGCCGGTGGGGTTGGCTCCGATGGCCAGGATGGCCAGGGCGGGGAGCATGGTGATCGCGCGCCGGGCGACCAGGGGGACGCGCAGGCTGGTGAAGCCGGCCATGACGACCTGGCCGGCGTAGGTGCCCACGCTGGAGGAAGAGGCACCGGAGGCGAGCAGCGCCCCGGCGAACGCGAGCGCGGCCAGGCCGCCGACCAGCTTGCCCAGTTCAGCGTGGGCCTGGCCGATGGTGGCCAGCCCTGACAGCGCCGGGGTGTGGAAGGCGCGGGCGGCCACCGCGAGCATGGCCATGTTGACCAGTCCGGCCAGGCCGAGCGCGGTCAGCACGTCGAGCCGCGCGAACCTGAGCACGCGCCGGCGATCGGTGTCATCGCGGCAGGGCGTGCGGGACTTGGTCAGCGCCGAGTGGAGGTAGATGGCGTGGGGCATGACCGTGGCGCCGAGGATCCCCGCGGCCAGGTACAGCGAGCCGGTGCCGTCCACGCTGGGCAGCAGGCCGCGCAGCGAGGCCGGTGCTGACGGTCCGACGCGGAATGTCTCGTACAAGAAGCCGGCCACGACCAGGCCGAGCAGTGCGGCGATGGCCAGCTCGAACCGCCGGAAGCCGCGGGCCTGAAGTCCGAGGATGGCGAAGGTGATGACGCAGGTGATCAGCCCGGCGGCCAGCAGCGGAATCCGGAACAGCAGGTTCAGCCCCAGCGCGGCGCCGACGAACTCGGCGATGTCGGTGGCCATCGCCATCGCCTCGGCCTGCAGCCACATGCCCCAGCTGACCGGCCGGCCGAACCGCTCACGGACCTGCTCGGGCAGACTGCGGCCGGTGACGATGCCCAGCTTGGCGGACAGGTACTGGACCAGCATCGCCATCAGGTTCGCGACCAGCACCACCCACAGCAGCAGGTAGCCATACCGCGCCCCGCTCTGGATGTTGGTGGCGAAGTTGCCAGGGTCGACATAGGCGACCGAGGCGACGAACGCGGGCCCCAGCATCGCGATCGTGGTCCCGATCCGCCGCCGGGCCAGCGGCAGGCCGGCCCTGGCCGGGGCGGTATCGGCGCGGTGCGCGGTGGCGGCCATCCGGGCTGCTCCTCTCGTCCGCGTCCGGAGTCCCTGCCAGGGTGCGCAGTCGCACATGAGCAACAGATGAGAGCGCAGGGCTCATGTTCGTCTCATCTGGCTTGCGGATGATCGGCAGCGACAGCTGACAGAAGGCAGCCAGGAAGGAGCGGCAGTCATGGCACAGCCGACTCGCACCGACGTGCCCGAGCCAGTCCGTGACGGGCTGGGCGCGACCATCATGGGACCGCGCAACGTGGCGCTCGAGCGCCAGAACCCCAATCTGCTCAGGTCGCCGTACACCGATGCGGGCACGATCCCGAACCTCAAGTTCTCGTTCTCGGACGCGCGCAACCGGCTGCTGACCGGCGGCTGGTCCCGCGAGGTCACCGCGCGCGAGCTGCCCATCTCCACCACCATGGCCGGGGTGGACATGCGGCTCAAGCCGGGCGCCATCCGCGAGCTGCACTGGCACAAGGAAGCCGAGTGGGCGTACATGCTCGCCGGCCATGCCCGGATCACCGCGATCGACGTGGAGGGCCGCAACTTCATCGACGACCTCGGGCCCGGTGACCTGTGGAACTTCCGGGCCGGCCTGCCGCACTCGATCCAGGCGCTGGCCGACGGCTGCGAGTTCCTGCTGGTCTTCGACAACGGCATGTTCTCGGAGAACGAGACGTTCCTGCTCACCGACTGGTTCGACCACACGCCGCTGGCGGTCCTGGCCAAGAACCTGGGCGTCAGCGAGTCCGCGCTGAGCGGGATCCCCAAGGACCCTGATCACGAGCGGTACATCTTCGCGGGCCAGGTGCCGCCCTCCCTGGCCAAGGATGCCGTCCGCTCGCCGGCCGGGGAGGCCATGAGCATGACCTGGCGGCTGGACGCCCAGGAGCCGATAGAGGTCCCGGGCGGCCGGATCCGGATCGTCGACTCAACGACCTTCAAGGCCGCGAGCACGATCGCCGCTGCCCTGGTCGAGCTCGACCGGGGCGCGATGCGGGAACTGCACTGGCACCCCACCAACGACGAGTGGCAGTACTACATCTCCGGGCAGGCGCAGATGACCGTGTTCGCGTCCAGCGGGAAGGCCAGGACCTTTGACTACCGGGCGGGCGATGTGGGTTATGTCCCCTTCGCGATGGGCCACTACATCCTCAACACCGGCGACCAGCCGGTGCGGTTCCTGGAGATGTTCCGCAGCGACCGGTACGCCGATGTCTCGCTCAACCAGTGGCTGGGGCTGACTCCTCCCGAGCTCGTTCAGGCCCACCTGAACACCGACCAGTCGACGACTGCCGCGATCACGGCCAACAAGGGCAAGCCGATCATCGTTCGCTAGGCCCGGGGCTCCCGGCCAGGACCGCGCACGGCCCTGGCCGGGGCCCGGCACGAAACCTGGATCTGAGATCCTGGGAGCGCGATGCGGGTGCTGATCGTCGAGGACGACGCCAAGCTAGCGGCCCTGATCCAGCGAGCGCTGCAGGAGCAGGGCGCACTCGCCGACGCCGCGCACGACGGCGAGGACGCCCTGTGGATGGCTGATGCGACCCCGTACGACGTGATGGTGCTCGACATCAACTTGCCCGGAATCAACGGGTTCGAGACCTGCCGGCGGCTGCGCGCGGACCGGGTGCAGACCCCGATCCTGATGCTCACCGCGCGGGCCGCCGTCGACGACCGGGTGACCGGGCTCGACACCGGCGCCGATGACTACCTGGTCAAGCCGTTCGATATCAGCGAGATGCTGGCCCGCATCAGGGCGCTGGCCCGCCGCGGCCCGGTGGAGCGCGGGCCGGTGCTGCGCACCGGTGACCTCAGCCTGGACACCCGTACCCGCGTCGTCCGCCGGGGGAGCACCCCGATCACGCTGTCGACCAAGGAGTTCCAGCTGCTCGAGGTCTTCATGCGCCGGGCCGGGCAGGTCCTGTCCCGCTACGACCTGCTCGAAGGCGCCTGGGATATGGCCTACGAGAACAAATCCAATGTTATCGAAGTTTATGTGCGCTACCTGCGAGACAAGATCGACCGTCCGTTCGGGGTCCGGACCCTTGAGACCGTCCGCGGAGCCGGGTACCGGCTGAACCCGCCCGCCCGGTAGCCGCCATGCCCGCGGCCGCGCCGACAGGAGCAGAGCGGGCCCGGGCAGGCGACTCGCCGCGGGCGATGTTCGCCGCGCTCGCGGTGCCCAACTTCCGCCGTTACGTCTGCGGGCAGGCACTGAGCCTGATCGGCACCTGGGTCGAGACCGTCGCTCAGGCGCTGCTGGTGCTGCAGCTGACCCATTCGGGCACCATCCTCGGCCTCACCACCGCGGCGCGGTACGGGCCGATCTTGCTGCTGTCGCCGGCCGCGGGGGTGGTCGTGGACCGGCACGCCAAGCGGCACGTGCTGCTCATCACCCAGGTCGGCCTGGCGCTGGTGTCGGCCGTCCTGGGCGCACTCGTGCTCAGCGGCGGCATCCGGCTGTGGCAGGTCATCGTCCTGGCGCTGCTGTTCGGCTCGTTCAGCGCGGTCGACAACCCGGCCCGGCTGGCCTTCGTCAACGAACTGGTCGGCCGGAACCTGGTGCGCAACGCCGTCACGCTCAACAGCACGTCGGTCAACGTCGCCCGGGTCATCGGCCCGACCATCGCCGCGGTCCTCGTCGCCACGGTCGGCATCGGGTGGTGCTTCGTGGTCAACGCCGTGAGCTTCGTCTTCGTGATCATCTCGCTGCTCAGCCTGGCTACGCGGGCCCTCCACGTGGTGCCAGCGGTGCGGCGCCGGCGAGGCCAGCTGCGCGAGGGACTGCGCTACGCGGCGCGCGTGCCCGAGATCGCCCGGCCGCTGCTCATGATGGCGCTCATCGGCACGTTCACCTTCGAGTTCGAGGTCAGCCTGCCGCTGCTGGCCCGCATGACCTACCACGGCGCAGCCACCGCCTACAGCTGGCTGCTCGGCGGCCTGGGCGCCGGGGCCGTCGCGGGCGGCCTGCTCGCCGCCCGGTCGGGCCGGACGGGTGTCTCCTGGCTCAGCCGGATCGCGTTCCTCTACGCGGTCACCATGGGCCTGCTGGCGGCCGCCCCCACGCTGGCCACCGGGGTGGCCGCCTGCGTGCTCGTCGGCGCGGCCACCCTGGCCTTCCTGACGGCCGGGAACTCCACCATCCAGCTCGCCTCCGAGCCGGACTACCGAGGCCGGGCCGCCGCACTGTGGTCGACGGCCCTGGTCGGCAGCACGCCGGTGGGCTCGCCGATCATCGGCGCGGTCTCTGACGCGGCCGGGCCCCGGTACGCCCTGGCCCTGGGCGCAGCAGCGTGCCTGGGCGCGGTGCTCATCGGCCGCTGGCCCGTCAACCGCGGCGCCAGCCCCGACGCGGCCTGCCACTAGCCCGGCTGCCGGGGGCGCTGCTCGTCCTCCCTTTCGGCGCCCCGCTTTCCGCGGCTCCGGTAGCGGTACGCCCAGGACTGCAGCCAGGCGTCGTAGAACCAGCGGCCGAACAACTGGCCTGCGTAGACGACCCAGCCGACGCCGATCAGCCACGACTGCACGATCAGGACGGTGCCCAGGGTGCCGTAACTGACCGCGTTCCTGACGATGAGCGGCTCGAAGACCAGGCTGGAGAAGGTGCGCAGGCCAGCCAGGCCCACCACCGTCGCCACCGCGCCGGGCAGGGCGGCCAGGTAGCTCACCCGGCCCCCGGTCAGGAAGCGCAGCCCCCACCAGAAGAACGCGACGCCGAGCACGACCGCCACCGCCACCCGGGCCGCCGTCTCGGTCGGCCCGCGATGCGTCACCGAGCCGACCGTGGCCGCCGCGTAAATGTAGGCGACGAGGGCGACCAGCCAACCCGCCTGGCGCCAGACTTTGTGCCACGGCCCCGCGGGAAGGCCCCAGATCCTCTCGAACCCCGCCTGCACACTGCTCACGAATGCCACCCCGGAGACACTCAGCACCAGTGCACTGAACACGCTCGTCGTGCCCAGCACCCGAGCCGACGCCGAGAACAGCCGGGTCACGGCGCGGGCGGAGGATCCGTTCAGGCCCATGCCGTAGACCACCCACCCGGCCACGCCCCGGTGCGGGCCAGGGTTGGCCGCCGCGACGAGGATGAGCAGCGGAATCACGGTCAGGATGGCCAGGGCAGCAAAGCCCAGGGCCCAGCGCATGAGCTCGAAGTCCTTGCCGCCCCGGTAAAGGCTCTTGAACCGGAGGTCGTTCCAGACCCGCCCGCCGCTCCGGCGCAGCGTTCGGTCCACCGCCCGGAACGGGTTCCCGCCCATCATCGGCGGACAGGCCCGTCGCGCCGCTGCCGCACCGGGCTACCCGCCTACTGGCCGGTAAATCGGAATTCTGCCTGCCATGGATCAGCCGAGTGGACAACCTCCCAGTAGCGTTCGGCGATGCGCTCCGGGTCAAAGGGAGTACCTGCGGCTATCTGTCCTGCGATCGTCAGCGTGGCCACGCGGATGCCGTCCGGTTGCAGGTCGGCGCCGAGCATTGTGGCGGCCGACCGGAGCGCCGCCTTGCCGAGGGAAACGGTCGCCAGGGCCGGGATCGGGTGGTCGGCGAATCCGCCCCCGGTGACGAGGATGATGCCGGAACCGGCGGCCCGCATGGCCGGGGCGGCAGCCTGCGCGACGACGATGGCGCTGATGACATCGACCGAATAGGCCGCCTGGAGGTGGGCGACACTTGAGCTCAGCAGCCGGTCTGGAGCTCCCAGGACGGCGTTATAGACGATGACGCCCGGTGCGCCATTTCCGAGATAAAGCTGCTTTATCCGGGCGCCCAGGCCATCGGGATCGCTGGCATCGGCCGCGACAGTGCTGACCTCGGCGCCGGTATCGGCCAGGGTGCCTGCGAGGTCGCCGAGGCGGCTGGTGCTGCGGGCCAGCAGGGTTAGCCGGTAGCCGCCCACGGCGAAGCGACGTGCGATGGCCATTCCGAGGCCAGGCCCCGCGCCGACCAGCAGCAGGTGGCGGTCATCGACTGAGCCGGGACCTGCGGCCTGGGTGCGGCCACGGTCGCCGGGCTGGCCTGCCGGCTGGTTAGGCATGGGTGCCACGGTCCTTCCGCTTCGAGGCGCATGTCTCAGGCTGTCCAGACTGCCACGAGTGCCTGGCCCAGATCCGCGCCATCAGCGCACTGGCCGGCAACATCAGTCCCGATGACCTGACTTGCCCGGGCTTCTCAGCGCGATGGCGACGGCCCGCCGGATGTCCGGCGGGCCGTCGCGTTGTGACGCTGTTCAGTTGTTTGCCTGGCGACTCATCAGCCCTGGTCCAGAGGCGGCAGGTAAGCAGCAGGAACCTTCGACGGAAGGTAGATCCTGGAGTCGCCCGGGTAGGGCACCTTCCAGTCGTGGGCCTGGTACCACGTGTACCGGTTCATCTGCTCCGGGTTCGCGAAGTCGGGGACCGCACCGTTGCCCATCGTGTGCTGGTGCCGGATCCAGGCCTGCCAGGCAGCGGCGGTGGCCTTCTCGTTGGCGGGCACCGTGGTCTTCTTGACTTCCGCCTTGTCCAGCGCCCTCGCCGCGGCGCCGGTGAGGCCCAGGGTGTCCAGGCCACAGGCCGGCGCGGTAAAGATGCCCTCGGTGAGCGGGATCCGGTTCCGCACCACGGTGAAAGGCTTGTAGTTCGGCTTGGCGGTGAAGGCGTCGTACATCGGCGTGGCCGCGGCGACCTTCTGGTTCAGCGGCTGGGCGCCGAGGATCTGCTCGATCGTCCGGACGATCGAGAGCTGCGAGTAGTAAGTGTTGATGACCTTGCCGTGCTGAGCCCAGGGGCTGATGACCTGGATCGGCGCGCGGTGGCCGTCGACGTGGTCGGCGCCGTCCTGGCTGTCGTCCTCGACGACGAAGATGACGGAGTTCTTCCAGTACTTGCTGTGCGAGATCGTGTCGACCATCTCGCCCGTGGCGAGATCGTTGTCGGCCACCCCGGCCTCCGAGTCGGCCGGCCCGCCGGTATGGTCGCTGGAGAACCAGATCATGTTGAAGTCGGCGGGACCGTTCTGCTCGAAGTCCTGCTTCCAGATCTCGTACCGGTAGATGTCCGGGATCGAGAGGTCGAACGGCGGCGACAGCGGGTCGGCGATCGCGTTCAGCGACGGGATCGCCGAGCCGTAGTCGCCCTTCAGGTCCGGGGTGGTCAGCTGGGCTGGATCGCCGCCGCCCATGACGCTCTTGGCCGCGCAGTAGTACTGCTGCCAGGTACCGGGCGGCTTGCCCTCCATGTACTCGTACTCGCCGTAGTTCCTGGCCGTGTTGCCGGCGGACTCAACGGCGGTCCACAGGAAGCCGGAGCGCTGGTGGCCCAGCACGTCCTCCTCGGTGTCATAGCTGCGCTGGTACTCACCCGCGGACGACTCGGTGTACTCGGGGTTGTCGCCCATCATCATCCAGTTGTGGCCCTCAGCCGAGTTGGTGCCGATGTCGTAGACGTTGTCGTAGTCACCGAACTGCCGGGCCAGCGCATGCTGGTTCGGCGTGGCCTGCTCGCCGAACTGGGTGAGTTTCGGGTCGCCGTTGCCCTTGCCCAGGTCGCCGAGCACCTGGTCGTAGGTCCGGTTCTCCTTGATGATCAGGAAGACGTGCTTGATCACGGACGGATCACCGATGCGCACCGGGACCGGGACCGGCGCCGCCTTGTGGCCTGAGGAGGCCTCCAGGACGTCGTTCTTGTTCCAGTCGTTCTGCGCGAAGACCTCGGGGGTGTACTTGCCGGCGATCTGCTGGTCGCTCGGCAGGGTAAAGCGCGTCAGGGATGCGGTCGTGCTGTGCGTGTCGTGACCGCTGACGGGGTTAGTTCCCTGTCCCTTGTAGGTCACGATGGCGGGACCGCGTGCGTCGATGCCGCGGGTGTTGGTGACGACGATCTGGCCGCCGACGGTGGCCACGTCCGACGGGTAGTAGTCCGTGGGCAGCAGGCCGATGTAGCTCACCGGCTGCTGCGGCGTGCCGTTGTACTGGTAGACCGCGACGGCGTTGGCCCGGCCCAGAGTGACCAGCAGGTGCCCGTTCGGGGTCATGGCGATGCCGTCGGGCTCGTACCCCACCGAGGACTCCGGCCACGGCCTGGTATCGATCGTCTGCACGACCTGGTCCTTCGTCGTGTCGATGACCGAGACAGTGTCACTGTTGGTGTTGGCGACGAACAACGCGCTGCCGCTGATGTACATGGCGGTCGGGTGCAGGCCGACAGCGATCTGTCCGACCGCCGCGGACGGGTCCGCGGTGTCGATGACGCTGACCTCCCCTGTCGTCGACGTGCCCAGGTACCCGTTGGCGGGCACCTGGGTGCCGTACGAGTCCATGGTCGTGTCGCCAGGCTGGGCCAGGCGGCCACCCTCGTCGCTCACGTAGAGCTTGTTGTCCGCGAAGGCAAGCTCACGAGGGGCGATGCCGACGTTCCACGTGTGCTCGACCGCACCGGTGCTGGGGTCGAGCGCCACGACGGTGTTCTGCCCGTTCAGCGCGGCGTACAGGGTGGTCCCGTCGGGCGAGTAGACGACCTGGCCCACCAGCGCGGAGTTGGGCACCTGACTCCGGCTGTTACCCGAAAGGTGGGTGCCCGCCGTCGGCAGCGGGAAGTACGTCGGCGGGCCAAGAATTCCGTGGTCATTGACCGGGAACCGAGTAAGGCCGTCCTGTTCCGGAAGCCAGAGGAACTTGCCGTCTGGCGAGTACGTCGGGCCTTCCTGCCCGTCAGTGCCATTCGACAGGCTCTGGCTAACCCCGGGCGCGGTGCCGACCGTCCAGATGAGCTTGTAGGTCTTCAGGTTGAAGATCTGCAGCACCACCGACTTGTCGGTGCTGGTCGCGGCGAGGAATTGCCCGTTCGGGCTGACCGTCGAGCCCATGATCTTGCCGAGCTGGGTGAGCAGGCGGTCGCCGATCGGGTTGATGATCTGGTCGTCGGAGATCTGGATCCCGTTGCGATAATGCGTGCCGACCTGGTTGTCGCCGAATCCGTTGCCGCCGAATCCCGTCGTGGCGAGGGCCACGCCCCCGCCGGCGACGAGGAGAGCTGTCGTGGCGGCCGCGGCGATGGTGAGCCGGCGGCCAGCCCATTTGGGGAGCCTAAGACGGACTCGCGAGACTTCTCGCCGTCGTCGTGTGACTTGCATGCCTACCCCTTCGAGGTGGGAGCGAGCAGATCGATCAGGCCGTCGAACTGCCATAGCGGGTTCGGTGCGTCGCCGTAGGACGTGTGCAAGATGAAGTAGCCGTTGACTTCCTGCGGCCCGTCGCCGTCGGCGACGTACCGCCCGTTCGGGCTGGCGTCGAGCTGATAGATGGCGGCCCCGGTGGCCGCGCCGGAACCTGGCAGACGCCAGTAGACGGTGCAGCGCCAGTCGACTCCGGGTCCTTGCTGGGCGACCAGGCCTTCCCCCTTGGTGCATGACGCCCTGGCCCGCAGCTCCGCCGCGGTGACGTTCTGGTGGTAAAGCTCCTGGCTCTGCAGGCGGTAGATATGGGCGAACGACGTGGCCAGCGATCGCTGCAGCTGGCCGGCGTCGATCCCGGAGCCGGTCGCCCCGGTCGCGGCGGCCAGCACCCCGGCCGAGAGCACCCACACCCCGAGCAGCGGCAGGATTCCGAAGGTGATCGCGCGCCGCATCGAGCCGTCGTTGGCCAGGCTGGTGAAGTCGCGCCGCATGAACAGCACGTACGCCAGCGTGGTCGCGGTGACCGCCCAGGCCAGGCTCACGGCGATGCCGGTAACCAGCGGGCCGAGCGTCGGCGGGCTGGTGAACAGGCCGTTCCAGGAGAGAAACGCGAAGCTGGGCAGCGTCAGGCGCACGGCGACCGGCATCGGCAGCACCTGGGAGGCCAGCTGCATTCCCAGTCCGCCGAACGCGGGCAGCAGGATGCCGATCGGGGACCGTCCGAAGATGACGGAGGCGAGCAGCCCGATCGCGGCGAAGGCCAGTATCGGGGCGAGTACGCAGAGCCAGGAGAGCACGAGCCTCCCGGCGGCGTCGGCCGGCGAAAGCAGATGACCGTCGAGACCGGTCAGCGGCCGGCTGCCGACCACAAGCCCGCCGACTACGCCGGAGACCGCCAGCCCGGGCACGCACATCATCAGGACGGAGAGGCTGGCCAGCGCCTTGGCGATGAAGATCCGCCGCGGCGAGCGCACCGCCACCAGCAGGTGGCGCCAGGTGCCAAGCCGGTCCTCGGCAGAGAACACGTCACCGGCGACCACCGAGGTCAGCAGCGGGAAGACCCAGCTGCCCGCGAAGGACAGCACGACCAGCGCTCCGGCCCAGCCCGTGGCGTGCATCTCGCGGCCGAAGAGAGTGTCAGACGGAAGGTTGCCCTGCCCGCTGACCGCGACGACAGCGACGCCCGGCCCGATCCAGGACAACAGGATCAGCACGCGTACGCGCCACTGCGCCAGCAGCTTGACCAGCTCGAAGCGGTAGCCGCGAGCCACCGAGACACGATGGGCTGCCGGAGTGCCGGCGGGGGCCGTGGTGGTGGTCACCGGCTCGCCTCCTGCTGCTCAGCGCGCTGCTCGGTGAGGGCGAGGAACGCGGCCTCAAGCGGCGAGACGACGGGCGTGAGCTCCCGCACCGCGACACCTGCCCGGACAAGCCGTGGCACCAGTTCGTCGAGGGCGGGCATCAGCGTGCGCACCACCAGGACCTCGGGGTCCGGCTGCATCCCGCCGTCGTCGATCACCTGGATCCCGTCCGTATCGGCGGCCAGACGACGCGCGGCGTCGGCGTCCGAGGTGCGCAGCCGGTAGTCCAGTTCATAGTTACCGGCGGCCAGCTTGCCCAGCGGACCGGAGAAGACGACCCGCCCGGTCGCGAGGATGGTGACCTCAGAGCACAAGCTCTCAAGGTCGCCCATCCGGTGGCTCGACAGCACTACGGTCGCCCCGTCCGCCGCCAGCTGGGTGAGGACACGTTCCACGTGCCTCTTGCCGGCCGGGTCCAGGCCGTTGGAGGGTTCGTCGAGCACGAGCAGCCGAGGCTTGATGAGCAAAGCCGCGGCCAGCCCGAGCCGCTGGCGCATGCCGAGAGAAAAGCCGCGCACCCGATCGTCGGCGACGTCGGTGAGCCCGACCTGCTCCAGGACCTCGTCGATCCCTGCCGTCGGCGCGCCGGGACCGCGGAGAGCGGCCAGCGCGGCGAGGTTCCCCCTGGCGGTCAGCGAGGGGTAGAGACCGGGGCCGTCGACAAAGCCCGCGACACCATCAGGCGCCGCGAGCGCCCGGCTGACCGGCAACCCCAGGATCTCCAGACTGCCGCGGTCCGCGGAGGCCAGGCCCAGCAGAAGGCCGAGCAGCGTGGTCTTTCCCGCGCCGTTCGGCCCGACCACCCCGTGAATCTGTCCGGCCGGGACATCCAGATCGACTCCGTCGAGCGCGATGACATCACCGAAGCTCTTGGTGATCCCACGAGCCCGTACCGCGCAGGAAGCGTCCGCTATCCCTACAATATGCACAAAATTAGATTTTCGGGCATGCGGCCAACGTGCGCGTTGATGGCGATTAAAGACTCAGTAAACTCCGAGCGTCGTGCCTCTGCCTGGCTGAGCCTGGCCCCCCGGCTACGACGCGGCGTGCGTCAGTCAGCCGGTCGGCCTGGCCGTCTCCCGCCGGGTCATGGCGCCGAGCTTCCGCGCTTCTCCGGTCTGCTTACCGGTCAGCCTGGCCGCCTCGGGCCACCTGACCGCATAGGCCCAGCCGAGCTTCTCGGCCAGCCAGATGGTCCTGGCGGCGATGTCGATCTGGCCCTTCAGGACCCCGTGCCGTGCGCAGGTCGGGTCGGCATGGTGGAGGTTGTGCCAGGACTCGCCGAAGGACAGGATCGCCAGCCAGGAGACGTTCCTTGACTTGTCGCGCACTTCGAACTCTTTCCGGCCGAAGGTGTGGCAGATCGAGTTGATGGACCAGGTGATGTGGTGCAGGAACGCGATCCGCACCAGGGTGGCCCAGAAGAACGCGGTCAGTGCGCCCGCCCAGGACATGGACCACAGGCCGCCGATGAGGGCGGGCGCGAGCAGGGAGGTGGTGACCAGCGCGGGGAACCACCGGGAGATCGCCGAGATGTCGGGATCCGCGAGCCAGTCGGGGCAGAACTTTTCCTCGGACGTGATGTCGCCGTCGAACATCCAGCCGATGTGCGCGTAGGCCAGGCCCTTAGCGAGGGCCTTGGCGTCGCTCCCGAACCGCCATGGTGAGTGCGGGTCGCCTTCCTTGTCGCTGTACTTGTGGTGCCTGCGGTGATCGGCGACCCAGGTGATCACGGGCTTCTCGATGGCCAGGCTTCCGGCCAGCGCCAGCGCGATCTTGAACCCGCGCACCGCCTTGAAGGATCCGTGCGTGAAGTAGCGGTGCAGGCCCACGCTGACGCCGAGCCCTGAGATGTAGTAGAACGCGATCGCCAGCACGACGTCGTGCCAGCCGAGGCCCCAGCCCCAGGCCAGCGGGACCGCGGCGATCAGCGCGAGCAGCGGCACGGCCACGAATACGGCGACCAGGACGCGGTCGAAGACGCTGGACCGCTCGGGCATGATCTCCGGCCTGGCCACCGCCGGTGAGGTACGTTCGCCGGTTCGTGCCGCCGTGGTATCTGTCGTTGCTGTCATGCGGTCCTCGCTTGCCGGTCGCGGTATTCACTCGGACAGTGCTGCCGCATCGACCAGGGTCCAGGACCAACGCGATTTCCTACGCTTACGTAACCGTAGCCTACCTTGCCGTAGGTTCCCGGTGCCCCAACCGGCTTAGCTCGGGGATTCGTCCTCGGGCGGTATGGTCGCGTCCACCAGCGCGGTGGACCCGGCCGGGCGGGTGGTGACGTCGTCGGCCCGCTGCCGCAGTCGCTCCAGCGATTCGCCGTCGCCGAGCGGGACGGAGGCCTTCAGCCGCGAGCTTTCCCGGACTTCGGGCAGGTCCATGACGGCATCGACCAGGCTGGCCCGGCTGCCCGGCGCGATGTGGCCGGACGCGGCGCGCAGTGACGCCGTGACGGTTCCCTCGGGCTTGGGGGAAGCCGACACGTCGGCGTCGGCAACTGTCTGATCGCCGTCCTTGATTTCGACGTGCCGGGATGTCTCCGGATCCGTCATGCGATACCTCCTCGGGACCGGCCACGTCAGTGCCTAGCTGGCACGTCCTGCGGCTGGTTGTCCCGTCTTGTCCCGCCTGATGCCGCGTCGCGGAGCAAGTCGACGGCGGCTGCGGCCGGGAACCCTCGATGCTGCCCGGATGAAACGCCTCGAAACCCGGGCGTCGGCCGGCCGCGCAAGGAGCCGCGCAAGGAACTGTCGGCGCAAGGAATAGCCCGGCCCCGTGTCGTGCTGTCGCTAGGGCTGGCGGTTGCCAGCGCGAGGCTGTAAGGCAGTACATATCGGATCTTAACGGCGCCGTCTGCCCGCGATCCGGGGCGGGCAAGCGTGTGAGGACCGATAACGCCTCCTGCTGGCATCCCGAGTTGATGCGGCCCCGGAGGCGCCATGACTCAGCTTGCGCGTCTAGACCTCGCGCGCTATCAATCAGGACGAGATTACGCTGCCCCTGGCCCGGATTCGGCCACCGCGCAGCCGTCGCCAGCCGATCGGCTGGGACTGCTTCGGGACGGCCGGTCGGTCGCTGGCTGGGCGGTCGGGACAGCCCTGCTGGCGCCTGCTGTCCTGGTCGGGGGCTGGCTGATCGCCGGCGCACTCCAGCCGGCCTCTTACAGCCCGATGCAGCAGACGATGAGCGCGCTGGCTGGCCACGCCGGAACTGACCGGTGGGTAATGACCGCAGCCCTGATGCTGACGGGCGGCTGTCAGATCGCGACCGGCGCGGGCCTGACCGGCGTCCGCCTGCCGGCGCGCATCCTGCTGATCCTGACTGGCCTGTGCACTCTGGGCATCGCCGCCTCCCCAGAACCGGCCGCGGGCCCGACGCCGCGCCACCTCGCCTTCGCGGTGAGCTGCGTCGTCACGACGGCGGTCTGGCCCGTACTTGTCGCCAGACGCGACCCGGCTCAGCCGTGGATCCTCGGTGCCTTCGGCTGCGCGACGGTGGCCCTGGTATTTGCCGGGTTGTCTTGCTGGCTCCTGATCGCAGCGCGTTACGGCAGTGGCGATCTCGGCATGGTCGAGCGGCTGACGTCGGCGGTTCAGGGCCTGTTTCCGCTTGTCGTGGCGCTTGCCTTGCGGCGGGCCCACGACAGAGGATCGCCGGTGAAGCCGGTGAACGAGCGGCCCGGCAGCGCCGCCCCGGCAGGCGCTGCAAGCCCGGAGGTCACGTCAGGAGGCACTGATCAGTAAATAGCCAGCCCGGTGTGCCGACGCTCGCGTCAGCGGGCGCTCGGGGCCACCGAGGTCTGGAGCAGCCACCGCCAAGCTAGCACGCACAGGACCGCCAGCGAGGCCGATGGCCGCCTATCCCACTGGACTCACCGGGCTGGCGGCCCGGTTCTCGCCGGGAGCGCGACGGTTCTGCTGGAGACGGTCGGGGCTGGGCCAGCGGACCCCGCTCGCCCAGCCCGCGCGCTCGAACACCCAGATGAGCGTGGCCGACAGGTCGAGCTGGCCGGGGTCGACGCCGTGCCGGGCGCACGCCGGGTCGGAGTGGTGCATGTTGTGCCAGCTCTCGCCGAGCGACGGCACGGCCAGCGGCCACAGGTTGGTGGCCCGGTCGTGGCGGCGGGTCGTGAAGGGCCGGCTGCCGAGCATGTGACACAGCGAGTTCACGCTCCAGGTGACGTGCTGGAGCAGGAAGATGCGGACCAGGCCGGCCCAGATCAGCGCCAGCACCGCGACGCGAGCGCCGCCGATCGCCCAGCCCGCGGCGAACGGCACGGCGAGGGACGCAGCGCACAGCGCGGGAAAGGCCTTCGACACGGCGCGCATGGCCGGGTCGGCCAGCATGTCGGGCGCGTAGCGCTCCCGTGATGTCGGGTCATGGCTGAACAGCCACCCGACGTGGGCGTGCAGGACGCCGCGCAGCAGCCCGGCCGGGCCGGTGCCATACATGTAGGGCGAGTGGGGGTCCCCTGGCCGGTCGGGAAATGCGTGGTGGCGCCGGTGGGTGGCGACCCAGCCGATCACATCGCCCTGGAAGCTCATCGACCCGGCGACCGCCAGGGCAACCCGCAGCGCCGGCCGGGCGGTGAAGCTCCGGTGGGTCAGGCACCGGTGGAAGCCCACTGTCACCCCGAACCCGGTCAGCAGGTAGAAGAGCACCGCCAGCCCGAGTTCGGCGAAGCCGACGCCGTGGCCCCACAGCAGCCACACCGCCGCGACGAGCCCGGCGAACGGGCCGACGACGATCGCCGCGATCACCGTAAGCTGAATGGCCCGCTCCGGGCGGGACCGGGCAGGCACATCAAGAGCCGGAAAGGGACCGGTACCGTCGTAAGGGGCCGGCGCCACGTCTGCGATCATCACTCGCCTCAGGATCCAGTAGATGCAGCAAGGCGATCTCAGGACCGGCGCGTGGTCTAGACCTGATCGGGAACTCGTTCAGGCTGCCTGAGCAGATACTGACACCCTATGCTGCTGGGCCAGCTCTGGCGACCAGCCGGCGACGCAAGTCCGCCGGTGCCCGCTCCCGTCGGCGTCCCGGCCCGGCCGAGGTCAGGGGCTAAGGCTGCCCTCAGCTATGCTGACCCTGCGTCCACTACGCGAGGCCGCGGAGGACGCTCAGCCACTGCCTGGGGCATCTGCGGGCACGCGAGGCCATTCGAGCCAGCCTCTGCCTACCATGACGATCTTGCTGAACGATTCCGCTCCGGAACCGCAGTTTCCGGGGCCAGCCCATGCATGATGGCGCAGCTGGCGCCCGTTCCACTCGAGATCCTGGCGCTCCAGTCTGCGTCGACAAGGGAGCCGTTCATGCCGACGAAGTACGCAGTGCTCAGCACGTACCCGCCCACGCAGTGCGGGCTGGCGACGTTCAGCGCGGCGCTGGCCGCGCAGTTGCCGCGCCCCGGCGATCGGCTCGCCGTGGTGCGCGTGCTCGACGCGCCAGCCCCGCGGCCTGCCGATGAGGTGGTGGTGCACGATCTGGTGAACGGCTCCGCCGCGAGCGCGGCCGCTGCTGCCGACGTGCTTAACGGCTTCGACGTGGTGATCGTGCAGCACGAGTACGGCATCTACGGTGGCCTGGACGGCCGGGATGTCATCTCGCTGCTCGAGGCGCTGCACGTGCCGAGCATTGTGGTCTTGCATACGGTGCTGGCGCACCCGACGCCGCGGCAGCGGATGATCCTGGAACGGGTCATCGCCGCCGCCAGCGCGGTCGTCACGATGACGCAGACGGCCCGGTCGCGACTGCTCGACATCTATGGCGCGCGGCCCGAGGACGTCTGCGTGATACCGCACGGCGCCGCCGACAATCGGGTTCCGCCGTCATCGGCAAAGGCATGTCCGCCCAGGGTGCTGACCTGGGGCCTGCTGGGGCCGGGCAAGGGGATCGAGCACGCGATCGATGCGATGGCGCTGCTTCGCGATCGAGGGCTGCGAGTCGACTATCAGGTGGCCGGCCAGACGCATCCGCGCGTGCTCGACCGCGATGGCGAGGCCTACCGGCAGGGCCTCCAGGCGCGCGCACGAACCCGCGACGTGGCGGACCGGGTGCATTTCGATCCGCGGTTCCTGCCCGCAGGCGCCCTGAGTCGCGTTGTCAGCTCGGCAGACGTGGTCCTGCTGCCGTATGACTCGCGGGAACAAGTGACCTCTGGTGTCCTGATCGAGGCGGTCACCGCCGGCAGGCCGGTCGTGTCGACCTGTTTCCCGCATGCTGTGGAGCTTCTCGGCGGCGGAGCGGGGCTCCTGGTCGAGCGGCAGGACCCGGCCGGCATCGCGGGTGCGCTGCACCGCGTGCTCACCGAGCCCGGCTTGTCGGCGCGGATGAGCCGCCATTCGGCGGGTCTCGCCCCGCAGCTGCTATGGCCAGCGGTGGCGCGTTCCTACCGGGAACTCGCGGCGGCGCTCACCACGAGCCGGGCCCGGGCGGCGGTATGAAGCATCCGGATGTCTCGTTCCGGCACCTGTACCGGCTGACCGATCAGATCGGGATACTGGAGCATGCCAAGGGGATAGTGCCCCGGTATGAGCGTGGCTATTGCGTCGACGACGTCGCCCGCGGCCTGGTCGTGGTGTGCCGGGAGCCGTCGCCAGCCCACGAGCTCATTGCCCTCGGGCGCCGCTACCTCTACTTTCTCGGGCAAGCTCAGGGGCCAGGCGGGCAGTTCCGTAACCGCCTCGGCTACGACCGTCGCTGGCGCGACGAGCCCGGAACGGAGGACTGCTGGGGGCGCGCCCTGTGGGCCCTCGGCACCGCCGCGGCACGAGGGCCTGGCGAGGAGATGCGCCAGGAGTGCCTGGCCCGGTTCGGCCGCGGCGCGCAAGCGTCCTCAGCGTGGCTGCACGCCATGGCGTTCGCGGCGCTCGGCGCCGCGGAGATACTCGATGAGTGGCCCGACCATTCCGGCGCGCTGACGGTTCTTGAGACAGCCGCCGCAGTTATCGGCGAGCCGCCCGTGGACGCGGCATGGCCGTGGCCAGCATCCCGGCTCACCTACGCCAACGCGGCCATCGCCGAAGCCGTCATCATCGCGGGCTGGAAACTCGGTCATGAGGGGGTTCTGCGCAACGGCCTGCGCATGCTCGAGTGGCTGCTCGCCGGTGAGACCAGGGACGGTCACCTGTCGGTGGTACCGGTCGGCGGCTGGAGCCTCGGTGAGGCCCGCCCCGCTTTTGATCAGCAGCCGATCGAGGTGGCCGCGCTGGCGGATGCGTGTGCCCGCGCGGCGGATGTTACCGGCGACAGCAGCTGGCTGGGCGGCGTCGGCATGAGCGTGGCCTGGTTCCTCGGCGACAACGATGCCGGGGTTCCGATGTTCGACCAGCAGACTGGCGGGGGCTGCGACGGCCTCAGTGCCGTTGGCCGTAGCCGCAACCAGGGCGCCGAGTCGACCCTGGCCATGATCTCCGTGATGCAGCACGGCCGCCGGCTGGCCGCGGCGCCGCGATGAGCGACCCCAGCCCCGCGGGCCCGCTGCTGGCCCGAACGCAGCACCGGCTCAGGCCAGATGCATCCCGTACGCTCTGCCGCCTGTTCGTGCCGGGGCAGGAAAGCCTGATCCGGGGCGGATCCCGCGCGATGGCCGTCATCGACCGCCTCCTTGACCTGAGCGATCAGGAGACGGAAACAACGCTGGCCCGCACGCTGGCCCGGTTTTCCGGCCGGCATCGCGACCTAGCCAGGACCCTGGAGCAGAACTTCGAGCTTGTCGGACACCGGCTTCAGGCCGGGCGGAGGATCGGACGATCCCGCCGGCAGCTGATCGGAGCCTATTTCACTCAGGAGTACGCGCTTGAGGCCGCGGCCCTGTTCAACCCGTCGATCGTGGCGCACCCCGATCAGGAGGGCTGTCTGCCAGGAGAAGTCCGGTTCGTCATGAGCCTGCGGGCGGTCGGCGAAGGACACCTGTCGAGCATCGAGTTCAGGACCGGCACGATCGGCGCCGGGTCCGAGATCCGCCTCGACCCGGCCGGGTGCTTTCTCGACCCCGGCCGCCGCCGCCCCGTCTCCTATGACCGGGACCTCTTCGCCAGCAAACTCGCCGAGCTTGGTCATGCGGACGAGAACGCGCGATTCCTCTGGAACTGCCTGCCGCCTCAGTTCACCGCGGCCGAGCTGGACGCGGCGCTCGCAGAACTCTCCCGGCAGCGGGTCACGCGGGATGACTCCGCGGTACTAGCCGACCGGGCGCGGTGGATAGCGGCCTCCGGCTACACCGTCGAATTCGATAAGGGCACCGAACTATCCGAGCGGGTTCTCTGGCCTGCTGGCCCGGCCGAGAGCCACGGCATGGAAGACGCGAGATTCGTTCGCTTCAACGACGGCGAAGGCCCGGTCTACTACGCGACCTACACGGCGTTCGACGGCTCTCAGGTCGCGCCGCAGTTGCTGGAGACCAGCGACTTCCGGACGTTCACCGTCTCCCAGCTCTCGGGCCCTTCGGCCAGGAACAAGGGCATGGCGCTGTTTCCCCGGCGGATCGGCGGCCGTTACGCCGCGCTTTCCCGCTGGGACAGGGAGAGCAACGCGATCGGCTACTCAGACGATGGTCATCGCTGGTCGAAGGCCGTCACGGTCCAGGCGCCCGCTCGCCCGTGGGAACTGATCCAGCTGGGCAACTGCGGTTCGCCGATCGAGACTCCGGCGGGCTGGCTGGTACTGACGCACGGCGTCGGGCCCATGCGCGAGTACGCCATCGGCGCCATCCTCCTCGACCTGGATGAGCCCGAGCGCCTGATCGGCGCGCTGTCCGAGCCACTCCTGACCGCCGACGACTCCGAGCGCGAAGGCTACGTCTCGAACGTCGTCTACTCCTGCGGCGCCATGCTGCACGGCGCGACTGTCATATTGCCCTATGGCTGTGCCGACTCGTCGGTGCGCATCGCCACCGTCAGCCTCAGCCGGCTAGTCGGACAGCTCACGCCCGCGTGACCTACTGCGCGGTCAGGGCCGGATTGAGTCGCACGAGCCGGGCGGAGTTTGTGTCGTCGAGTTCGGCAACGGCTTGTCGTGACTTAATGAATTCGGAGAATGAGCGGTAACCGAGTGACTTCTCGCTGAATGACGGGTCCATGCGTCTCATCTGGCTTTTCACCGCGGAGCTATGCAGCCAGTCCGCGTCGTCTTTTTCCTGGCCGAGTCGCAGCGCTCGTTCCAGGAGCCTGGTGGCCAGGTCTTGCGGGTCTTCGGGATCGGGATCGTCGGTCGCCGCGGCCGCTGACCGTCTGGTACGTCGCGGGGCCCGTCCGGACGACGGGCTGCCGGGCTCCTCATGCTCGGCCTGCGGGCCGGTCGTCGGTGGGGCGGGCTGCTGCGCGGCGCCGGCCGGCGTAATTCCAGGGAGAGCGTCGTAGGTCACGAGCTCGTCGCAGGCGGCGGCGAGTGATCTGCTGGTCGATCCGGCAACCCCGACGCCCACGACGTAACGACCCAGGCGCCTGCACCGCTGGGCGAGAGCGATGTAATCGGAGTCTCCGGCCACGATCACCACGTGGGTCAGGTCGGGCAGGCGGAACATGTCCTCCACCGCATCGACGGCCAGCCTGATGTCGGCGCCATTCTTCGCGTAGGCGGCGGCGGGAAACAGCTGCACCAGGTCCACCGCGCGGCTGACCAGCTGCCCGCGGTAGTCGGCGTTCACCGGCGCTGACCAGTCCGCGTAGGCGCGGGTTAGCACGAGGGTGCCGAACGATGAGGCGAAGTCAATCATCGCGCCGACGTCCACCGTGGCGCGCTGGAGCCGGTCCGCGATGTCCGGATCGGCAGGCCTGTCGGCCTGGTCGAAACCGCGCGATTTATCACGCTGAAACTGGCCCCGGCCATGAACCTGGTCGTAGCGCGAGATCACGATGTTGTCGAAGTCGATATAGACGGCCACACGGGTGACGCCAGGCTCGTTCATGATCTCCACTTTCGCACAGAGCCGTCCCGGCCGAGGTCAGGCCGCCGGGGGCGGCGGGCCCGTCGGCGAAGCGCTGGTCGCGGTTGCCGGCCCAGACGTGCTGGCCGAGGGCGGCCAGGGCGGGGAACTGGCTAGGGGGCAGGGACCGGAGGAAGGCGTGCAGCTGGTGCCGGGTGGCGGTGTCGCGGACGCGCTGCTCATTGGCTGTGGTGCGGTCGGCGAGGGCGAAGCCGAGGGTGTAGTCGTAAACGAGGGTGTAGTTGTAAACGAGGGTGTAGGCCAGCGCGGTCGGGCGCGGGGGCAGCCCGGCTTGCTGGAGTGCGGCCAGGAACGCCTCGGCCAGGGCGAGGGAGTGCGGCCCGAGGGGGTCGCGGGTCTTGAGCAGGGCCGCGATGCCGGGGTGGTCGTCCAGGAC
>Ga0102924_1002043_pt1 | contig 22507 bp, 18 predicted proteins | sample PaiPotPPM11metaG_FD_80116 | JGI IMG/M metagenome (GOLD analysis project Ga0102924, IMG submission 80116) | Iron sulfur acid spring bacterial and archeal communities from Banff, Canada, to study Microbial Dark Matter (Phase II) - Paint Pots PPM... ...
CGGCGGCCCTGCTCGTGCCAGTACCCGGTCGGCGGCAGCGAAGAGTTGCTCGCGGACTTGCGGTATCGCGACTCCCCGTGGCATCTGCCTCGTCGTCCTCCTGATCCTGACTCAGCCGAACCCTACTGGCATTCGTGAGTTGCCAGTATGGACGCTCGTCCATTACTGTATGGACCATCGTCCATACTAGCTCTGGAAGGACAGCGATGGGTGGTAGCAGCAGCGGCGGCGGCCAGGCCGCGATGATCGTCGTCTGGGTGATCCTGGTCCTGGCCGCCGCGGGCGGTACCGGCGCGTACCTGCTGGTGCGGCAGCGGCGGGGCCGGCGGTCATGACCGTCATCGAGGTCAGCGGACTGGTCAAGCGCTTCGGCTCGGCCGCGGTGGTGGATGACCTGAGCTTTGCGGTCGGGGCGGGCAGCGTGACAGCTTTCCTGGGGCCGAACGGCGCTGGCAAGACCACGACCCTGCGCATGCTGCTCGGCCTGGTCCGCCCGACCAGCGGTGCGGCGATGATCCGGGGCAGGCCTTACCAGGACCTGGGAGACCAGCGGCGCCGGGTCGGGGCCGTGCTCGAAGTGGCCGGGTTCCACCCGGGCCGGACCGTCGCCGGTCACCTGCGGGTGCGGTGCGCCGCCCGGGGCATTCAGCGTTCCCGCATCGAGGCGGTCCTGGCCGATACGGGGATGGGCGAGCTGGCCGGGCGGCGGGCCGGGAGCCTGTCGCTAGGGGAACGGCAGCGGCTGGGCCTGGCGGGCGCGCTGCTCGGCGACCCGGACGTGCTGATCCTGGACGAGCCGGCCAACGGGCTGGACCCGGCTGGGGTGCTGTGGCTGCGCGGTTTCCTGCGGCGGCTCGCGGACGAGGGCCGCACGGTGCTGGTGTCCAGCCACATCCTGGCCGAGGTGGCTCAGTTCGCCGACCAGGCCATCGTCATCAACGGCGGCCGGCTCGTCCTGGCCGGGCCGGTGGCCGAACTGGTCAGTGCCGTGCGGCAGGCGCTCGTGGTGCGCACTCCGCGTGCCGAGGCGCTGCGGGACGCGCTGGTGTCGGAGGGCGCGACGGTCCGGGCGGTAGCGCCCGACCAGCTGGAGATCACCGGTCTGGGCAGCGAGCAGGTGGCCACCCTGGCCGCCGCGCTCAGCATCCCCGTTTACGAGATGACCGCGGCCGCGGGCCGCCTGGAGGACGCCTTCCTGCAGCTGACCGCGGCTGAAGGGAGACCAGGATGACCGCTGCGCTGCACGCGGAGTTCCTCAAACTGCGCACCACCCGGCTCGTCGCCGGGATGACCGGCATCGCGGTCGCGCTGACCGCGCTGATCGGGATCCTGGAGGCCGTCACCGCCGGGACCGGCACGGGCATGGCCATCCCGTCCCTGGCCACCGCTGCCGGCCTGCGGGACAACCTGGCCAGCCCGGGGTTCGCGCTGCTGATCGCCGCACTGCTCGGCGTCGTCAGCGCCAGCGGCGAGTTCCGGCTCAAGACCGCCACCGACACCTACCTCGACCAGCCGCGCCGCGGCCGGGTCCTCGCGGCCAAGGCGGTGGCCGCGGCGGCCGGGGGCGCACTACTCGGGATCGCCGCCGCGGCGGCCGCCACGGGGATAGCGCTCGGCTTCGCCGCCTCGAGAGGCTTCCCGCTCGCGCTTCCCGCGACCACCATCGCCCGCTACGCCAGCGGGACTATCGTCGGCGCAGCGCTGCTGGCGGCGGCTGGCGTCGGGGCCGGATCACTGATCCGCCACCAGGTGGGCGCGATCATCGCGGTGGTCTCCTGGGGTCTGGTCGTCGAACTGGTCGTGGCCGCTACGCTCCCCTCGGCGGGACGTTTCCTGCCCTACACCGCCGCCGCCATGATGGCCGGGGACACCAACGGCGGCGGCATGCCCCAGATCCCGCGCGGCGTGATCGCGCTGCCTTACCCGGCCGCGATAGCCGTCCTGGCCGCAATAGTCGTGGCTATCGCCGCGGCTGCCACGCTCACTACCGCCCGGCGAGATGTCGCCTGAGGACAGCGGCCGATCACTCGCCCACCGCCGGGGCAGCCCGGGTTATCCAGGTGAAGCTGCTGGCGTCGGGAAGCTGGCCAGCGATGGCGTCAGCGACCTGGCGGCCGAGGGCATCGGCGTCCCTCGCGGGAAGGCCGGGATCGACCCAGCCCTCCACCTCCACCCGCAGGGTCCGGCCGGTCCACCGCGCCCTGGCGTGAGCGTGAATGACTCCGGGCACCGACCCGGCGGCCGCCTCGGCGGTGGTGATCACGTCCGGGTCGACGCCGTCGGCCAGACGGTGCACGACGTCCTTCGTGACCTCGTAGCCGACATGGCAGATGAACGCGGTCACCGCCAGGCCCGCCACCGGGTCACCCCAGGACTGGCCGAGCGCCACCGCCACCAGGCCGGCCAGCGCCCCGGCCGAGGACAGCGCATCCAGCCACGAGTGCCGGGCGTCGGCGATCAGCGTCGCCGAGCCGATCCGCCGGCCCACGATCAGCTTGTACCGGGCCACGACCTGGTTGCCGATAATGCCGACCGCCGCCCCGGCGATGCCCGCACCCACATGGGTGGTATGCCCGTGCTCGAGCAGCTTGCGGACGCTCTCGAACCCGGCGAATGCCGCGCTGGCCCAGATCACCACCGCGATGCCGATTCCGGCCAGGTCCTCGGCCCGCTCCAGCCCGTACGGATAGCGCTCGGTCGGCGGGCGACGGGACAGCCGGAACCCCAGGAACACCACCGCGCTGGTCGACACGTCCGACAGGTTGTGGATGGCATCGCCCAGCAGCCCCACCGACCCGGTCACTGTCGCCAGCAGCAGCTCAACCAGGCCGGTCAGGCCCAGGCCGGCCGCACTGACCGCAACCGCCCGGTTAGCCTGCCGCCGCTCGGCCGCATCATCACGACCATGCGCCAGCGGGAAAGCCGCCGCCGGATCACGTTGCCCCAGGATCTTATGCACCCGGCCAGGATAACTGGCGCAATGATAAATACGGCTGCGTACCGCCATGACCGGTATGTCGGCGTCCGATGGGAATCTGGTCGTCCGTCGGAACCGACGGAAGGCGACGGAGCTCGCAGAGCGCGGCGGCCAGGCTGACCAGGTCGTTGTCGATATCTTGTCAGCGGGCGATTTCCGCCGCTCGTCCGATCTTCCCCGCTACAGCTAATGGTGCTCGGCAGCTCCGATATATGAGATTTCGCTTCCGGGGGAACGCGGCATTATGCGTTTATGATGCGAGAATCAAGCGTGATGGGGGATGGATCGCAATGGACGTACAGCTGCACCTCAGCGGTGATGACGTCGGCCTGGCCGACCTGAAGAACCTGGAGGACTGGCTGCTCGACGAGCCGGCCCTGGCCGGCTACCCGGTTACCCGGCCCGTCGCGGCGCCCGAGCCCGGCCAGATGGGCGCCGTCAGCGACGTCCTGGTCGTCGCGCTCGGATCCGGTGGCGCGGGGGCGGCGCTGGCCAGTTCGCTCTCGGTGTGGCTGCGCAGCCGGGTGTCTCAGGTGACCGTCCGGATCCGCACCGAGCGGGGCGAGGTAGAGCTGAGCGCGACCAGCGCACGGGACCCGAAGTCGGTGGTCCGGGAGATCCTCCCGCTGGTGGCGGGCAGTGGAACCGACCCTGCCTGACCCCGCGGCCTCGGCGGCGGTCCTGATCGGAACCAGCACCTACCGCGATCCCGGCCTGGGCGCCCTGCCGGCCGTGGCCAACAACCTGGCCGACCTGTCCGCGGTCCTCACCGACCTGGGCTGGTGGGGGCTGCCGGCCGACCGGACATCGATCCTGCTCGACCAGGCCGACAACGGGGAGCTGATCGGCCGGCTGGTCGAGCAGGCGGGCCGGGCTCGCGACACGTTCCTCGTCTACTTCTCCGGTCACGGCCTGCTGACTCCCGAAGGTGATCTCGTGCTTGCCACTCCGGCCACCGATCCCGCGCAGCCCAAGTACACCGCGCTGCCCTACACGTGCATCCGTGATGTCATCGGCCGGTGCCGGGCCATCCGGCGCATCGTGATACTGGACTGCTGCTTCAGCGGCCGGGCTCTGCGGGCCATGTCCGATCCGGCCACGGCCGTCATCGGGCAGGTGGATGTGGACGGCATCTACGTGCTCACCTCGGCCCCGGCCACCTCGACGTCGTTCGCCCCGCCGCAGGCGCGCCACACCGCCTTTACCGGCGGGCTGCTGGACATCCTGCGCGACGGCGTGCCGGGCCTGGGCGAGATGCTCAGCCTGGACGATCTCTACGATCACGCGCTGCTGGCCATGGCCAGGCGCGGGTGGCCACGCCCGCAGCGGCTGGGCACCAACACCATCGGCCGGCTGGGCATCCTGCGCAACCGCGCCTGGCGCCGGATCATCCGGCTGCCGCACGCGAGGCCGCCGGCCAGGCTGCCGGACGCGCTGCCGGCTGACGCCGGCCGCCGGCGGCACGTCGCCGAGGGCGTGCGGGACGCGGTCGCGGCGGCCGCGGCCAGCCTGGGCCACGCTGACCGGGACGGCCTCCAGGCCCTCGACCAGGCCTTCGTCCTCGACGGCGCGCCGGCGCCGCCCGATGCCCGCCAGGCCAGCGGGAGGGCCGCCGGGCTCGCCCTGGTCCGCGACACGATGCTGGTCATGCGCCAGCAGTTCGGGGACGGCGCGGTGACCGCGGCCGTGATCCTGGGCGTGCTGGTGGATGGCCTGCATGCGCTGCTGGATAACGGCAGTGACCCGGACACGCTGAACGCGGCACTCGCGGCCCAGGTGACCCGGCTGGCCAGGGAACTGGGCCGGGGGGACGGGACGCCCCGGCTGGCGTCAGCCGACGACCTGCGAGCCGCGGTCCGCACCGCGCTAGGGGCGGCCGGGGCGGACGAGGTCCTGGCCGCCGTCGCCGCCGTGGGCGCGGCCAACGTGGAGGTCGTGCCCGGCCAGCCCGGCGAGCCGGCGGCCAGCGCCAGCGCCTTCGTCCTGGACTCCAGGATCCTGGCCCCGAATGCCGCGGCCGGCCCGATCGCCCTTGAGGACCCGCTGGTGGTCGTGGCGCCCGACGGCCAGATCGACACCAGGGCGCTGCTGGGCGCCGTGGGTGACACCCGTCCCGCCATCCTGATCGTGGCCCCGCGGGTCAGCATCTTCGTCATGCGAGGGCTGCTGCACTCGTTCTCCCAGGCCGTGGTCGTGCGGCCCGCCGACCCGGCCTTTGATCTGAGCGCGCTGCGCGCCCGGCTCGGCTCGGGAACGGCTGAGCAGGGCTGGGTCCGGGCCCGCCGCGCACTCGTGCTGGCCGACACCACCACGATCGACCGGCCGGCCAGCGACCTCAACCTGTCCCGCAACCGCATCACGCTGAGCGTGGCCGGCCCGCCCGGCCACCTGGCGGCGGCGGTGCGGACTCTGGCCGTGGCCCGCTCCGCGGCCGAGGCCGGCGTGACCCCCGGCGGCGGCGTCGCGCTGCGCACCGCCGTGCGGGCGCTGGAGCAGGAAGGCGGGCCGGACTCGGCCGTCACGGCGCTGGTGAACGCCGCGGCGCGGGAGCCGCACCAGCGCCTCCAGGTCAGCCATGGCCTCCCGGCCGAGCCCGCCACGGCCGGCTCGGCCGATGGCCCGGTTGACTCGCTGGCCACCGCGCGCGGCGCGCTCACCCACGCGGCGGCCAGCGCCGGCCGGTTCCTGTACGGCGCCTGAGGCCGGGCCGGCTAGCCCACCCGGGCCTGGCCGCAGCCAGGGCAGAACCGCGCCGTCGCATCGATGTGGCTCCCGCAGCCCGTGCAAAACGCCGGGTCAGCCGGCGCGGCCGCCCCGGCGCTCGCCGCGGGCTGGCCATCCGGGGTCACGCCCGCGCGCTCACCCCTGGTCAGGCTCAGCTCGACGACCTTGATCGCCTCGTCGTCCAGTCCGGCCGCCTGGACCAGGCCCCAGGCCTGAGTCAGCAGGACCGGCCACGCCACCAGCATGCTGATCATGGTCGGCACGGCCTGCTGACCGAAGATGCCGGTGCCGGCCCGCACCATCGTCCCGTACGCCTGTCCCTCAATCTCGATCTTCAGCGCGGACCTGAGCCCGACCGCGGCCTTGAACATGCCGCCCCTGGTGATGTCCACCTGCCAGGCGGCAGGCCCGACCTGCACGCAGTTCACCTCATAGCGGCGCTGCCGGAAGTGCTCAGCCAGCTCGGCGGCCACCGGGGCCAGATCCGGGGCGGTAACCGGGATGAGCCGCTCGCTCTTGAACAGGCTCATGCGCCCGCCTCCACCGGGGCGGTCGGCTGAGGCACGGGCCTCCCGCAGCGCTTGCAGAAGCGCCAGTCCGGGCCGAGTTCGTAACCGCAGTGCGCGCAGCCGGGCCGGCTGTCCAGGTGGCCGGCCTCAGCGATCCCCAGCAGGTCGCGGAACGCGCTGGTCTCCACCCACTCGTTCAGCTCCTTCATGCGCAGCACCGGGGCCGGGTGAGTGAATCCGCTCTCCAGCCCGCGGGCCAGGAATCGGTCCCATTTATTCTCGGCCAGCTCATCGAACTCCGTCGCCTGCTGCAGGAACGCGGTGAAGCTGATTTCCGTCGGCATCCATTTCGGCGCGCCCATGAGATGGAACAGCGCTCGCTGCATTGGCTCGGCGCCGCGCAGGTAGGCCACCGCGGCCCGGTCGGCCGTTAGCTCGCTCTTGCGGTACCAGTTCATGAGCGCGTTCCGGATCTGCGCCGTGGCTATTCCGGCCACCGCCGCGCCCATTCCCACCGCCGATGCGCCGGCCTGCCCGACCACGAGCATGGTCTGGGCCATCTGGCGGTACAGGGTGTGCTGGGCCAGGATGTGCCCGCATTCGTGGGCCAGCACGGCCTGGATCTCGTCCTCGGCCAGCGCCTCGAGCAGCAGGTTGCTGATCACGATGGCCGGGTGCGAGTGCCCGACGGTGTAGGCGTTGGCCTCGCCGCTGGTCAGGTACAACTCCGGCTCGGCGATGCCGAACGCGTCGCAGACGGGCGGGAGCAGCCGGTACAGGTCCGGGAGCTGAGCGGGGCCCAGCCGGATGGCGCTGCACAGCAGGTACTGGCGGTACCTTCGATCGTGCACCGCGGTCAGGTACTTCTTGGTCGCCGGCTGGAGCAGCGGAATCCCCTCCAGGTGCCCGCGGGCCGACAGATCGAGTGGATGCAGGAAGTCATTAACGTTAAATACGGCAGCCATGACGATTTGATCCCCTATAAGCTGTTTTAATAGATCTCAGGGGAGCGTGGCTGTCCTGCTGGCGCCAATGGCTAAGCGGCTGATCATCGCCCCCACCCCCCAAATGCCGGAACCCGACATGGCTAGCGTATGACGATAGTGGCGGAGATTCCAGATAATGTGAGACCCGGCGCCGCCGGCCGTTTCGGGCTTGTTCAGCCGAGCTTGAACGGGTCGCGGGTGGCGCCGCTGAGCTCGATCCAGACCGTCTTCAGCTCGGTGTACTCCGCCACCGCGGCCAGGCCGTTCTCGCGGCCGAAGCCGCTGGCCTTGAACCCGCCGAACGGGGCCATCGGGCCCACGCTGCGGTAGGCGTTGACCCAGATGGTCCCGGCCCGCAGGCCCAGGGCCATCCGGTGGGCCCGCTGCACGTCGCGGGTCCAGACCCCGGCGGCCAGCCCGTAAGGGCTGGAGTTGGCGATGGCCAGGGCCTGGTCCTCGTCGGCGAACCGGATCGCGGCCAGCACCGGGCCGAAGATCTCCTCCCTGGCCAGCGGCATCTCGTTGTCGACCTCGCTGAACAGGGTGGGCTCGATGAAGTAGCCCGCGGCCAGCCCGTCCGCGGTCGGCCGCCGGCCGCCGGTGATCAGCCGGGCTCCGGAGTCCACCCCGGCGGCGATGCAGTCCTGCACCTTGGCCAGGTGGCCGGCGAACGCCACCGGCCCCATCTCGGTGGCCGGGTCCAGCGGGTCGCCGAGCCGGATCTGGCCGGCGCGGGCCGCGATCCGGTCGACCAGGTCGTCGTAGACGTCCTCCTGGACCAGCAGCCGGGACCCGGCCATGCAGGTCTGGCCGGTCGCGGCGAAGATCCCGGCCACCACGCCGTTGGCCGCGGCGTCCAGGTCGGCGTCGGCGAACACGATGTTGGGCGACTTGCCGCCGAGCTCCAGGCTGACCCGGGCCAGGTGCTCGGCGGCGCCCTTCATGACCCGCACTCCGGTGGCGGTGGAGCCGGTGAAGGCCACCTTGTCCACGCCGGGGTGCTCGGTGAGCGGGCCGCCGGCCTCCGGGCCCAGGCCGGTGACCACGTTGAACACCCCCGGCGGGAAGCCGGCCTCCTCGACCAGCCGGGCGAACTCCAGCGTCGAGGCCGGGGCCTGCTCGGCGGGCTTGACCACGAACGTGCAGCCCGCGGCCAGCGCCGGGGCCAGCTTCCAGCTCATCAGCAGCACCGGCGAGTTCCATGGCGTGATCGCGCCCACCACGCCGGCCGGCTCGCGGACGGTGTAGATGAAGAAGTTAGACCGGTCGGCCGGGATCGTCTCGCCGTGGATCTTGTCCGCCGCGCCGGCGAAGTACTCGTAGTAGTCGGGCAGGCCCTGGATCTGGCCTGCCATCTCCCGGATCAGCTTGCCGTTGTCGGTCACCTCGACCGCGGCCACCTCGTCGGCGTGCTCGGCGATGACCGCGGCCAGGCGGCGCATCAGCCGCCCGCGCTCCCGGCCGGTCAGCCGGCCCCAGGGCCCGTCGTCGAACGCCGCCCTGGCCGCCTGCACCGCCTGGTCCACGTCGGCGGCGCCGGACCGGGGCACGGTGGCCCAGGCCTGCCCGGTGAACGGGTTCACCGTCTCCAGCCGCTGGCCCGACCGGGCGCCCGCCCACCGCCCGCCGATGTACTGGTCGTAGTGCTTCAGCCCGGTCACCTGAGTCGTCACAGTCCCCATCATCGGGACCCGCGCCGCTGCTGTTAAGGCGCTGTCTCAATCCGGGACACGGCGGACGGCGGCGCGGCGCGGCTGGCGTGGCCGTGTCGCTGACCCGGCCGGGGTCAGTCACGGTGGTTTCTGAAGATCTCCAGCACCTCTTTGCCGGCGTAGCCGATGAGCACGTATCCGGCTGCGGGGTCGGCCTGCCACACGCCCACCCCGGCGTTCAGCGCCAGGCCGAGGAGAACGGCAACGGCCAGGATCCCGTCGATCAGGGTGACCCGGCCTTCAGTGGTCAGCACCGGGTTGCCGAGCGCCCGGCCGGTGCGGGCCTTACCGGCGGCGAGCGCGAACATCACCGCGGCTGTCACCGCAGTCCAGGCGATGCCCAGCGGAGAGTGCCGTGGCCGGTAGCCGACAGCCAGCACCACGGTGGACTGCACCAGCAGATAGACGGCCAGTGCGGCAAAGGCGTATCCGATCAGCCGCAGCGCCCGCCGCTGCCGCCGCTCATCGGTGCCGGATAGCTCCCAGATCACCACCGCGGACGCGCCGATCTCGATCAGCGAGTCCAGGCCGAACCCGGCTAGCGCGACCGACCGGGCGGTGATCGCCGCGATGGCCAGCACCACGATCCCGGCGACGTTCCAGCCCAGGGTGACGTACTCGAGCGCGAAACCCCGGCGCAGCAGGGCGGCCCGCCCGGCATCGTCGGCGATTGTCACGGCGCGTTATGAATCAGCGGCGGGCGCGTCCAGGCCGAGGCGGCGCTGCTCGATGATCAGGCAGCGGTTTTCCACGTACAGCAGCCCGGCCGCCGCGGCGATGGCTCGCGCTTCCGCGGAAGCGATGCCCAGTTGCAGCCAGAGCGCCGTGGCCCCGGCCGCCACCGCCTGGCGGGCGATGTCCGGGGTCTGCGGCGACGGCCGGAACACGTCCACCAGGCCGACTTGCCCGGGCACCTCGGCCAGCGTGCGGTACACGGGCTCGCCGAGTATCTGGCTGGCGTGCGGGTTGACCGGGATGATCCGCCAGCCGTGCCGCTGCATGTGGGCGGGCACGCCGTGGGCCGCCTTGGCCGGGCTGGCGCTGGCGCCGACCACGGTGATGGTGTCGTAAGTCGTCAGGATCTGCCTGACAGTTTCATCAACAACAGAGTCATCAGCATCGGTCACCGGGCCACGGTAACCCCGGGAAGAGGTACGTGCGCCTTCCGGTAGGCCGGGATGTAGAGCCACGTCGGCGCGCCGCCAACGTCGGTGTACTGCTTGTAACCGGGCGTGCTGTTGACGATCGCCTCGATCTCCAGGTCCTGCTTGCTGTTGTGCTCGCCGAGCATGGAGACCAGCGCGAAGAAGTGGGCATGGATGGCCGCCCGCCAGCCGGCCACGCCCTCCAGGTACATGCAGTACGACTTGTTCTGGTTCAGCTGCTCGCAGACCGGTCCCTGCGCCTCGCCGTGGATGTCGCCGCCGCGGCCGGGGATGGGGTACTTGATGTACACGTCGTCGTACAGCCGCCACCACGGGATGCTCAGGTGGTCGGAGTAGACCAGCTGCTCGTTGTCCAGGCCGCCGATCAGGTAGCGCCCGCCGGGCACCTCCAGGAAGTGCTTGAGGTCGCCGAACGCCGTACGGCGCAACGCTGACGTGCCGGCCTCGTAGGTCGACCGGGCCAGCTTGCTGTAGTGGTAGCCGGAGCCCACGATCGCGATCGGTATCAGCAGGCCGAGCGCCACCTTGGGCACCTTGCCCCGGACCAGGGCGCTGGGCCGGGCCAGCAGGTAGCCGGCGGCCATGCAGGTGAACCAGACGCCGATGTCGTCGTGCTTGCGCATCGACTCCACGGTGTGCAGGTGCAGGCTCTCGATGGTGACCAGCAGCCCGGCGAAGACCAGCAGGCCGAGCAGCAGGCCGCAGCGCCGCCGGTCCTCCCGGATGGTGAGCGAGAGCAGGAAGGCCAGCCCGCCCAGCAGCAAGACGAGGCCGACCCACTCCACGGTGTCGCCGACGATGGTCCTGGGCGCCACCCGGACGGCGGAGAACACCGCCCAGGACCCGCCCTTGCGGTCCAGGGTGGAGAACAGGAAGCCGTTGATGTAGGCCCGCCCGGCCAGGAACGCGGCCAGGCCCAGCGCGACCACGGTGGTCACGCCGAGCGCCACGAACCGGGTCAGCACCCGCCGCCAGCCCTCGGGCAGCACCTGGAGCGCGGCAATGCCGATCACCACCGGGTCGAAGACCAGGGTGGCGTACTTGGCCGCGTTGGCCAACAGCAGCGTCACCGGCACCAGGATCAGCCAGCGGCTGGGGTGGGAATCGTCCTCGCTGGTGCGCACGGCGCAGTAGGCCGCGACCGCGGTCAGCATCAGGGCCAGCGCGTCGTGGGTGGCCAGCGCGCCCAGGTCCTCGGTCAGGCCGAGCCCCGCGAACAGGCCGGCCGCGGCCACGCCGGGCCAGAACCCGAACAGCCGCTTGCCCGCCCCGTACAGCAGGCCGGTCGCGGTGAGCATGAACGACATGCTCATCAGGCGCACCGCGACGATGCCGCCGACGTGGTCGGCCATCGCGGCCAGCACCGGGTAGATGACCGGCGCGCCGGAGAAGTAGGTCTCGTAGTACGGGCTGCCGCCGCCGTGGAAGATCTCGTGGATGAGCTGGTGCCCGGCGTAGATGTAGCGGCCCTCGTCACCGGACGCCGTGCTGACGTGGATCAGCCGGGCGGTCAGCAGGGCCTGCCCGGACAAGATGATGAGCAGCGGAATCCACTGCACCCATCCGCGCACCGCCGCCGGGCGCGCGGTGACGACCGCCGGGCGGACCGGCGCCGGGGCGGTGGCTACGTAGTCAGCCATGACTCAGCTGCTCGAAGCAGGCGGCGGCGGCCCGGAAGCCGGGGCCGTCCTCCCAGGCGGACTGATGGTTCAGGTCGAGCGGCGTGGTCAGCTGGACCGCCCCGAAGCCGATGGCCCAGAAGTAGATCCCGCCCATGTGGGTGGCCACCGCCGCCTTGCAGGCCGCGGTGAACCAGCGGGCCTGCACCTGGCCGTCGAGCCGGGCATGCGGCCACTTGATCATCCAGGGCTTGGCGTAGGCGCCGCGGACGCCGGCGATGCCGACCTCGCTGAGCACCGTGCCGGGCGGCATCGCGTTGTCCCACGCTGCCCACGAACGGGTCAGCTTCTGTACCGAGGCGTGCGGGCCCATCTTGGGCATGTCCGGGTAGGCGTCGGCCGAGACCTTGGCCCGGCGGCCGCCGGTGCCGGCGTGCAGGAGGTGCCCGTTGTTGGCGTAGGCCAGCGTGCCCTTGTAGACCCGGTGCAGGGCCCGGTCCAGCCGGTTCCACAGCGGGGAGGTGCCGAAGTCCTGGAACTCCGTCCCGACGAATAGCTTGGGCACCTTGTCGGCCTGGGCCATCCGGGCGTACGGCAGCAGGAACCGCAGGTAGCTGCCGAACCAGGCCCGGATGTGGTACGGCTTCCAGGTGTTGCGGGGCACGCCCAGGCTGTTGTTGGCCAGCAGCGGCCGCAGGCCGACGTACAGGCCGGCCGTCTCGGCGGTCTTGACCACGATGTCGAGGTCGGCCGCGGTGGGCGTCTTGGGGTACTTGGCGTACACGCCGCGGGCCCTGGCGCCGTGCATGAAGAACGGGAACGAGATCGTGACCGCGTTGGCGTGCAGCCGGCTCAGGTAGCTCGCCTCGGCCGTGGCCGCGTTCTCGTAGTTCTCGTTCTTGTAGCCGTACAGGTCGATGCCCGCCCCGGCCTGGAACTGCGGTCGCCGGATGCTGATCACCTGCGGTGCCAGCGGGGCCTTGCGCGGCTTGATCTTGGGCGGCTGCAGGGCGTGCAGGTGCGAGGCGGCGGAGCACCCCCCGATGGCCAGGGCAACGACGACGGCTCCGGTCACGAGCCTGCGAGTGGGTTTCACCGTCTCTCCCGTGTCTTGCTGATCACCTTGAAGGTCCGGGGGTTGCCCTGGATGAGCGGGATGAAGACGCCCGCGCAGGTCAGCAGGAGGCTGAAGGGCAGCACGAGCACGGCGACCGTCGCGCTCAGCAGCCGGGAGTCGTTGCTCCGGGAGAACACCCGCGAGCCGGCCCCGACCCAGCCGCAGGCGAAGAACACCGTCACCCAGGCCACCACCGACAGCTTGGCCACGTCGAAGAACGGGGACTGCCCGTTGATGCCGCCCGAGGCCCGCAGGTACAGCCCGGCCAGCGACAGCAGCAGCGACGTCGCGCCGACGATGTACTTCAGCGCCGTGATCACCGCGGCCGGGCGGGACAGCACGTCCCGGTGGGTGATGCCGTGGATGTCGCCCCACAGCCACCGGGCCCGCTGGATGATGAAGTCCTTCAGGCTCCACGGCGGGGTGCCCTCGGCGTACTCGTGGAACCAGCCCCACTTGAGCCCGGCCTCGGCCGCCCGCTGGCCGAAGACCAGGTCCTCGGACGCGAACGCGGGCCAGTCCCAGGTGATGATGTGCTCGGTCTCGCCGGTCACGGCCAGCCCCTCGCCGTGCACGTGCAGCGGGCGGCCGATGATGCCCTGGAACACCGAGCAGTAGACCAGGCAGGCGTGGGTGCGGATGTCGTCGGCATGGCTGGCCAGGAAGTGGCCCAGGGGAAGGCCGCCGTACTCGGTGCGCGGGGCCACGATGCCCTGGCAGATGTCGTAGTCGGCCTGGAACGAGCGCTCGATGTAGGCCTTGGTCAGCGCGACGTCGTCATCGTTGTAGAGGATCTTGACGTCGGCCCGGCTGAGCCCCATGGACTGGCGGACCCGCCGCGAGTACTCCAGGGCCCGTGCCTTGCGCTCCGATCGCGCGCTGAAGCTGGCCGGCACGGTGATCACCAGGTCGGCCATCGGGTACTCGTTGGCGTAGCCGGGCTCGGTGACCACCCAGACCTGGTGCGGAAGGGCCAGGTTGTAGCCGCGGATCTGGTTGACGATCTGGCTGACCCGGGTCTGCTCCCGCCCCGAGGTCGTGATCTGGATGATCAGCTGGGTGTACTTGCCGCGCGGCGCCACCCGGAACCGCCAGCGGTAGTGCAGCTGGCCGAGCCCGAGCATGGCCAGCTCGATCAGCGGCAGCAGCCAGACCGCATAGATCAGGTAGCGGGCCGGGGGCAGCTCAATGCCGGCCCAGACGATGGCCGCGATGATCGCGGTCACGGTCACCGCCCGGAAGGCCTGGCCCGCCCAGCGGCCGGCCCGGCCGCCGCGGCTGTGCCGGGGCGCGTGCCGGCCCGGATCGGCGGTGCGGGGGACCGTCTCGGCCGGGCTGGCCGGGACGGGTGATGCGTGCGGGTTTCGTGCTGGCGGCGCGAGCGGGGAGGCGGCCACCTCGGCGTAGTCAACGAAGCTGTCGGAGCGGCCTCGTTGCGTGCCATTAACGGCCCATTTTCTTTCTGTTTCCACCGATGACGCGTTACCGTCGGCGTTCATTTGCCACGCAGGCTCCCCTGTCCGGGATCATCATTCGTGTTGCCGCCCGGCCCCTGGGGCGACTATTCGTGATGGAGACCCGCACATCGTATTACACGGAACGTCCCAGGTAATTCCCGGGGGTACGGTGTAGGAGGTACCTTTGTTAGAGTTTTACTGGTTACTAGGCCACTGCATTCAGTAGTGGGATGTCTGCTGCTTAGCGTGACGACATGGTCACTTTCGGGCACGATCAGTCGCCGGTCGGCACCGTAAATTTGCTGGTCAGCCGCTTGCTGTTGGTTTTATTCGCCGCCGAGATACGAGCGATATACGAGACCACAAGCGCTTGAAATACCCGCCGAGTCATGATGTCGGCGAGCGCGACTGTTTGTTAACAATAGGGAAACCGCTGGCGCTCCGGGGGTCTCCTATATACGCTACGCTTTACTACCAACTTTTCCTCTCGAATTACTGGGAATTACGTTCCGTACTGGCCCGCAACCAGCCGTCCGCGCCCGCAGTCTCAAAACCATGAGAACCATCCGTGGCGTGATCGTCACCACCCGTCTCGTCCGTGTCATCCCAGCCGCCCTGGCCGCCCTGCTGGCGGTCGCCGCCCCGGCCGCGCTCGCGGCCTGCGCCCCGGCCGCGTCCGCTGCCCCGGCCCGGCCCCCCGCCGCATCGCCACCCGCAGTGCCGCTCCAGGCTGCGCGGCACCAGGCCGCGTCGCACCAGGCCGCGTCGCACCAGGCCGCGTCGCACCAGGCGGCGTCGCACCAGGCCGCGTCGCACCAGGCGGCGTCGCACCAGGCCGCGGCCCGCCCCGCCGCCTCGTCCCCGCCGCTGCTCACCAGCGTGGCCTTCACCACCCCCCGCCATGGCTACGGCGTCTTCACCTCCCAGCGCGGCGGCCGGTGCCAAGCCGCCGTCGGGGCGACCTCCGATGGCGGCCGCCGGTTCACCCGGCCGGCCAATGTGGCCACCTGGTCCTGCGGCGGCTACCCGCTCTCCGCCACGCTGGCCGCCGGAACCCGCGGCGACGTGTTCTGGTTCGGCCCGGGCCTGTTCACTAGCCAGGACGGGGGCCGGGTCTGGCACCGGGCCCGGCCCGGCGGCGCGGTGCTGGCGCTGGCCGCGGCGGGCCGCTCGGCCTGGGCGCTGGTGGCCCGCTGCCAGGGCCGGGGCCAGCAGCTCACCCAGTGCCCGGTGCGGCTGATCGTCTCGGGCGACGGCGGCCGGACCTGGCGGCCCGCCCGCCACCAGCTGCCCGGCGCCACCGTGCCCGGCTTCGGCCGCCGGCCAGACGGCACTGCCGAGCTGGTCCGGGCCGGCCCCGCCGCCTACGTGCTGACCAGCCCGGAGGCGGCCGGCCGCCCGGCCCGCGCGCGGATCTGGGTCAGCCGCGACGGCGGCGCCGCCTGGTCGCGGCACCCGGTGCTGTGCGGGCTTCAGGGGCTCAGCGCCGCCCTGGCCGTCACGCCGGCCGGGACCATCTTCGTGGCCTGCGCGGGCGAGCCCAGCGCGGGCGCCCAGGCCAAGTCGCTGGCCTGGTCGGCCGACGGCGGGCGCACCTGGATGCTGCGCCGGCCGTGCCGCACGGGAGTCGCGCTCGGCTGTCCGCCGCTCAGCCTCGGCTATCTGGGGCAGATCGCGGCCCCGGCCGGGCGGACCGTGTTCCTGGCCGGGCCGCGCAGCTCGCTGCTGGTCACGCGGGACGGTGGCCGGGCCTGGCGCCAGGTCCGCCCGCTGATCGGCGACAGCGGCGGCGGCGCCGACCAGGTCGCCTTCTTCGGCCGGGCCGGCCGCGACGGCCTGGTGTTCGGCTACGACGGCCGCCACGGCGAGCGCCCCGCGATCTGGCACACCGCCGACGGCGGTGCCCGCTGGCAGGTCGTCTACCCGTCGATCAGCTAGTCATCGAAGGGCCGGAGCTCGAACGTGCCGAACCTCGCCGTCGGGTGCCGGGAGGCAAGCTCGATGGCCTGGTCCAGGTCGGTGCACTCGAGCACGTTGATCCCGGCCACCTGCTCCTTGGTCTCCGCGAACGGGCCGTCGGTGACCAGCAGCTTCCCGTCCCGCACCCGCACCGTCAGGGCCTGCGCCGCCGGGCCCAGCCGGATCCCGCTCAGCTTGATCCCGCGGTCCTCCAGGTCCTCGTCCCAGGCGTCCTGCTCGACCTGGGCCGGGGAGCCCGGCACGCCGGCGTCCAGGTCCGGGTCCAGCTCGGCCGACTCGTCCAGGCAGTGCATCAGCATGTACCTGATCGTCCCCGGGGCCGGGGGCTCGTCCCGCTCGAGCCGCCCGGCCAGCCAGGCCCCGGGCACCGGCCGTACCTCCACCGCGCCGAACCTGGCCACCGGGTGCCGGCTGGCGATCCGCACCGCCTCGTCCCGGCTGTCGCACTCCAGCAGGTCGTAGCCCGCGATCTGCTCCTTGGTCTCGGCGAACGGGCCGTCGCTGACCAGCACCTGGCCGTCGCGCACCTGCACCGTGGTGGCCGTGCTGGACCCGCGCAGCGGGCCGCCGGCCAGCCGGCCGGTCGTCTCGGTCACCCACTCGTCCACGGTGGGCCCGATGCCAGATCGATCGGCCGGGATGAGCTCGCTGTCCGGGTCCACGCAGATCAGCAGCATGTACTTCATGTCGGTCTCCTTCGGTTCCCGAGTTCGGTTCACCCCCACGACGAACCGGAGTACCCAGGATGGACAGCCTGCGGCCGGCCAGCGGCAACGGCGGGTTTACCTCCCTTTTGTACCGTCAGCCTATGGACGAATCGGGCATTACCGCAGATCACCCTGGCGCCGGTGATTTCTCCCGGCGCAGCTTCCTGGCCGGGGTGGTGGGAGTCAGCGCGGTCGCGGGACTCGTGACCGTGACCGAGGCCGCCGTCACGCAGCAGGCCGCGCAGGCCGCCACCGCGCCCTCCGGGCCGCCGACCACCACCCTGCCGCTGCCGACCACCACCGCCCCCGAGCAGCTCCTGCTGACCTGGGGCGCCGACCCGGCCAGCGCGGTCACCGTGTCCTGGTCGGCGCCGGGCACGGTGCCGCAGCCCGCTCCGGCGCTGGTCTTCTCGACCCGGCCCATCACGGCCAGCAACCCCGGCTGGATGATCAAGGTGCCCGAGCCCCAGCCCCTGGACGTCACCCGGCGCTACCGGCCGACCGCCGGGGTCAGCTTCACCGACGGCCTGAACAGCCAGACCACGTACTTCTACCACGTGCAGCTCACCGGCCTGGAGCCGGGCACGCGCTACTACTACCGGGTCACCGACGGGGCGCAGACGCCGTCCACGGCCGGCTCGGAGTTCCAGACCGCGCCCCGCGGCCGGGCCCCGTTCCGCTTCTCCAGCTACGGCGACCTGGCCACCCCGTCCTGGGACCTGAACGCCTCGGGCAACATCTGGCACGAGTCCTGCGACAACTCCTACTACGCGGTGAGCGCCATCGAGAGCCCCGGCGACGGCCGCGGCGCCCCGCTGTTCCACCTGCTCAACGGCGACCTGTGCTACGCCAACCTGGACGTGCTGAACGCGCCGGGGGTGTGGCGCGACTTCGGCATCAACGTGGCCCGCTCGGCGGCCAACCGCCCCTGGATGCCGGCCCTGGGTAACCACGAGACCGAGTTCGGGACCTGCGACCACGCCGGGCAGCCCGGCCAGGCGCCGGGCGGGATCGCCGCCCAGGGCGCGGCGGGTAACTTCTGGAACGGCCCCTACGGCTACGGCCACTACCTGAGCCGGTTCCTGCTGCCCGACAACGGCGTGACCAACTGGGACGGCAACCGGCTGCGCGGCAACTTCTACCGCTTCCAGGTCGGCACCGTGCTGTTCATCTCGCTGGACGCCGACGACGTGATCTACCAGGACGGCGCGGCCGCCTACCTGAACTCGGCGCCGGACGCCGCGCCAGAGACCACCACCTCCGGCGCGCAGATCCCCAACGGCACGGTGACCTACAACCACGGCTACACCGGCGCGCTCAGGATCGAGGAGAGCGACAACTCGGCCGTGCCCGACTTCAGCGGCGGCACCCCCAACCTGCAGACCCTGTGGCTGGAGCGGACCCTGCGCGAGGCCCGCCAGGACCCCGACGTGGACATGATCGTGGTGTTCATGCACCAGTGCGCGATGTCCACCTCGGTCCCCGGCAACGGCTCCGACCTGGGCATCCGCCGCGCCTGGCTGCCCCTGTTCGACCGCTACGAGGTCGACCTGGTGCTGTCCGGCCACGAGCACGACTACGAGCGCAGCTACCCGGTGCGCGGCTACGACGCCGGCGCCCACGGCGCCGTCGTGTCACCCAACCCGGACCAGGTCAAGGGCGCCACCCTGGACACCAGGCGGCCCTCGGTGGCCGCCACCGAGCCGGTCGATGTCGACGGCACCCCCGGCTGGGACACCGCCAGGGGCACCGTGTTCCTGGTCCTGGGCGGCGGCGGGACCAACGGCCCGTCCAACGTCTACGGCACCGACCAGGCCGACGGCCTGCCCCAGGCCAAGGTCATCACCGAGCGCAACGCCATCAGCGGCTCGCAGGCGGCCGGCTTCACCCGCAACGCGGCCGACTCCATCGAGGACGCCCCGTGGTCGGCGGCCACCAACGGCGGCGACGCCTACGGGTACGCGATCTTCGACGTGGACCCCGGCCGGCGGCCCGGCGAGACCACCATCACCATGCAGTACTTCGCCATCCCGGCGGTCAGCAACGAGGCCGGCTCGGCCCACGACGGCACCACCACGCTGCCCTCCACCCCGTTCGAGAAGTTCGTGTTCGGCCGGGGCATCTCCGGCCGCCAGCACGGCGGTGGCCACCAGCAAGGACAGGGCCAGCAGCGCGAGCAGACTGCAACGCGCTGATTCCGCGTCTGGCCAACACGGTGTTAGCCAACACGGTGCTAGCCAACACAGGGGCGAGCCGGCTGCAATACGGATATATCTGACAGCGGAGGTCAGGATGATGCATAGCAGCCGGCTCGCCGTGGCGCCCGTACTCCTCGCGGCCCTCGCCCTGGGCACGGCGGGCGCGACAGCCAGCCACCCGGCCGCGTCACAACAAGGCCGGCTGCTCACCTACGGCTACGACAACGCCCGCGACGGCCAGGGTCCCGCCGGCCCCTCGCTGGCCCGGCTCAGGCCCGCCTGGACCGACGGCCGCAAGCTCATCTCCGGCGGGATCTACGGCCAGCCGCTGGTCGACGACGGGCTGGTCATCGTGGCCACCGAGAACGATCAGGTCTACGGCCTGAACGCGGCCACCGGCAAGGTCGCCTGGCGGTACTCGGCCGGCGCCCCGGCCCGCCTGGCCACCATCGACAAGGCTCCCGGCCTGGCCGGCTGCGGCGACATCAGCCCGGTGGGCATCACCGGCACGCCGGTCATCGACCCGGCCACCCGCGAGGTGCTGGTCGCGGCCGAGATCCAGGGCGACCCGGCCCGGCCGCGCTGGCAGCACCTCCGGCACGAGCTCATCGCGCTGCGGTTCACCGCCACCAGCGTCCGGCGGGCCTGGCAGCGCCAGATCGACCCGCCCGGCGCCGGCCGGGCCTACGACATCCCGGCCGAGCAGCAGCGCTCCGCGCTGACCCTCAGCCGCGGCCACGTCTACGCCGAGTACGGCGGGCTGTACGGCGACTGCGGCAAGTACCAGGGCTACGTCGTCTCGCTGCCCGTCACCGGCCGCGGAAGGCTCAGCTCCTGGAAGGTGCCGACCCGCCGCGAGGGCGCCATCTGGGCCACCGACGGCGCCGCGACCGGCTCCAGCGGAGAGCTGTTCGTGGCCACCGGCAACTCCAACAACACCTCGGGCCGGTTCGACTACGGCGACGCCGTCATCGGCCTGTCGAGCCGCCTACGGCTGGACGGCTACTTCGCCCCCCGTGACTGGGCCCGGCGCAACTCCGAGGACCTCGACCTCGGCTCCGGCGGCCCGATCCTGCTGCCCGGCAGCCGCCTGCTGTTCGAGACCGGCAAGCCCGCCGTCAGCGGCGTGTCCACCGGGTTCCTGCTCAGCCGGACCCGGCTGGGCGGCATCGGCCACCCCCGGTTCACCGGCCGGGTCTGCTCCGGCGGCGGGTACGTGTTCGGCGCCGACGCCGCCGCGCGCCCCCGGCCCCGCGGCCCGGTCTACCTGTACGTTCCGTGCCCCGGCGGCACCGTGGCCCTGCGCCTGAGGTACGGCGCCCATCCGAGGTTCACCAGGGCCTGGGCCGCCCGCGGCCCCAACGGCACGCCGATCCTGGCCGGCGGCCTGGTCTGGGCCCTGGCCACCGAGGCCGACGGCGGCGGCGGTCCCTCCGACCTCTACGGGATGAGCCCGCTGACCGGCCGCGTCGTGGTCCGCGAGCACGTGCGCCCGGTCGAGCACTTCGCCACCCCCGGAGCCGGCGCAGGAATGATCTTCGTCGCCACCCAGTCCGGCGTCATGGCTTTCCGGCCAGTCGATTAACAAGGTTTGCCGGGCCCGCTCCCGGCCCGCCGGGCCGGTCGCCCCCTACCGCCGGCCACCGTGACACGGGGATACTGTCCGCACCCGGGGTTACTGTGGTCGGCGTGCGCGATCTCTTCCATCCGGCCGTCGCCGCGTGGTTCGCCGGGCGGTTCCCGGCCGGGCCGACCGCCCCTCAGGAGGCGGGCTGGCGGGAGATCGCCGCGGGCCGCCACACGCTGATCTCCGCGCCCACCGGCTCGGGCAAGACCCTGGCCGCGTTCCTGGTCTGCATCGACCGCCTGTACCGGGCCCACCAGGCGGGCGACACCCAGGCGGGCGACCCGCCCCCCGGGCCGCAGGTGGTCTACATCTCGCCGCTCAAGGCGCTGGCCGTCGACATCAGCCAGAACCTGAGCGGCCCGCTGGCCGAGATCGCCGAGGTCGCCGCCGGACTGGGTCTGGACGCGCCGTCGATCAGGGTCGCCGTGCGGACCGGCGACACCGCCGCCGCCGAGCGGGCCGCCATGCTCAAGCGCCCGCCCGACATCCTCATCACCACCCCCGAGTCGCTGTACCTGCTGGTCACCGCCGAGCGCAGCCGGGCCATGCTGGCCAGCACCCAGACCGTGATCGTGGACGAGATCCACGCCGTGGCGGGCAACAAGCGCGGCTCCCACCTGGCCCTGACCCTGGAGCGGCTGGAGCAGGTCGCGGCCGGGCCGGTGCAGCGCATCGGCCTGTCGGCCACCCAGCGGCCCATCGAGACCGTGGCCCGGCTGCTGGTCGGCGCGGGCCAGGACCGGTCCGCCCCCGACGGCTCCCCGCTGTGCTCGATCGTGGACTCCGGCCAGCGCCGCCAGTTCGACCTGGCCCTGGAGCTGCCCGACGACGAGCTCGGCGCGGTGGCCACCGGCGAGCAGATGGCCGAGATCCAGGACCTGATCGCCGGGCACGTCGGCAGCCACCGCACCACGCTGGTGTTCGTCAGCTCGCGCCGGGAGGCCGAGCGGGTCGCCCACGAGCTGGGCGAGCGGCTGGGCCAGGGCCAGGTCGCGGCGCACCACGGCAGCCTGTCCAGGGAGCGGCGGCAGCGGGTGGAGACCCGGCTGCGGGCCGGCGAGCTGCGCGCGCTGGTCGCCACGGCCTCGCTGGAGCTGGGCATCGACATCGGGCCGGTCGAGCTGGTCTGCCAGATCGGCTCGCCGCGCAGCTTCGCCACGTTCCTGCAGCGGGTCGGCCGGTCCAACCACAGCCGCGGCGGCACCCCGGCCGGGCGGCTGTACCCGACCTCGCGCGACGAGCTGGTCGAGTGCGCCGCGCTGCTGCGCGGCGTGCGGTCCGGCCGGCTGGACGCGCTGGTGGTCCCCGACGCGCCGCTGGACATCCTGGCCCAGCAGCTGGTCGCCGAGTGCGCGGCGGCCGACTGGTCCGAGCCCGAGCTGCTGGCCCTGGTCCGCCGGGCCGCCCCGTTCGCCGGCCTGTCCGAGCAGGACTTCGAGGAGGTGGCCGAGCTGGTGTCGGAGGGCATCCAGACCGGCCGCGGGCGGCGCGCCGCCTTCCTGCACCGGGACCGGGTGGCCGGGCGGCTGCGCGGCAGGCGCGGGGCCCGGATCGCCGCGCTGACCTCCGGCGGGGCCATCCCTGAGCTGGGCGACTTCCGGGTGCTGGCCGAGCCAGACGGTGCCGATCAGGGCCCCGTCTGGCTCCGCCAGCACCCGGAAGTCGCCCAGCTCGGGGATGGCCCCGCCGGAGGTCAGCGCGGCGATCCGGGCCCCGCGCCCGCCGCGC
>Ga0102924_1002048_pt1 | contig 22459 bp, 16 predicted proteins | sample PaiPotPPM11metaG_FD_80116 | JGI IMG/M metagenome (GOLD analysis project Ga0102924, IMG submission 80116) | Iron sulfur acid spring bacterial and archeal communities from Banff, Canada, to study Microbial Dark Matter (Phase II) - Paint Pots PPM... ...
CCGTACGCGTTGAATGGCCGCAATACCGTGGTCGGATAGCGATACGTCTGCCAGAATGCCCGGGTATACGCTTCTCCTGCGAGTTTAGAGGCTCCATAAACGGTCATAGGCAAGGTGGGGTGCACCTCACTGATCGGCACGGTACGGGCGGTTCCATATACTTCAGAGCTCGACACATAGACAAAGCGCTTCACGCCGGCATTCCGGGCGGCATTCAGAAGGACCAGCGTTGCGGAGGCGTTCACCTCATGGTTTTCGGTCGGAGAATGAATGGAATGTCGCACACCAAGGCACGCCAGATGGAAGACGAGATCGACGCCTCGAAGCAGCGATGCCATCAATTGTCCATCGCGCACATCGGCCACTGTGAGGTCAACGTTTTCCCCAAGGACGCCGTCGAGATTCTTGCGTTTTCCGTTCACAAGGTTGTCGACGACTTGGACGCGAAGACCATGGAGCGCGAGCTGGCGCACCAGTTCAGACCCTATGAAGCCGGCGCCGCCCGTCACCAGAACACGTTGGTTCTGCACTGAACTTCTTCCCTCCGGAACAGATTTTGAATGATGATTCTATCAAGTGATGAATCAGCGCATTGAACCTTAGGTGATCAAATTGCGGATCGTGAGCCTGCAGCCTCAGCTGGCTGATCGGCCGCGAGACGGTTTCTGAGCTGCGCAAGGCTCAAGCCCTTCACCGCCAGCAGAGCGACTCCAGCGATGACGTTAGCAACAAAAACCCAAGCGTGAATCACGACCGTGAGCGCGAGAGCGTTGCTTGCCCCGATTCCGGCCAGCTTGAAAGCCTCGGTTCCGAATAGCTCGTACGTACCAAGCCCTCCGGGCGCGGCGGGAATCATGAATCCAAGCCCAAGGATTGCGGAAGCAATCACTGAGGATTTCAGTGTCACGAGTAGACCGAGAGCCCGGGCGAGGCCCCAAATCGTGGCGGCTTCGCTTGCCCAGATTGGAACGGTGACCGCAATGAGTGCCAGCATTCGTCGCACTGAACTGATCGCAGAGAGCCCGTCCGCGAAGGACAACGATAGGCCATCAAACCTTACTTCCAGAAAAGATAAGCGTGCCCAGCTGAAGCTTCGCCTTAACCAATCGATCAAAGAGCGGGTTCGATAGCGCAGCACCACCAGCAAAGCGAGTGCGCCGCCGAAGATCAGAAATGCAATCCGCAAAAGTTGGATCACCCAAGCGGGCGGGTGAAGAGCCCAGACGGACAAAAGGACCATTCCTGCCAGTGCCAATCCATCCAGAACTTTCTCGACCGCCAACGTGGCCAATGTACGGCTGCTCTCGGCAAGTGAGCCGTTCGGCCCTACCAACGCGCAACGAGCTAAGTCCCCCGCCCTTCCCGGAAGTAGGAAGTTCGCCATATTTCCAATTCCCAGCACAGTCAGGCAGGATCGAAACGTAGGACGCGCTGAAGAGGGAAAAATCATCTGCCAGCGCCAGGCGCGAAGAGGCAAGTTTAAGCAGAAAACCGCCAGTGGAACACCCAGGAACGGACCGTTTAAATGCCCCAGAGCATTCCATGATTGTTTCAGGTCAACTTGCCGCAGCAGAATTGCAATAGATCCAAGGCCGACGAGAAGCCCGACGATGCCTGACTGGGCGCGGAACCTACGTCCCAAAGCGCCGCTCCACTTCTTGTGGTTGCGAATTGGTTGTGGCATCTGCATCAGAGATTTCTTCAAAGAAATATGCGGGCCGATGCCGCGCCGCTTCCAGCGTCCGCCACAGATATTCACCCAAAATTCCCAGCATCATCATCTGCACGCCGCCCATAACGAGAACGACAACGATTAGAGAAGACCAGCCCTGTACGGGAGTGCGCGTCATCAGTCGCATAACGACGACCAGAACCGCATAGGCGAACCCAACCAGGCTGAACAACATTCCCATGTAAGACATCGCCCTCAGCGGAGCATAGGAAAATGCCACAAACGCATCAGCGAATGCTCTCAGTTTTTTCTTGAGCGTCCACTTGGACCCACCCGCTGCGCGCTGTTCTTTGGTGTAAGAAATCTGGGTTGACGAGAATCCCAATCTCGCGATCTCGCCGCCGATACTGGGATCGCTGCCCACGGAGCGCAGCAAGCCATCAATCGCTTTCCTGTCGAGGAGCGCAAAATCGGAGCCTCGCGGCGGTAGATTGACCTCCCCTAGAAAGTTCAGAAGCCGATAGAAAGTGTTTGCAAGGAAAACATCGATCTTCGAAACACCGCGGCGTTCCTCCCGGACAGCCCACACCACATGATGTCCGGCACGCCAAAACTCCAGCATCTGCAATATCAATTCCGGAGGATCTTGGAGATCGGCAGCGAGAAAGACGGCGCAGTCGCCCCGGGCCTGGGCCAACCCTGCAAGGGTTGCGACATGGCTGCCGCTATTCTTAGCCAGCCTCGCATAACGAAATCTAAAATCCTCCCGGCAGATTTCTTTGAGCATTTGCGAAGAGCGGTCGGACGAATGATCGTCAACCAGAACGATCTCTGTCGCTAGCGGCGCGAGACGGTCGATGAAGGCTTGCAACCGTTCGACTAGCGCCGGGATCACGGCCTCTTCGTTGTAAACCGGTATGACGATGCTGAGTTCGGGACCGCCCATTGTCTTGTAGAGAGCCGTACCAGTGTAACGAAGTTACGTTGCAAGGTGCTCAGCATACTTGACCATGCTTGAGGCACATTTACGCACCCATCCCTGTTCCAAAGTGGAGTCTACCCAAAGATTCACAATCCGCCGGCCAAAATGTTCTGCTTGAGGACATCGATCCGCGGGACGAAAGAAATCGTTCACCGGCCAGTAAAGATTCGACACGTGGAACCCGTCTCGCCGTACCGCGTCCGAGAATTCGACGAGATTTTCCGGCCAATCGACTAGTAGTGAATACCTCCAGCAGGCCCCGCTTTCACGCCACTGCGCAATGCGTTTCCACGGGCCATATTCGAGGATTTCGTCATACACCTCGGCATTGCGATAGCGGTGGCGCAAGATTTTCGGCAACTGCTCCCAGGTGGCAGCTAGGGCAGCGGGATTCTTCAGCGGGCGCAGATACAGGCGCCGAAATGCCGGCTGCAATTTTAGAAATGCGCTTGAAACTTCTGCAAGCGCTGCAGTTCTTAGTAATCCAACGAGTGCATGGTGCAGATTACGATAGCTGAGCGCTAGAGCGCTTACCCTGTCTTCGCTGATTCCGTCCGGGATCGGATCGGAGGCAGTGAGTTCGGCGCAAACAGGTATCAAATCCGCCGAACGGATCAACAGAGCGCCGCCCCCGCATTCCAGAATTTTTGTGGGGTTGAAGCTATAAACTGAAAGATTCCCGATGGAACCGGCCGGACTGCCATCCGGCAGCCGAGCCCCCAGCGCCTGCGCCACGTCTTCGATCAAGAGAATGTGCCGATCCTGGCACCAGCGCGCCAGCGGGCGCAGATCAGCCGTCTGTCCAAAGAGGTGAATAAAGACGACGGCGGTAGTTCGCGAAGTCCAGCGCTCTTGAATTGTCTCCAAGGTGGGCATGCCGGTGGCAGGATCGATGTCGGCAAATCGCGGGCTGACCCCCGCAAGCAACGCTGCGTTCGCCGGGGTCGCGCAGGAGATTGCAGGCAGGATCACTTCAGCCTCTCCATCCTTCGAGCCGGCAAGATGTCGAGCGATCTGAAATGCACGATACAACGCTGTGGCCGCGCGCCCATACCATTCGATTTCCGCGCCACTTGTGCTCTGCAGCAGGTCGAATTCTACCGGCTGCAGAATCTCACGAATCGTCGTTTTTTCTAGAACCAAAGTCATTTCGTCCGTTGATTTATTTTCCATCGTTCGGCTGCGTCCGAAATGGTCGTCCACTCAAAAATGTGCCCCGCTTCGCGCAATGTTCCTGCGCAGGACGCAAGATTTTGGCATAAGGCGGGGACTGACCGTGAATAGAGCCGGTCTGCGGAAGCCGAGGGCAGCACTTCGTCCGGATGAAAAATCATCACCCATAGGTACAGTTCCGCAGGCCAATCATTGCAGGCATTCTCCCAGCTTTCGACGGCGTTTGCAAAGAGATGAGGATGCACAGCCGGGTTCATATACCTGGTTCGTGGTTCAGGGTCGTCGGGCCCCTGTAACAGCCAAGTATTCATCGGGATCTCTAGCATCGGCCGTGAAGAAATCGAGCGGCGGCACAAATCGGCTGAATGGGGATAATACGGATGATTCGGCGCGTTCTCCCAGTTCATTGGATGGCCGTTCGCTCCTCGACGCCCAGGAATTGCGGTTGAATCGCAGCCGAATCCAAAACGCTCAACGGTGGCATAGGTTTCCGGAATGTGCCAGCCTTCGCCGTTGCGAAATGCAGTCGGATGGAAGCCGTCCTTCAATTGACTCCACAGGCGTTCCAGTTCATCCTGCGCTTCGTGCGGCTCGGTGATGAGATTCACTGCGTCATCAGGACGCGAGTGTCGATATAAGTGCGGATGCCAAGCAATTTCGTGCCCCGATTTAGTCAAGCTCTCCCAAAACTCGGCGTACGTCTCGAGTAGATAAGCCGTGGTCCCGAGCATGCTCTCCAGTTGCCCGTCCGCCCGGACAAACCATGTCATGGGAATCGACCCCAATTTCGAGCAGGCGTCGAGCTGCTCGGGAAAGTGCCTCAGAGACTCCAGGCCGTTCCACCTTAGAGTTTTCCGGTTCGTGACCTTGCCGCTTAGTCCATCGGGATCCGTATCGACGGTGAGACACAAAAGGTGTTTCGTCAACGCAGGTACCCCTCGGCTTCGTCGTGGAAAAGCTGGATGCAGAACTCGAAAGCTCGATAGTCATGGCGGAGCACTACACGCCGTGCGATTAACATGGCCATACGGAACACATCCTCGGGCGGGTAGTAGAACAGATCGGGGTTGCGAAAATCGACGTATGTAGAAAGCATGTCGACGGAAACTGAAACCCGCGTGTGCTCAAACGCTAGTTCCAACGCTCGCCGCATCACTTGCATGTTGTCCGACTTCTGGTATCGATTGTTGAGTACCTGCGACAACACGATCGTGTCGTAGGTGGCATCGATTCCGTCGAAAAAAATGTTTCGTAGGGCAAATCGTGCTTCCGGGAAAACGCGCTGACACTCCGTCACATATTCCGGCACGATGTCGTATCCACTGTAGGAACATGCCCGTGCGTGCTGCTTCAAGTATCTATAAAAGTCCGCCAATCCAGAACCTATTTCTAATATCGAAGGAGTTTCCCCTCGCAGAGCAGACGCATGAACCTCATGCCGTAAAGTCTGTTTTGCCTCGCTGCCGGAATTCAGGGAGGCAAATGTAGTGCCGTGCTCGGCGATCCTTTGCTGGTATCGGCGAACGACGGTGCTGACATCATCGGGATCGAGCATGGGAGTAATCATGAATGCGTTAACTCTCGAAACTGCGCTAACTCCGCGGCATGACGTGTGGTTCCATCCTCATATTTGATCGAGACTTCTCGGCAGCCCTGGTCGGCGCGTTCAACCGCCTCGTCCAGAGTGCCACCGAACGCCACAAAAAATCCGGCGCGTTCGGACGTGCTGCGCAGCGGGCGTATCGTATCGCCGGCTTCGACGGTCAGACCCACATCGAGGACACCATCGGAATCCATTACTGTCGGACGCATGGTCGTGCTCTTAACGACGCCGGGAGGAAATATGAGGAACCTGTAGTCCGCACCGCGTCGGACGATTGGAAGGAACTGGCTCGGAGCCATGCCACAAGCCATGCGACACGCCTCGACAAATTCGTTGACGCCGCTGACGTGATGCGCGATTTGTGGAGTGTGCCCACCGCCGCAACGCGCACCAACCTCGAAAAGCACCGGACCTTCATTGCTAAAGCCGAATTCGATATGAGCGGCGCCTTGGGTCAACCCGAGGGCACTTGTTGCGCGCTGGCACATATCAGCCACCGTCAATTCTTGTTCGCGCGTCAGTTGCGCCGGGTATTGAACACTGACGTCGACTCGAAAAGGAGGTAGTGACTTGATTTTCTGCCCGATGCACAGTAACGATGTCTCACCTCGCCAGATCAGGACCTCGCAACTGTGCTCAGAACCGTCGACGCAATGTTCAATGACTACTTCTGAACCTGGAAGACCGCCAGCTTTCGCTGCCTGAAATGCCGCGGCGATATCCTCTGGCCGGTTGACACGAGTCACTCCGCGCGATCCGCCGAAGCTGCGGTCCGGTTTCAAGATCAGTGGGAAGCGACCCAGCATGCTTGCAGCGCGCTGCGCTTCCTCTACGCTGGCAACAACTTCAAAAGGCGTCGAATACTTACGCATGTTCTGCCAGCAGCGTCGCATGGCAGCCTTACTCGTTGCCTGCATGGCGGCCACTTCGGAGATCGATGGCAGTTGTAGACGGGAGGAAATATGTGCGGCGGCTCGCACGCCAACTTCCGCCATGCTGACTACGCCGTCGATTCCACCGTTGTGTTCGATGGCGCAAATCAATGCATCGCAATCGTTGAGGTCGATCGCAAGCCCGTGATCGGCCGCTTTTAGGCCTGGCGCTTCTGAATTTCTGTCCGCGACTAGCGTAAAGAAGCCAGCTTCCCGCGCCGCCTTGATCGATGGCACGTTGTAGCGACCGCCGCCGAGAATCAGGATTCGCTTGGAACGCATTGAGGAGGTGAGCCTGCGAAAGCTCTAGCTCGCCGTTCCCGTCAGTTGAGGAGTTACCCGCCGCCGGTTGATCTCAGCTTGCACTCGGCGAACGCGTTCTGCCTCGATCTCACTGTAACGAAAGCGGACGCCGCCCTGACCATCGCAGACTCCAACGATCCGAGTCGGGTGATGCACACTGTCAACTATCACGTCGCCGACCTGCCCCATAGCCCCCCCGGCCACTACCGGCACGCCATCCAGCACTTTCCATCCTAAAGCTTCGGTCATTTCCAGCAGCGATTCGTGCGCCGCGGATAAAGTGCCAGTCAGTGCGGGCCAAATATTCACTCGCAGCAGGAAGCATCCTCGCCGCTGCGCTTCGACAATGCCATCCGGCAGAATGGCTCCAATTCCCGCGTCGACAACGTAGACGCTCCGCGCTAAGTGGTTCGCGTGGGGCGTTCTGAACCAGGGCTGATGGGCCGGCCACACAACAACTACGCTTGCGTTCGATAGCTTTTGACACGCAGTTTCGGAATCATGCGCGACACATGAAATGCTCAACTCGCGCCCCGCCAACGAGTGCGATGGCAGATGATCCAGTTCCGCGGATGATTCATTCGCAGGGTCCCACAGCAGCGTCACGCGCGCGCCGCGCTCGGCAAATCGCAGCCCCAAAAAGCGGCTTCGCGGATGATTGCCGGCAATCACAATCTCAGAATCGTTCAACCGTTCGTGCAACAGCCGCACGACCTGGTCCTCGAGCGCTTCAACCCACACCCGGCTGTCGAGATAAGTGAGTAGGGTCGTTTTCTTCAGAAGTGTTCGAGCTGTTTCAGGAGCAGTCGTGGGACCAAACGGTTTGCGATCAGCGTCAAGCAGTACAACATCAACTCTGCCCTCGACCACACTCAATAGAGACCGCAGTTGTTCGTCGGTACTCAGTTCGGTGGATCCAACCACGTGCGATTGCGTCGCGTGGATGTTGCCGGAGACCAGAAACTCCGTGAGTGGTTTCTCGCCAATCACAATGTTCAGAGCTGAGAACTTTCCCGCCTTTACGGCACGTGCGCGGAGTTCTCTCAGCAGTAAATCCAATTTGACCGCCGGAGTCTGGCTTTGTCCCGACTCAACATGAAACGCAGGGATTGACAGTACGCGAGGCATCTTCAGCGCAGCCAGTTCGCGGCTTAGCCGCTCGAGCAACTCGTCCGGCGCTGAAACCTGATCTTCCTGACATAAGCGCACGATCAAGTCGCGGACATCAATCTCATGCTTGCGCGCGTAGCGTTCGACTTTGCTAGTGAAGGATGAATGAAACTTGGCCAGGCCGCTCGTGACCGCCATAGGATCGACGCCGCGTTTGCCCATCAACGGCTGAATCAACCCTTGGCCCACGTCCATCGCTGCTTTCAAATCGATGTGCGAGAGTTGACCTCGCCGTTGCAGAATCGCAACTAGTACCTCTGTAACGGTGTTTCCCGCGGACCGCCCCATTCCTTGCAGGGAAGAATCCACAAGAACGGCACCCTCTTCAATCGCGCGCAAAGTATTCGCCATCGCGAGCGAAAGATTGTCGTGTCCGTGATAGCCCAATGGCGACGAACTTTCCGCCTTCGCTGCCCTCAGATATGCGGCCACCGAATCCGGATCCATGCTTCCGGCAGAATCTACCAGGCAGGAAATGTCGGCTCCCCATCTATGTACTTGAGCCACTACTTTTCCAAACTCGAACGGTGTGACGGCGTAGGACTTCATCGCGTTGTACGAAACGATGAATCCCAATTCCTTTGCTAGGACGATGTAAGGTTCGGCTTGCGCCGTTTCGGTAACGTTCGTACCGATACGAACAAACGACATCCCGTAATGAGCGGCAAGCCGAAGATCTTCCTCGCGCCCGATGCCTGGGATGAAAAACATTCCCCAATTCGCGTGTTTCACAGCTTGCGCGGCGGCGTCGAGGTATTCTTCGTCGCTAGCGGCTGCAGTCCCTTTTCCCGCGTGCGACGCGTTCAATCCCAATCCGTGGCCCACCTCAATCCACCGGAAACCGATGTTCTCCAGAGCCGCCGAGATCGTGGCTGTGTCTTCCGCTGTGAACTGAAAGTCGATGAGGTACGACCCATCTCGCAGCGTGACTTCAAGAACATCCGGGACTGGATCGAGCATTGCCATTCCTAAAAGCTTCAGGAAATATCAGTGCGATAGGACTGCCGGTGTCTTGCGCCCAACCGCTTTCCGAACAACTTCGGCGATCTGAGTGACTGTTTGCGTTGAGAGTTCCGGATAAAGCGGCAGAGACAATACTTGCTTGGCCGCTTCCTCCGATTGAGGGAATGTTCCCGGCTCATAGCCCAAATCAGCATACGCCGGCTGCAAATGCACTGGAATGGGATAATGGATGCCGGTCTGGATTCCCTCTGCCGTTAACGCAGCCTGCAGGCCATCTCGATCATCCGACCGCAGTGTGTAAACGTGGTAGACGTGACGGCCCCAAGGCATTTCCTTGGGAGTATGCAGGTCGCTATCGGCCAGCAATTCGTTGTACTGCCGTACGACGGAGCGGCGTGCCTCGGTCCACTTCTCGAGGTGGCGGAGCTTTACGCCCAGAACTGCTCCTTGAAAACCTTCCATGCGGTAGTTATAGCCGCGCAGGACGTGGCGATACTTGCGCTCTTGTCCCCAATCCCTCAGCATTCGAATAGTGCGGGCGTGTCCGGAATTGTTGGTCGTGACCGCCCCACCTTCGCCGTAGGCTCCCAGATTTTTGCCGGGATAGAAACTGAAACAAGCCATGTCCCCGATGCTTCCTACGGCTCGCCCTTTGTATTTGGCTCCATGCGCTTGGGCCGCATCCTCAATGACTACCAATCCGTGCCTCTTCGCCACTTCCATAATCGGATCCATCTCGGCGGCTTGACCGTAAAGATGCACCGGCAAGATCGCCTTTGTTCGTGGAGTAATCACCTTTTCGATTTCCGCCGGATCCATTGTGAACGATTGCGGATCGATGTCGACCAGCACCGCCCGTGCTCCGGTGTAGAGGATTGCAGCCACACTGGCCACAAATGTAAACGGAACGGTAATAACTTCGTCACCGGGGCCGACGCCAGCCGCGAGCAACGCAAGATGCAAAGCGCTGGTTCCTGAGTTCAACGCGATGCACTCGGTTGTTTCGCAGTAAGCAGCGAAATCTTTTTCGAACGCGGCTACTTCGGTACCCAGAACGAACTGGCAACTGTCGAGCACGCGCGCAATAGCGGCATCAATTTCCGGCTTGATGCTCTGATATTGGACCTTCAAATCGAGATAGGGAACTCTGACGTTTGCCATGAGATTGATTTCTATTTTCTCATCGAAGTCCTAGGCTGTTGCCTGCAAAGTCGTCAGTCGCAACTCGACCGGGCGCCCACGTTGGGCCATCGACTGAGAGGCAGCTTGCAGAATCTCAACCACGCGAAGCCCGGCGCTGCCCCCGGTGAGTGGTTCCTCTTTTCTCCTAATACACTGCACGAAGTGATCAATTTCGCGGCGCAGAGCCTCTGTCCCTTCGATTTGCGGCGCAAGCATGTCGCCGGTGCGATAGCCAACCAGCATCTGGTAGAGCTTCTCGGGATTCTGATGATTATTGAGCGTAATGCCTTTGTCGTAGACCTTGATTTTTTCGCTCTGATCCAGATCGTCGTAGACGATCATTTTTCGGCTCGCCCCGATCAGGGTGCGGCGCAGTTTCACCGGAGCCAGCCAATTCACGTGAATATGAGCAATCTGGCTTCCCTCAAAAAACAGAGTCAGGTATGCGATGTTCTCAGTTCCTCCCGGCACATGGCTCAGGCCGGTAGCGGAAACCGCGCACGGACGAAACGGCAGCACATAGTCCATGATTGATAAATCGTGTACGGCCAGATCCCAAAGAACATTTACGTCGTGCTGGAAAAGTCCAAGATTCACGCGGACGGAATCGTAGTAATAAATTTCACCGAGTCCCCCTCCGTCCACCAACTCTCGAATTTTGCGCACGGCGCCGGTGAAGACAAACGTGTGATCGACCATGAGAACGAGATTGCGCTTCTGCGCCACCTCCATGAGATGCTGGACTTGGTCGGTGTCGGAAGCCAATGGCTTCTCGACCAGCACGTGCTTTCCTTCCTGGAGTGCCCGTAGAGCCAACTCGTAGTGCGTGGAAACAGGAGTAGCGATCGCCACGGCATCGATGGAGGAGTCTCCAATCAGTTCCCGGCAATTTCGAGTCGTCTGAACCGTAGGGTACCGGTTGCAGAGCAACGCCAGCCGGTCTTCGCGTAAATCGCTCACGCATACAACCTGGACCCCCGACGCCTCAAAGCAGTTTCGCACGAGGTTTGGACCCCAGTAGCCGTATCCGATGACGCCAATTCGAATCAAGATTCCTCCCCTGGTCAGCTTGCCGATTTCTCTGAGGTCTGCTTTCCTGGTACGGCGCGTCCCATGCGCGCGGGAATGCCCTTTGCGATGTGGTGATCGGGAATGTCGTGTGTCACTACCGCTCCCGCACCGATCAGAGCGCCTTCTCCGATGGTTACTCCGCCGAGAATCACCGCGCCGCTTCCAATCGACGCGCCGCGCTTTACCCGCGTTCGTATGACCTGCCAATCGTTTTCGGTCTGTAATCGGCCGTCGGTGGTTGCGCGAGGGTAAAGGTCATTGATAAACATAACTCCGTGTCCCACGAACACGTCATCTTCGATCGTCACTCCTTCGCAGATAAAGGTATGAGACGAAATCTTGCAGCGGTTGCCGATCGTCGCGTTTTTCTGGATCTCGACAAAAGCGCCAACTTGGGTGTCGGCGCCCAGGGTGCAGCCGTAGAGATTGACCAGGTCAGGCTGGAAGATCTTTACCCCGCGGCCCAGGACAACGTTGGCGGAAATTGGCATGAAGGCTATTGTATCCGGCACTTCCGGTCCGGGCTTGCGGCGCCGTTCGTGCTCGCATCGTGCATCTGAAAAGGAAGCAAAACGCACAATACAACAGAATCCGGACGCCATCAACTGCAGCTCTAATGGTGCGATTTGGCGGAGTTTAGCTGCCGTCGGCCAGATCAGTTTGGCGAAATTGGGCCCAACGCCTTAGAGTAGCCGGGAATCCCGCAACGTTCGTTGCCAAGCCGCGGATAAGGAGGCGCTGTGTTCCATCCCAACCATACCCTCGGTAAAATCGTTCGTCCGTTGCAATCGCATGTACGCGCCGTGGCCACTTCGGCGGGAATCCTTGTCCTGACGTTCATCGTTTGTCTCTCGATTCACCGCGCACCCTACGCCACGGCCTCCGATGCAGGACCACTCGCCGCAAATATAGTTCGCTCCGCGGCAGATTCGAATTGGCACCAGAGTCCCTCGTCAGTCTTGAATTCGCTTGGCAAGAACTCGGTAGCTCTGGACCCGTGTCCTCCGGGTGTGATCGCGAACGAGCCCGCATACTACGTCTACATCTCAGGAACTGGAACCCCTGAAGCCGTGCTGGTCACTGGCGGAACCTGCAAAGGAGACGGCCGCCCGGGTACACTCGAATTCAAAACAGCTCATTCGCATCCTTCAGGCTACCTGATCAGCAGTGCCTCGGCAGGTGTGCAAGAGGCGTCGATCGCGGCCCGGTTCACACCCACCAACCCCACCGGCATTACGCAGTCCGGCAAGGTCGTCATCCCGCCTGGCGAGTATGACGTCTTTGCTCCGATCTCGATCCGCGCCTCAGGCCAGACTATCGATTTCGAGGGCTCCATCCTTAACTGTTACACGGCGAATGACCCCTGCATCTTGGTAGGTGACCATTCGTTGTCGATTGCATACGAGGACATCACGCTCATCGGTCCGCGCGGACGTCCGATGGTTGTCGCGGGGACCCAACCCTTTATCGAGGTGAACGGGCAGGGGACCCGGATTTTTAACGTTACGGCCAGGCGGGCATCCAACGGAGGCAGCTTTGGCGCGTATGTCCAGGTTGATGATGATCAGGCATTCCTGCTCGATGGGCTTGACTCAATCCTGGGAGTGAAGGGGATCACCTGTAATCCCACGTTTTGCGGGGCGTTTGTTACGGCTCCCGGACCCTTTAACCGATGGTCGGCCGTCGGGTGGCTCAAGCACCTCAACCTTTCATTGCAATGTGCCGGCAAGGGTATCGACTGGGTCTCCGGGAACGGTCTGAAAATCTCTGACAGCGTGATTCAAGGCTGGTCGGTCTTCGGCGTGCGGGTCAGTAACCAGCGTGGTGGATACGGCGGTTTTATCTCGGACAACGTCTACTATGAGGCTGCCGCTACCTGCAAAGATCTGAGTCCCCTGGGAAACGTCGGCAATGTGGCAATCCTGACGGAAGGAGTGCATGCAAAAATCAGCGGCTTGGCGAACAACGGTGCTTCGGGAGTTTTCCCGAACTGGGGTGCGTCGTCTGGCTCGCATGATTGGCTCTACTGGGTGGTTCCGGTGCACGCGACCTTCGGCGACGGGGTCCCCTTACCCGCGGGATATGCGCTTACGAACGGCTCCGGAAGAATCACGGGTACTTTTCCAAAGATTGCTGGAGCTTCGAGCTACAAGATCCTCAAGATTGATTGGGATCAGAAAGCCACGCGTCCGTATCCTGAAGGCACGGGAAATTATCTCTTAACGACGGTGCAGCAGACTTCCTGCGCTACGTTAACCTGCCAGTTCGCCGATAACGGAGCAGCGCTCAATTCTTACACCAATGTTGGCGAGAATCTTTCGACGAATATTTACATGCCAAGACTGGACTTCTGGCCCGGAGCAGTCGTGATCTCTCCTGGGGCCGATATGTCGACGGCGGCGTACCACGACTTCTCGCCGCCGTTGCAAGCGGATGTGCTGGGTATAGGTGCGATCGTCAGCACGATTCCTGCGGGAGCAGTTACCGGCGTAGCCCATTCACTGATCGCAACTGGAGCTACTCCTCCAGCAGCAGCCAACCTGGAGGCTCTAATCACAAGTGGTGCTGGTGGCACCCCAGGGGCGACGATTCTGAATGCAGCAAACGGGTCGCAGACAGAAGATGGGCTCAAAGGAAGACTGAATTTCGGGCATGGAGGCCGGGATACCAGTTTCACCCCAATGATCACTCTGGGAGACAGCAACTGGGGCAAGACCTGGGCGACAGGAAATCACCGTCCTCTGGCGGATGTGAATGATCTCGACATAGGTTATGAGGGGGGAATCGCAACACTCTACAGTCGCGCGCAGAAGGAAATCCGGGAATACGTTGGAAAGATCCCGGATCGCAATCCGCAGGAAAAATTAAGTGCCTCCTCCAAGACCTTCAACGTGCCCGTTACGATCAACGGCGACCTCACGATCACGGGAAAGTGCGCCGGCTGCGGCACCGAATCGAACGTGGGCGACGCGTGGTCACGGCCAAATGCCGTGTCGATCGCCGGTCAGACTGGCGGGATCTCTGCAAGAAATCTCTGCGCCCGTACAGCCTGCGGCGTGGGGCAATATCGGATCAGCTACTACCTGGATTCGAGCAGTTCGTGCGCGTCGCGCGGGAATGCACTGGCCAGTCTCACCATCGCCTGGAGAGACGAAACGGCTCCGCGAACGTTCAAAGTCCCGTTGGCTGGGGCTGGAGTCTCTAACGGAAACACACTGAACCTGGGGGCGAGTTCGAATTTTGGCACCGGTGAAGTGATGATCTGGTCGGCAGGGAATGCGGACATAACCTATTCCACGTCCTACACACCTTGCAGTTCGGGGTCGGGCACATATTCGTTGCGCGTTGCTGCCCAGAGAATCCCCTGATTGTTGGAGTTAAACGAGTTCAGCGAAAATTTGATTGCTCCCGAGGAGAACTCATGGCGGTCACTCTCGCACAAACCACGCAGGTACTTCTAGGCGAGTGCGTGTCGAAGTCGCAATCCAGAGTTGACTTTTGGGTTGAGTTCGCTCGTCACACCAAGGTCGAGCAAATGGCTGAGATCGGAGTCTATCGAGGCGACTTCGCTGCAACGTTGCTGCAGCGTTGCGAATCGATCACGAAGTATTACATGATTGATCCGTGGAGGCACCTCGACGACTGGAACAAACCGGCAAATGAGAACGACGCGGTGTTCGAGCAGTGCTTTCAAACGGCAAAAGCCAAAACCGAATTTGCGCAGCACCGCCGAGTCATTCTGCGAGGCAAAACCACTGACGTCGTCGATCAGATATCGGATGGTGAACTGGATTTCGCTTACATCGATGGCGACCACACGCTTCGAGGAATTGCCATCGATCTCATTCATGTTTATCCCAAAGTGCGGCAGGGCGGTTTTCTTGGCGGGGACGATTTCAGTCCGACGCTGTGGCAGCACAAGACGAGTTTCGAGCCTACGTTTGTCTTCCCGTTTGCGGTGTACTTTGCCGAGGCGGTGGGGGCTACGATCTATGCCTTACCCAACAACCAGTTCTGCTTGCAGAAGATGAGTCCGCTACAGTTTAAGTTCGTGGACCTGACCGGCCAGTACAGCGAACTCGGACTTCGCAGTCAACTTGCTCCGGAAAAACTCCTAAAACTGTTTCTGGGTGAACGGTTCCCGGGTCTGAGAGGGATGATCAGAAGAATTCGGAAATAATTCTGAGATTCATCTCGTTTGCAGCCGTCCATCCTCCGGGATGTGATAAAGCAAGATTGTCTTTCCGACGTGACTCACTGGTTGATAAGCCTTCAACCAATCGAAAGCTCCAACCGGATACACAGTGTGGAATGAGTTTCCGAACCGCAAGGCACGGAGGCTGATGGCGAACCATCCAGTTACCGGACGGTATGCTTGCGGCACATCAAAGCTCGGCAAATCGGCTCGACTCGGTTCGTCGCTGGTCCATATAGCGATGGTCGCCTGCGAAACGTGCCTCGCTCGAAACTCGCGCGACAACAAAGAGACGTCCTGCCCGCAGTCGAGATCGCACCCCGCTACCATGACATGGCTGGGATCGCTCCCCGCCAGTTCATTGAAGTAAGCCAGAAAGTCGCCTTGCGCCCGCATCGTGGAAACACCTTGCCAGAAGAGCAGCACGATCAGTCCGATGCGTCCTGCGAGGCGCCGTCCTTCCTGCTGATTCCAGAGAAAAGAACATCCGCGGCCAGCGACCACCGCGAGCAAGGGGAATACCACCAGTACATGGCGAACGCCGGCGTTGTATTTCACTGGCATGGTGACGACCAAAACCGCGAGCGCCCCCAATAACGGAGCCATCGCACGCCACCGTCGCCGCGCATCGAAGTTTTTCAAACTCAGCGCGCCCAACCCTGAGAGAGCAAGAAACGGGACTGGTGACTTAACGACTACGCCGACAAGGAAGAAGTACCACCAACCTCCGTCTTTGATGTGCCCCAGTAGATAAGCAGCTGGCCGTTCATGGTTAAGAACCCAAGCTTCGGCAACTCCTTTGATCAAAGCAGGAGCGGGGATCAGGGGATCAGTCGTAACCAGCCAGCGGCCGGCTCGAGCCAATGGTGCCGGGAATTGACGAAAGGACGGAAGTGAGTCCGTAGAGAGGTTCATGCCTTCTCTAACATGCCCGATCGCGAAGCCGTAGGATGCCCAGAGCGTGATGAACGCCAGTGCCGCTGCAGTAGCGAGCTGGCGCCCGATTTCCCTGGGAGGAACCTTTTCGCCGACGATCGCGCGCGTGCACAGCCATTTGCCGAGAACGATAGCGACGGCCGCGGCCGGAAAAAAAATCACGGTCGTCGCCTTCGAGGCCAGCGCTAGCCCGGCCGCCCAGCCCAACCAGCGAGCGCGACGTTTCGTCGGTTGGTCGAGCCACTGAACGAAGGCGAAGAACAACGCGACCTGTGTAGCCGCAGCCACGATGTCGGTGTAAGCAATGCTTGAAAATGCCAATACGTTAGGCAGGGTGGTGAACAGCGCCACCGCCATGGCAGCGGCCAAGTCTCCGTACTCGCTCCGCGCCCATAGAAAGACGATCGCTGTAGCGAGAATGAAAAATGGCAGCACTCCCATGCGAGCCAGCGCAAGATTGCGGGCATAGTGCCCCGAGACGGCGAGAACCGCGTTGCCTACATCGTGATAAGTAATTTTCTCTTCCGGCATAGAGAGTTTGGGATAGCGCTCTCCCGCGAAGTAGAGCGGTAATCCGATGGCAATGCGTGCCAGCGGCGGATGGACGGGATCGAGCTTATAGGTATGCCGGGACAACAACTCGATAGCCGCCGCTATGTGGCACGGTTCATCGAAGGCCTGCGAAGTCACAGTGTAGCTGGAAAAAATCCGCACAACCGCGACCAGCGCCAGCAACGCGCATACAACTACTGGCCGGCGTGAGCTGTGGGTCTCATCGAAAATTGACATTGCTTATGGAATCGACCTACCGGCAGGTGAGTATACAACGCAAGAGCGCCTGATCGCAGCAAGTCCGCCAGCCCGATTGCTGGGGCAAGACAAGCGCGTGCCCAGTGCGCCTGTTCTTCATACGGCACCGCTTGCACAACTCATCGTGATCATGGTCTTATGATTCTCGAAACTAAATCCCAAAAAACTCTCTACGTTCACAAGGAGTCTCATCTGGGAGGCTTCGTGGCTTGGATCTTCCTGTTTTTTTTCGTTTCAGGATTTTGCAGCATTCTTTATGAAGTCATATGGCTGAGATTATGCATGGCGCAGTTCGGCGTCACAAGTGCGATGGTCTCAATCGTTCTTTCGATCTTCATGGCAGGATTGGGCCTGGGTTCGTGGGGAAGTGGCTATGTCATAAGACAACGCGGGGAACGAATCAAAACTTCGGCGCTGCGTCTCTACGCAATTGCGGAATTGATGATTGGAATTTCGGCGATTGTGGTCCCTTATGAACTGCTGCTCGGACGAAAGCTACTGGGCCACAGCCCGGTCTCTTCCTCCGCGGCGTATTACCTGGTTTCGGGCGGCTGGGTCGCTCTCACACTGATTCCGTGGAGTGCATTCATGGGAGCAACAATTCCCATCGCGATGTGGGCGATGAGACAAAGCTCGACTCAAAGTACGCGACAATCCTTCAGTTTTCTATATCTGGCAAACGTGCTGGGAGCAGTGGCAGGCGCAACCGTTCCTCCTCTGCTCGTCGAAATTTACGGCTTTCGCGGCACCTTGAAGGTGGGCGCGCTCCTCAATTACCTATTGTTTTTTTCAGCGATGGTTTTGTCGAGCCGACGGTTCAGTGTTGCGACGAGCTCGGACTCCCCTTCAAGTTATCGCGCATTGGGTGAGGTTCTGCTGCCCGGGCAGGTTCGGGATAACACCAGGGATCTCGTGTTGCTGTTCACGACGGGGTTCACGAGTATGGGGGCGGAGGTGGTGTGGATTCGACTGTTCACGCCTTATTTAGGAACGGTGGTTTATGCCTTTGCGATGATCCTTGGTGTCTACTTAGCAGCCACTTTCCTGGGATCACAGATCTATCGGCTGCGGAGCCAGACCGGCGCGAACCAGGGGACGCTGGTTTGGGGTTCTCTTGGACTCGCGACCCTTCTGCCGTTGGCCGCGGCCAGCCCGCAGTTCGCCTTGCCAGCCTACCAACTCTTGGAGTTTCTGCGATTGGTGCTGGGAATTGCTCTATTTTCCGGTCTGATGGGATATGTGACTCCAATGCTGGTTGACCGCTGGTCTGGAGGCGACCCTGACCGCGCTGGGAAAGCATACGCAGTCAACGTAATCGGCTGCATTGTCGGTCCGATTGTGGCGGGTTTCCTCCTGCTGCCTTTGATGGCCGAACGCTGGGTACTACTCGTCTTCGCAGCGCCTTGGCTGGTGATCGGTGTCAATCCAAAATGGGTAGGTTCAGGGGAACAAGAATTGCGGGCCTGGCCACGTTACTTGGGCTATGGCTTAACGGCATCAGCCCTACTGCTGCTATTCACCATCAGAGACTTCTATCAAGTCCAGAGCGCAAGCCACGAAGTGCTCCGCGACAATACGGCGACGATCGTGGCCAGCGGACAAGGGATGGAAAAGCATTTATTAGTCAATGGGATCGGAATCACCTATGTGACTCCCATGACAAAGCTGATGGCGCACCTGCCCTTGGCCTTCCTCGATCATAGGCCCTCCCGTGCTTTGGTCGTGTGTTTTGGCATGGGGACAACCTATCGGTCGTTAATGTCATGGAATATCTCAACGACAGCAGTGGAATTAGTGCCGAGCGTTCCACGGTTGTTCTGGTATTTTCATTCGGATGCAGCACAGCTTTTGAGCTCGCCGTTTTCACATATCGTGATCGATGACGGACGCCGTTTCTTGGAACGCACCGAGGAGCAATATGACCTCATCACTCTCGATCCTCCTCCACCCGTAGAAGCGGCTGGAACGAGCCTGCTGTACTCGAAGGAATTCTACTCGGCCGCAAGGCTCCGGCTGACGTCTGACGGCATCCTGCAACAGTGGCTCCCCCGAGGTGACGCAGTTGTTCAAGCTGCAGTCGCTCGAGCGCTGCAGCAATCTTTTCCCTACGTCCGGGTTTTCCACTCGCTTGACAACACGGGGTTCCATTTCCTTGCTAGTGAACATCCTATTGTTCAGCGCAACGCGCAGGAACTGGCGGATCGCATGCCGGCACGAGCCGTGCAAGACTTACTTGAGTGGGGACCCGCTTCCAGTGCAGCGCAGCAGTTTTCTATCATCCTGGAACGCGAGCTATCGCTGGACCAGTTAACGTCAGGGGCTCCGCAAGTGCCCGCCCTGCAAGACGACCACCCTGAAAATGAGTACTTTTTTCTGCGCAAGTATTCACCGTGGATTCGTAGGTTTTGGGCGAAATAGACTGCGGAGTTCAAAAGACCCATTGGTCATTATTTATTTCGCGGAGTGGACGATCCTCACGTCTTGCGTGTTTTGGTCTTTCGGCCGCCATGGGCGAGTTTGTGACAATCAGAGCAAAGTGTGATGAGATGCCCAAGTTGGAAAATGCTACCGCGATGCAAGATCCACTGAAGCAATTGGTCGGCGATGTGTATGCGGGCACAATTCACCCGCCAGTCGCAACAGGTCTCGCACCGCTTCTGAGTTTGCAGCTGCGCGCGCTCGAGACGGCGGCGATAGAGCAGGCTACGCGGAGACTCGCCGGCCTCGGATCAGCTTGTACACCACCAGTGCTTATCCTGGAGAATGAAGATGACAACGCTACTGGGGATTCCTCGATCAGCGGGGCTCCTTACAGGAACGATGTCGAGAATTATTTTTCGCCTTGAGGAAGTTGCGACAGATACAAAGCACCTAAATGTGCGGAATCTTCGGCATTGTCGCGCGGAATGCAGCGATCCCGGCCGGCGTGCTTGAGCGCGCCACCCAGTCGCTGGCGCATCGCGGACCGGATGACTCTGGCACGATTTTGCTTCGCGATGCCGCGAGCGATGTCACTGAAATCGGCTTGGGCAACCGGCGTCTCGCGATTCTCGATCTGTCTCCTCTTGCGCATCAGCCGATGCACGACACTGAAACTGGAAATTGGATCGTATACAACGGGGAGATTTACAACTTTCGAGATATCCGGAACGAACTGGAACAAGCTGGAAAAACCTTCGTCAGCCACTCCGATACCGAGGTTTTGCTTAAGGCCTATGCGCAATGGGGTGAGGAGTGCCTCACGAAATTTCGCGGAATGTTTGCCTTCGCTCTTTGGGATGCGGGCCGGCATCGCCTCTTCCTTGCTCGCGACCCGATGGGCATCAAGCCTCTTTACTATGCCCAGTCAGGCCCGTATTTCCTTTTCGCATCTGAGGTCCGTACTTTGCTGGGAACGGGGCTCATTCGGCGCGAGATCAATCCTGCCGGTATCGTGAACTATCTCACCTACGGTTCACCCTACGATCCGCTGACTTTGATTGAAGGCGTTCGCGCTGTGGCTGCAGGACATAAGTTAATTTGGGATGGTGGGTCGGTTTGCGAGTCCCTGTATTGGGACTTGGTCGACTTGCCGTCAGATGCTCCACGGACTGAGCGGTTCGCTTCCCGTGAGAACGGATCCGGTGCCGACGCAACTTTGCAACTGCTTCTCGAAAAGGCCGTTCGGCTACAACTCGTCAGTGATGTTCCAGTTGGAGTATTTCTCTCCGGAGGAATCGATTCCAGCGCACTCGTCAGTATTCTCAGCCGGGGCGGAGTTAGGCCCAGTACTTTTTCTATCGTTTTCCGCGAAGCCGACTTCTCTGAAGCACAACACTCCAGGGCGGTAGCCGCGAAGTTTCACACTGACCATCACGAAATCACAGTCTCGCAGTCGGACGTGCTGGCCGCCATCCCCGACGCACTGCGTGCCATGGATCTGCCCACCATGGACGGTATCAACACCTATTTTGTCTCACGCGAAGCGCGCCAGGCCGGAGTCAAGGTCGCCTTGTCAGGCCTCGGGGGCGATGAAGTGTTTGCCGGATACTCGTCGTTCCGCACCGTGCCTCGTTTGGAAACTTTCGCCCGGATGTTGAGTCATGTGCCGCAGTCCCCGCGATCGGGGCTCGCCACGGCTTTCGGCGCTCTTGTCCCCACCAGCGACCAGAATCGCAAGCTGGCGTCGCTGATGCGGGAAAGCGCAGAGGTTTTACACCCTTATTTTCTCTCGCGCATGTTGTTCACGCCTGAGGTGAGGAATGGGATTCTTCGAGAAGCCATGGATTCGGCGTGCGAAACCGCAGTGGAATCGCAGCGCGAATGTTTGAACCGCACTCTCGCGCTCGATTCGATCAATCGCGTTTCGTATCTGGAGTCGCGCTGTTACATGCTGAACACCCTGCTTCGTGACGCGGACGTCATGAGCATGTCACAAGGCCTGGAAGTCCGTGTTCCGCTAATCGATCATATTTTGGCCAAGAGGATGCTTTCGTTGCCGGGCGCTTCGAAGATGGGAGCAACACCGAAAAGATTGCTGATCGAAGCGTTGCATGGATCATTGCCCGACGACATTATTCATCGCCCGAAGCGGGGATTTACGTTACCCTTCGAACACTGGATGCGACAGGAACTCCGCCCTGAAATCGAGCCTGTGCTTCAAGCGAGCAGAATTAATGGGGGCCCTCTCGGCGACTTTCTGAGCGGCAGTGAGGTTCGTTCCGTGTGGGAGGGTTTCCTGAACGGTTCCGTATCCTGGACGCGTCCGTGGGCTCTGTATGTTCTCCAGCGCTGGTGTGAACTGCAATGTATTAGCGGCTGAGGGCCTGTCGGCAGCCATGCTACGCGGCTTTCGTCGCGGTAATCAGCAGGAACAGTCCCCAGCGCCGCCCAAATGTCCGGACTAGGGGCCGAGGAAATATTTTCCACACCAACCGGTAGAAGCCCGATTGAAACCGCGACGAAGGCTGATGTAACAATAAGTCTCCAGGGCTGAACACTATTCGGGTCTGCACTTTGTCGAAGCCCTTAAACAGCGCGAGAGCCTCTGCCCGCGCGTACGATTTCGTTCCGGGACTTTCCAAGTGATCAAATACAGACTGTCGCAATGATTTTCCTCGCAGCATTCCGTAGCGCAACCACAGCATGGCGCCCGTCATTGAGGGATGGTGATAAACCATTATGCGAGCTTGCCCTCCAGGTTTGAGCACGCGCCAAGCTTCACGCACGCACTGCGCCGTGTCGGGGCTGTGATGCATTACGCCGTAGGAATAGACCACGTCAAAAGTGTTGTCCGCGAAGGGTAGTTTCTCTGCGTCGGCTACGCGCAGGTCGGGTTGATATCCCGCTTGTTGGCAACGCCGCCGTGCCTGTTCGATCGATGCCGCCGAGAGATCCACGCCTGTTGCCTGTGCCCCCGCCTTCATCCACTCCAGATAATCGGCGCCCATCCCAACTCCGATTTCCAATACTTTCAACCCGCGGGAAG
>Ga0102924_1002049_pt1 | contig 22457 bp, 18 predicted proteins | sample PaiPotPPM11metaG_FD_80116 | JGI IMG/M metagenome (GOLD analysis project Ga0102924, IMG submission 80116) | Iron sulfur acid spring bacterial and archeal communities from Banff, Canada, to study Microbial Dark Matter (Phase II) - Paint Pots PPM... ...
ACCTGCCCGGGCGGGCGTCAAACGCGGGCCGGGGCCGCCGGTCGGCGATGTTTACCCCCTGGCCTGGGGGACCTGGGCCGCGCGGGGCTGGGCGCCATCGTGGCCAGGTTGCCGGACAGGAAGAACTCCCGGCCGCCGCGGACCGCCCAGCCCCGCGCGGCCCAGGTCCCCCAGGCCAGGGGGTAAACATCGCCGACCGGCGGCCCCGGCCCGCGTTTGACGCCCGCCCGGGCAGGTAGCGACAGGCGGGAACGGAGCGAGCCGGACCGACGAGAGAGGGCCGAACTGTGCCAGACAACACCGGGCCAGATAACACGGGGCGCGATGCCGGGCCGGCCGTGCGGGAGATCACGGCCGCCGTCTACGTGATCCCGACCGACGCGCCCGAGGCCGACGGGACGCTGACCTGGGATGCGACCACGATGGTGCTCGTCCGCGCCCGGGCCGGGGCGGAGCAGGGCCTGGGCTGGACGTACGCGGCCGCCGCGGCGCAGAGCGTGATCGCCGACATGCTGGCCGGCGCCGTGGTCGGGCGCAGCGCGCTGGACGTGCCGGGCGCCGCGGAGGCGATGGCCCGGGCGGTACGCAACATCGGCCGGCCCGGGGTCGCGGCGACGGCGATCTCCGCGGTCGACATCGCGCTCTGGGATCTCAAGGCCCGGCTGCTCGGCTGCCCGCTCCCCCGGCTGCTCGGCCAGGCCCGCGACAGCGTGCCGGTCTACGGCAGTGGCGGTTTCACGAGTTATAACGAGCAGCAGACCCGCGAGCAGCTGACCGGCTGGGTGGCGAAGGACCGCATTCCCCGGGTGAAGATCAAGATCGGCGAGAGCTGGGGCGCCCACCCGCACCGCGACCTCGAGCGCGTGGCCCTGGCCCGCGAGGTCATCGGGCCGGACACCGAGCTCTACGTGGACGCCAACGGCGGGTACACGGCCGGCCAGGCGGTCCGGGTCGCGGGCCAGATGGAGGACTACGGGGTGACCTGGTTCGAGGAACCGGTCTCGTCCCAGGACCTGGCCGGGCTGGCCGCGGTCCGGCGCCAGGTCCGGCCCGACGTCGCCGCGGGTGAGTACAGCTGGTCACTGGCTGACTCGGCGCGCCTCATCGCGGCCGGCGCGGTGGACTGCCTGCAGCTCGACGTGACCCGGTGCGGCGGGATCACCGAGTTCCTGCGCGGCTCGGCCCTGGCCGCGGCGCACAACCTGCAGGTCTCCGGGCACTGCGCGCCCAACCTGCACGCGCGCGTGGGCGTGGCCGTGCCCAACCTGCGGCACGTCGAGTACTTCCACGACCACCAGCGGATCGAGGGCATGCTCTTCGACGGCGCGCTGGACCCCTCGGGCGGGGCCCTGACCCCCGACCCCGGCCGGCCCGGCCTCGGCCTGACCCTCCGCGAGGCCGACGCCGAGCGCTACCGGCGCGGCCCCGGCCCGGCGTGACCGCGCCGGGCCTGACTGGCCGCCGGACATCCGCGCCGTTAAGGTACTAACGGCCTGTCCGAAATCGCTCGCCGAGGGGGCCGCGCGCGGTGACGATCGTTGAGACCGATGTGGTGGTGATCGGGGCCGGCTCGGTCGGGAGCATGGCGAGCTGGCAGCTGGCCGCGCGCGGGCTGCGCGTCGTCGGCATTGACCGGTTCACGGTCCCGGGGCCGTTCTCGGCCTACGCGGGCGAGTCCCGTGTGTTCCGGATGGTCTACGCCGAGGGCGGGCATTACACGCCGCTGCTGCAGCGCGCCCGCGACCTGTGGCGCGAGCTCGAAGCGGCCAGCGGCGCCGACCTGCTCACGGTCACCGGGGTGGTGACCATCATGGATCACGACCACTCCGACCACGCGGCGCTGCTGCGGGCCGGCCGGGAGCGCGGCCTCAGGTTCGAGGTCGTGACCGGCGAAGAGGCGCGCCAGCGCCTGCCCCAGCACCTCATCCGCGACGGTGACGTCGCGCTCTTCGATCCCGAGGGCGGCTACGTGCGCAGCGAGCACGCCGTGTTCTCGGCCCTCCGGCTGGCCCAGCGCCACGGGGCGTCGTTCCTGGGCAACCGTGAGGTCCAGGCCCTGGAACGCCGCGGTGACCAGTGGTCGGTCCGGACCGACCAGGAGGAGGTCCGCGCTCAGCGCGTGCTGGTGGCCACCGGGACGGGCGCGGGACCGGTGTGCGCCGCGCTGGGCACCCACCTGGCCGTGCTGCCCCAGGTGCTCACCTGGTTTCCCGTCGCGGACCCCGACCTGCTCCGCAGCCGCGAGGAACAGGTCTTCATCCGCAGCTCGCGTGACGCCCGGTTCTACGGTTTCCCCAGCCTGGACGGATGGACCGTGAAGGTGGCGGCCAGCATCTACCTCGACGAGGCCGCCTCGACGGCCCGCCCGCTGACCTGGGATCCCCGCCATCTCGACACCGTGTCGTCCTGGGTCGGCACGTTCCTGCCCGCGCTGGTCCCCCGGCCGGTCAGGTCGGTGCTCTGCGCGGACGGGTACACGGCCGACGAGACCGGCCTGCTCGGGTTCGTGCCGGGCCTGGACGGGGTTGTAGTCGCGGTCGGCTTTTCCGGGCACGGGTTCAAGATGGCCCCCTCGCTCGGAGCCGTCGCCGCCGACCTGATCGCGGAGGGAGCGACCGCCACGGACGTCAGCTTCATGGACCCCGCCCGCTTCATGCCGCCGGGGCACACGCTCGGTGCCCTGCCCCTGAACGACGCGGCGCCCGTCCCGGAGCCGTCGTGACCGGCGCCGCGCCCTACGCGCTCGGCGGGCTCCGGGCCGAAGCGGGATCGCAGATCCGCGGGCACTGCCTGGTCAGCCTGGGGACGAGCACGGTCTCGCTGCCGGTAGCGATCACGCACGGCAGCGCGCCCGGCCCGGTCCTCGCGGTCACGGCCGGGATCCACGGCGGGGAGTACGTTCCCGTCATCGCGGTCCGGCAGTTCGTCCGCGACCTGGACCCCGCGCAGATGCGCGGGACGATCGTGGCGTGCCTGCAGTCCAGCCCGGTTGCCTTCTGGCAGCGGTCGGCCTTCGTCAACCCGCTCGACGGCCAGAACCTCAACCGGTCCTTCCCGGGGGATCCCCAGGGCGGCCCGACGGCGCGGCTGGCCGCCTGGCTCTGGGCCAACCTGCTGACCCGCGCCGACTACTACGTCGACTGTCATTGCGGCGACCTACCCGAGGCTCTCGACTCGTTCACCAGCGTCACCCCCGGCCCGGATGGCACCATCCACGAGCAGGCCCGCGAACTGGCCGGATGCTTCGAGGTCGCGCGGCTCATTGTGAGCCGCACAGCGGGATCCACGGTCAGCGAAGCCGCTCGCGCCGGGATCCCCGCCGCCCTGGTTGAGGTCGGCGGCGAGGGCCGCTGGTCGCAGGCGGAGGCGGACATCCAGCGCAGCGGGCTGCACCGGGCCGCGGCCGTGGCCGGCATCGGGCCGGCCACGGGCGGCACGCGCCCGCGGCTGCCGGTCTTCGAGGACGCGGCCGACGTGCTCAGCGACCGGCCCGGCCTCTGGTTCCCGGAGGTTCCCGCCGGGACGTACGTCGCCGCGGGCACGCGCCTCGGCCGTCTCGAGGATCCCTTCGGTGACGTGGTCCAGGAGATCCTGGCCCCCGAGGCGGGCGTCGTGGTCTACGGGCTGAGCAGCCTGGCCGCCGCCGAGGGCGATCTCCTGGTCGCCATAGCGCGCCCCGTCCCCGGCACCTGAACCGGGCCCGGCCGACTCCCGGCGCCGGTCAGGCCGGGCCGGCGCGAAGTGGCCGCCCGCCCGGGGCGGGACCGGTGTCCGCCTCCTCGAAGGCAGCCGCCGCCCGCCGCGCGGTGTCCGCGGCCCAGCGGCCGGTGCTGAGCAGGCCCAGGACGCCGAGGCCGACGCCGAGCCCGAGCACCAGCCACCACACGCCCCGCTCCGCGCGGGTGAACGCCAGGCCGCCGCGGGCCACAGCGGAGCCCACGATGGTGCCCGAGATCGCGACGCCCAGGGTGGTCCCGGTCTGCCGGCCGACCGAGGCCAGCGAGGCCGCCACCCCGGTCATCGAGCGGGGCATCCCGGAGACCGCCGTGTTGGTGATCGGCGGGTTGACCGTGCCGAGGAAGATGCCGAACAGCAGATAGACGGCCAGCACCGCGGGCAGCGGGGTGGCCGGCCCGAGCCAGGCCGACGCGGCGCCGCCCAGGGCCAGCGCGGCGCCGGAGACCACCAGCGGCGCCCGGGAACGGCCCGCGCCGACCAGCCGCCCGGCGGGCGGGGACAGCACCAGGACCGCGGCCCCGACCGGGAGCAGGCACAGCCCGGTGGTCAGCGCCGACATGCCGCGCACGTCCTGCAGGTACTGGGTGGTCACGAACAGGAACGCGCCGAACGCGCACAGCGACCAGAGGGCCATCACGATCGCGGCGCTGAACGGCACGCTGCGCAGCAGCCGCAGCTCCAGCAGCGGGTCGGCGCGTCGCGGTTCGTAGGCCAGGATGCCCAGCGCGCCGAGCACCGCCCCGGCGAGCAGGCCGAGGATGACCGGCGAGGTCCAGCCCAGCCGGGCGGACTCGATGATCGCGTAGACGACGCCGCCCAGCACCAGGATCATCAGGGCCTGGCCCACCGGGTCGAACCGCCGCGCCCGGGCGGCGCGTGATTCAGGCACGAACAGCGCGGTGCCGACGAGCGCCGCGGCCACGATGGGCACGTTGACCCAGAAGACGGAACGCCAGCCGAACCCGTCGATCAGAACCCCGCCGAGGATCGGGCCTAGGACCAGCGACAGCCCGGACATCGAGCCGAACACGCCGATGGCCCGGGCCCGCTCGGCCGGGTCGGGAAACGTGTTGGCGATGATCGCCATGGCCACCGGGTTGAGCATCGTGCCGCCGACCGCCTGCAGCCCGCGCGCCGCGATCAGCCAGCCGATGCCCGGCGCCAGCCCGCACAACAGCGAACCGAGCCCGAACGTGGCCAGCCCGGTCTGGAAGACGCGCCGGCGGCCGACCCGGTCGGCGGTGGAGCCGGCCAGGACCAGGAAGCCGGCCAGGACCAGGGTGTACGCGTCGACCGTCCACTGCAGGCCGGACTCCGAGGCGTGCAGGTCGCGGCGGATCGTCGGCAGCGCGACGTTGACGATGGAGATGTCCATGACCACCACGACGATGCTGGCGCAGCAGATCGCGAGCACCAGGAGCCGCCGGCGCCGGGCGCGCTCGCCGGCCGTCTTCGGCAGCGTGGTCTTCGGCAGCATTGAGCTCATGACCGCGACGGTAGAATTTAGAGCATGCTCGAAGTCAAGTCACGGCCCGCACCCGGGTCCGTTCCGCCGGCTCCCCCCGAGGGGCTGACCATCGCCGAGGCCGCTCGCCGCACCGGGGTCAGCGCGCACACCCTGCGCTACTACGAGCGCGCCGGCCTGGTCATCACCGCCGTCGGCCGCACCCAGGGCGGCCGGCGCCGCTACCACCGCGAAGACCTGATCTGGATCAAGGTCTGCACCCGGCTGCGGGCCACCGGCATGCCGATCAAGACCATCCGGCGCTACGCCGAGCTCGTCTCCGCCGGTCCCGGCAACGAGCAGGAACGGCTCGCGCTCATGGAGGCCCACCGCGCCGACGTGACCGCCAAGCTCGCCGAGATACAGGAAAACCTCGAGCTCATCGACCACAAGATCGACGTCTACCGGGGCCGCCTCGCGGCCGGCGACGCCGACCAGCTGTGGGCGCCGCGGAACCCGGCCGGGGCCAGCTCGGCCTGATCTTCGCGCTTTTACGACATAGTGATAAATGTACTCTTCATCGGTATTGTCGGCATAGGCAGCCTGTGTCATCGTCCTGGGTGACCTGAGCTTCGGGACGAGCACCTGGGGAGCTGCCATGCCCGCGAGGCTGAGCCAGCACATGCTGTCCATCACGGTGGCCGCGCTGGCCGCGGTGGCCGCGTTCATCGCGATGACCGTGCCCGGCAACGCGGCGGCCGCCGCCACCTACCGGGCCCGGCCCGCGCCGACGCCGGCCGCGCACGGGGTGACCGGCCGCCATCCGGTGCGGCGGGCGTGCGCCCCGGCCGTCCAGGCGGGGCTCGCGGCCTGCCTGGCCCTGGTGCGCACCGACGTGGCCGCGCACCGGGGCTTGTTCTCCGGCGGCGCCACGCCGGGCGGGTACGGCCCCGCCGACCTGCAGAGTGCCTACGACCTGCCGTCGGCCACGGCCGGGGCGCGGCAGACCGTGGCCATCGTGGACGCGTACGACAATCCCCGGGCCGCGGCCGACCTGGCGGCCTACCGGGCCCAGTACGACCTGCCGCCGTGCACCGCGACCAGCGGGTGCTTCCGCAAGGTGGCCCAGAACGGCAGCACGACCTACCCCGCGCCCGATCCCACCGGCGGCTGGGAGCTCGAGGAATCGCTGGATGTGGACATGGTGTCGGCCATCTGCCCGAAGTGCGGCATCCTGCTGGTCGAGGCCGACAACAACACGCTCGCCGACCTCGGCGCGGCGGTGGACGAGGCGGTCAAGCTCGGCGCGAGGTACGTCTCGAACAGCTACGGCGGCCCGGAATTCGCGGCCGAGGCCACCTTCGACAGCCGTTACTACCGGCACCCCGGCGTGGCCGTCACGGCCAGCGCGGGTGACAGCGGCTACGGCGTGTCCTACCCGGCGGCGTCGCAGTACGTGACGTCGGTTGGCGGCACCACGCTGACCCGCGACCCGGGCACGGCGCGGGGCTGGGCCGAGGCCGTATGGGGTAGCTCGGCGTCCGGCGAAGGGACGGGATCGGGTTGCTCGGCCTACGAGGCCAAGCCGCCTTGGCAGGCCGACACCGGCTGCGCGCACCGTACCGACAACGACGTGGCCGCCGAGGCCGACCCCAACACCGGTGTCGCGGTCTACGACACGTACCAGAACAATGGCTGGCTGATCGTCGGCGGCACCAGCGCGTCCTCGCCGATCATCGCCTCGACGTTCGCGCTGGCCGGTGCGCCGGCCACCGGGAGTTACCCCTCGTCGTACCCGTACGCCGACCCCTCGGCGCTCAACGACATCACGACGGGCGCCAACAGTACCTGCAGCCCGGCCTACCTGTGCACCGGCGAACCGGGCTACGACGGTCCCACGGGGTGGGGCACCCCCGACGGGGTCGCGGCGTTCCGCCTCGGCCCGCACGGCACGATCTCCGGCACGGTCAGCACCGCCGCGGGCCGGCCGCTGGCCGGCGCTGAGGTCACCGCGGGCCAGGCGTCGGCCACCACCGCAGCCGACGGCAGCTACCTGCTCACCGTGCCGCCAGGCACGTACACGATCACCGCGCGGGACTTCGACTACGCGGCCAAGACCGCCGACGGTGTCCAGGTGGCCCAGGGTCAGACGATCAGCGAGGACTTCGCGCTGAGCAAGCAGCCGCTCGTGACGGTGGCCGGAACCGTGACCGACGGGTCGGGCCACGGCTGGCCGCTGGCCGCAGCCGTGTCAGTGGCCGGCACCCCGGCGGCCACCCACACCGATCCGGCGACCGGCCGTTACCAGCTCTCGCTGCCCGTCCACGCGACCTACACGCTGCAGGCCGCCGCGCAGTACCCCGGCTACCAGCCGGTCCAGCAAAGCGTCACGGTCGGCACCAGCAGCGTGGCGGAGAACTTCCGGCTGACCGCTGACGACACGACCTGCCAGGCCCCGGGATACCGGTTCAACGGCCTCTACGAGAGATTTACCAATGTTCCCCAGGGGCCGCCGGGCTGGACGGTGGTGACGTCCAAAGGCACGACCGCATGGATGTTCGCCACTTTGTACGGAATGCCGAACTACACCGGCGGCAGCGGCGCCTACGCCGGCGTGCAGCCCGGCTACTGGGTCAAGAATGGCTCTGCCATCCGCACCGACCTGATCAGCCCGACCGTCAACCTGACCGCGGACCGGCAGCCGGTCCTCCGGTTCGACCAGGCCTGGTACCTGACGTCGTCCATGCGGATCGAGGCAGACATCAGCACCGACGGCGGGCACACCTGGTCGACGGTCTGGAAGCGCTCCGGCGCCGGCCACTACTGGCCGGATACGCAGGACATCGCGCTGCCGGCCGCCGCGGGCCACCCGGACGTCAGGGTCCGCTTCCAGTTCATCGACGCGCCAGTCAACGTCAAAGCCACGCAGTTCTGGCAACTCGACAACGTCTACCTGGGCAATCTGCCCTGCGCGGCGATTCCCGGCGGCCTGGTGACCGGCCAGGTCACCGACGCCCAGACCAGCGCCCCGCTGGGCGGCGTGCCGGTGACCAGCGTGTCCGATCCTGCGCGCAGCGCGGTTACCACGACCGCCGGCTCCGGCCGCGGCTCCTACTTCATGTTCATGCCGCACACCGGCCGCCAGCAGTTCACCGCCGGTCTGCCCCGCTACGCCACGGGCACGACCACGGCCAACGTCCGCGCGAACCAGGTGGCCACGGCCAACGTCGCGCTGCGCGCCGGGCGGCTGTCGGTCACGCCCGGCTCGCTGTCGGTGACTGAGCCGCTGGGAAAGTCCACGACCGTGGCGCTGACCTTCACCAACACCGGCCGGGCGCCGGTGACGGTCAAGGTGCACCAGCGCCCGGCCACGGTGACCGTCGTGGGCGCCCCGGACCACACCGCGGGCCCGCCGGCCCAACGGGTGCCGGGCACGTTCAGCCCGCTGGCCGCGGCCAGCTTCCCCGCCGCCCGCCGGGCCGGGACCGGGGCGGCGGCCGCCGCCCCGGTCCCCGGACCCCCCTGGACGCCCATCGCCCGGTATCCCCTGCCGATCGTGGACAACGGGGTCGCCACCGATGCCGACACCGGCGACATCTACTCGGTCGGCGGCTACGACGGGGCCGTTACCCGCTCGGGCTATGCCTACAGCCCGGTCACGCGGGCCTGGACCGCCCTGCCGGACTTGCGGTATCCGCGCGAGGCGCCACAGGTCGCGTTCATCGGCGGCAAGCTCTACGTCACCGGTGGGTGGGGGCCGCATGGCTCGCCGGTCGCCGCGCTGGAGGTCTACGACCCGGCCGCCCGGAAGTGGTCGGCCGGGGCCAGCATCCCGGTCGCGCTCGCAGGCGCCAGCGTCACCGTGGCGGACGGCAAGATGTACGTCATCGGCGGCTGCGACGCGCGCGACTGCGGCTACCGCACCGTTCAGGTCTACGACCCCGCGACCAACACCTGGAGCACCGGCGCCCGGTACCCGGCCCCGGTCGCCTGGGCGTCGTGCGGAACCATTGGCGCCCGCATCTACTGCGCCGGCGGTGACATCAGCACCACCACCGGCAACGTCGACACCGCGGCCGCGTACGTCTACAGTCTGGCCGCAAATACCTGGTCTCCGGCGGCCCCCCTGCCGTACCCCTGGTGGGCCGCGGGATACACCGCCACCAACGGCAGGCTGCTGGTCTCCGGCGGCATCATCGGCGGCGGTGGCGGCGGCCAGGCCGTCACCAACATCGGGTTCGCCTACGACCCGGCGTCTAACGCCTGGACGGCGCTGCCCAACTCCGACGCCACCACCTGGCGGGGCGGCAGCACCTGCGGCTTCTACCGGATCGGCGGGGAAAACAGCCAGAGCGTGGTGGTGGGCTCGGCCGAGCAGCTGGCCGGCTACGCCGGCTGCGAGTACACCAAGGTCCCGTGGCTGTCGGAGAACCAGGCCAGCTTCACGCTGCAGCCCGGCCAGAGCCTGCGGGTCGGCGTCACCCTCAACGCCGCGAGCAAGACAGTGAACCAGCCGGGCACCTATACCTCGGACCTCGTCATCACTCAGAACAGCCCCTATCTGGCCCTCCCCCAGGTCGCGGTGGACATGCGGGTCACAGGGCCGACCGTCAGTCGTTCGGATGCTCGCGGAAGTACGCGATGAGCTCGTCGTAGGCGCCGCCCTCGTTGGCGAACATCGCGACCCCGCGGGCCGAGCTGAACCAGGGCCCGGTCGACGGGTGGACCTCGCTGAGGGCGGCCTCGAAGTCGGGCATGCCGATCATGCGGACCACCGAGCTACGCGAGGAGTCGATCAGGGCCTTCTCGGCCGCGGTCTCACACAGGTGCGCCAGGTCGGCCCCGGAGAACCGGTCGGTCTCGGCCACGAGCCGGGCCAGGTCGACCTTCTCGACCGGCCGGTTCCGCAGGTGATACTGGAGGATCGCCGACCTGGCCGGCGCGTCCGGCGGCAGCACCAGCACGGTCCGGTCGAACCGGCCGGGCCGGCGCAGCGCGGCGTCGACGTCCCAGGGCTGGTTGGTCGCGCCCAGGACGAACAGGCCCTCGTTGTCGGAGGCCACGCTGTCCAGCTCGGTGAGCAGCTGGTTGACGATGCCGCGGCCCGCGCTGTGGCGGAGCTGGCTGCGCTTGCGGCCGAGCGCGTCGACCTCGTCGAGGAACAGCACGCAGGGCGCGTTCCGGCGGGCCTGCATGAAGAGCTCGTGCAGGTTCTTCTCGGATTGCCCGATCCACATGTCGAGGATCTCGGGGATTCCGACCGCGATGAAGTGCGCGCCCATCTCGCCGGCGACCGCCCGGGCCAGGAACGTCTTGCCGCACCCCGGCGGCCCGTACAGCAGCAGGCCGCCGCGCAGGCTCTTCCCGTACAGCCGGCGCAGCTCGGGATTGCGCATGGGGGCGAGGAAGGCGACCTCGAGGCGCTCCTTGACCGCCTCCATCCCGCCCACGTCGGCCAGGTGCAGGCCGGGCCGTTCGGTATCGAACGCGTCCTGCGGCCCGGGTTTCTCCGCCGACTCGTCCACGAACCGCGGGCCGATCATGTCGCTGACCTGCTGCTCGGCCGCCGACCAGTCGAAGCCCGCGGGCGGCGCGGGCGGCGCGGCGGGCTCAGCCGGACCCGCCGGGGCGGGCGGCTTGGCGGGCGCAGGCGGCGGCGCGGGCCCGGCCGGAGCGGCGGGGTCCGGCCGGGGCGCGTTCAGCGCGGACAGCATGAAGTCGCGCGCCTCCTGGCAGGCGGGGTCGTGGCGCAGCGCCTCGGCCGCCTCCGTCATCGCTCCGGCCAGGTCGCCCGCGTCGAGCACCCGGCGGGCGACGGCCATCCGCAGCGCGGTGTCGTCCGGGCGCGCCGCGAGCGCCGCCCGCAGGCTGTCGAGGATCGGATCGGTCATGAGGATCTCCAGCTCTCCAGCAACGCGTCCATGTCCCGGACCATCTGGGCGAAATCCGAGTCGGCCCGAGCGGGCACCTTGCGCAGCGCGGCGAGCGCGTCGGGCAGCCCCCGGATCAGCACCTTCGTGCTGCTGGCGTGGTACCGGGCCATCGTCGTCCACATGCGCGTGGCCAGACCCAGCCAGTGCGCGCTCTCCGCGAGGGCCGCCGGGTCCGGGTCGGCGGTGTCGGAGATCCGGCCCAGCGACGGCTGGGCCCGCGCGACCGCCACGGTGGCGATCTTCGCGCTCTTGGCCGCGACCTGCGGCGCATCCGGCACGTCCGCGGGCAGCCCGCCGATCAGCTCCTCGGCTTCCGGCCAGCGATCGCTCTCGGCCAGCAACAGGGCCAGCTCGCCGACCGGCTCGCCCGTGTCCGGCGCGGCCGCCGCGGCCGCCCGCAGGGCCCGCTCGGCCAGCACGACGTCGCCGGTTCCCTTGGCGGCCAGGCCAAGTTCCAGCTGCACATCGCTCGCCGCGGGCACGAGCCGCGCCGCCCGCTGCGCGGACCGCAAGGCCTCGTCGCAGCGTCCCAGCTTCTGCAGGCATTTGGACTCCACCAGCAGGTAGAGCACCCGATCGGGATTGGCGTCCAGCACCCGGCGGGCGGCCGCCAGCGCGCCGGCGAAGTCGCCGAGCCCGGCCCGGGCCCGCACCAGGGCCAGCGGCACGTGCGGGTAATCCTCCGCCGCGAGCTGCTCGGCTATCCGCAGAGCCTCCTGGTACCGGCGGGCCTGGCTGAGCACCAGCGACCGGACGTAGCGCGCGTCCTGGTGGCCCGGGTCCGCGGCCAGCACGGCGTCCGCGAGTTCGCCGGCCCGGCGCAGGCCCTCCGGGCCCGCTTCCCGCGTGACCATCCGGTAGGCCAGCTTCCCCTGGGCGGCGAGCAGCCCCGGATCGTCCCCGGCCGCCCCCGGGCGGCTCAGGTCGGGCCGGCCGCGGGCGGCCAGGGCCATCTGGTAGAGCGCGCCGAAATGGCCGGGGATGCCGCGGCACTCGATGCGGTCGATCACCTCGTCGATGGCCTCGGGCGTCGCGTTCAGCCGGAGGGCCGCGTGCACCTGCTCGCGGGACTCGTCGAACCGGCCGAGACCGGCCCGGGCCAGCCCGAGCTGGAGGACGGAGTGCGAGTCGGACGGGTCGGCCCGCAGCGCCTGGAGGGTGGCGCGTTCCGCGTCCGCGTACTGCTGAACGTCGAGGTGGATCTTGCCGATCAGCCGGTGCGCCGACGCGTAGTCCGGATCGATCCCGATGGCCCGCTCGGCCAGGTCCATCGCCTCCGCCGAGCCGTGCGTGACCTCGTTGAGCGCCTCGGCCAGGTTTTCCAGGCAGACCGGGGCGTCCGGGTGCAGCTCGACCGCGCGCCGGGCGAACGGCACCCCGTCGCGGGGGCGGCGCAGCGCACGCTGCATCAGGGCCATTCTCAGCAGGCCCTGCAGGTTGTCGGGGTTGACGCGGAGCAGGAGCGCGGTCATGTCGGCCGCTTCGGCGAAGCGCTGGCGCATGACCAGGGTATGCCCGAGCAGGGCCAGGGCCTCCTCGTGGTCGGGTTCGCCGGCGAGCATCTGGGCCAGCATCCGGTCGGCGTCGTCGAACCGGCCCAGGTCCGCGAGGACCCGGGCCCGCCCGAGCGCGTCGTCATCAGCCACCGGTAACCCCTTGAGTGATTTGCCCGCTGAATACCTTAATGGGGCGTCACCCGATGATCTCGTCTTCGGCGGCGCCCGGCGGCAAACCGCGCCCGGAGCTGCCTACCTGCCCTGGAGCCGGACGTCGAGCGCGTCCCGGATCGCGTCCCCGACCAGGTTGAACGCGATGACGGTCAGGATCAGCATGATCGCCGGCGGGTAGACCATCCACCAGTAGCTGTCGAACAGGTAGTTCAGGCCATTGGAGAGCATCGTGCCCCAGTCGGCGTGCGGCGGCGGCAGCCCGAGCCCGAGAAAGCTCAGCGCCGCGTAGGTCAGGATCGCGTCGGCGATGGTGAACGTGGCGTTCACCACGATCACGCCGATGGCGTTCGGGACCAGGTGCCGGAACACCACCCGCGGGCTGTTGCCGCCCATCATCCGCGCCGCCTGCACGTATTCGCGGGTGCGCAGGGTCAGCACCTCGCCGCGCACCAGCCGGGCGGCGGTCAGCCAGGACAGCATCGTGAGCAGGGCGATGATGATCCAGACGTTCGGCGTGAAAATGTTCACCATGATCAGCAGGAAGACCAGGCTCGGGATGGCCAGGAACGTGTCCACGACGCGCATCATGATCGCGTCCACGAAGCCGCCGACGTACCCGGCGACCGCGCCGTACAGCGTGCCGAAGACCGCGGTGGCCACCGCGACCCCGAGACCGAGTTCGAGTGAAGACTGGCCGCCGAGCATCAGCCGCCCGAGGACGTCGTACCCCGAGGCGTCGGTGCCCAGCGGGTGCCCGGACCCGGGGGGCAGGGAGGCCAGGTTCAGCCGGACCGTGACCTGATTGGTGTGATACACCAGCGGGCCGAGGAAGCTGAACAGGACGATCGCCACGGCCAGCCCGGTGCCCGCCCGGCCCGTGCCGCTCCGGGCGAAGGACGCCAGGCCCGGGGCGAGCTCGCGCCGGCCACCGGGCCGGGCCAGGGCGGGGGCGGCCCGGGCCGGGTCAGCCTCAGCCGCGGCCATAGCGCACCCGCGGGTCGATAACGGCGTAGGCGATGTCCGCGGCCAGGCTGCCCACTACGGTGGCCACCCCGATGACCAGCGTGCAGCCGAGCAGGATGGGAATGTCGTGGCTGGTGGCGGCCTGGTACATGAGCAGTCCCATCCCCGGGTAGTTGAAGACCTCCTCGGCGATGACCGCGCCCGCGATGATCGACGGGAACGACAGCCCGACCATCGTGACCACCGGCAGGACCGAGTTGCGCAGCACGTGCCGGGAGAGCACCAGCCGCCGGGGCAGCCCCTTGGCCCGGGCCACCCGGATGTAGTCTTGGGCCAGCACCTCGATGGCCGAAGACCGCATGTACCGGCTGAAGCTGGCCAGCGAGACGAGGGCCAGCGTGACGACGGGCAGGACGAGCGCCCGCGGGTCGGCCAGCAGGCCGCCCAGCGAGCTGGCCGAGGGGGCCTCCGGCGGGAAGATGTGCAGCTGCACGGAAAACGCGGCGATCAGCAGGAAGGCGAAGAAGAAGTCGGGCATCGAGTACAGCGTGAACGACGCGCCGGTCAGCAGGTGGTCCCCGATCCGGTCCCGGTGTACCGCCTGGTAGATCCCCATCGGCAGGGCGATCACCAGCGCCAGCACGGTCGACAGGCCGACCAGCACGATGTCCTTGGGCACCCGCTGCGCGATCAGCGTCGACACCGGTTGCTGCAGCTGGTAGGAGATGCCGAAGTTGCCGTGCGCGAGCTGGCCGAGATAGGTCAGGAACTGCCGGTAGAGCGGCTCGTTCAGGCCGTACGTGCTGTTGAAGAGCGAGATCCGGCCCGGGGTGGCCCTGACCCCGAGCACGGACCGCGCGATACTGCCCGGCACCAGGTGGATCATGATGAAGATCACGATCAGCAGGCCGATCACGACCACGACGGCCTGGCCGACCCGGCGCAGCAGGTAACCCGTCATTTCGCGTAGTACCAGACCTCCGGGTTCAGGCCTCCGGAGATCGGGTTCAGCGGCGCGAACCCGCCGAGGTTGCTCTTGTACACCCAGACGTTCGATTCCAGCGGCAGCCAGAGCCAGGGCAGCTGCTGGGCCGTGTAGTCCTCGTACTGGTAGAACGCCTGCGTGCTCGACCCGTACTCGGTGGCGTTGACGAGGTTGTCCTCCTCCGGGCTCGAGTAGCCGCCGTTGTTGTTGACCCCGCCCGTGTTGAACAGGCTCGAGCCCGCCGGGTAGAGGTTGTACGGGATGTAGCCCTCGTCGACCAGCTGCCAGGCGCAGCCCGAGACGGGATGGCTGCTCGCGGTGCACACGCCGAACTGGCCGACCAGCGTGTTGAACGGTTCGGACTTGAGCGCGAACCTGATCCCGGCCTGCTCCTCCGAGGACTGGATCGCGGCCTCCTGCTGGTCCATGGCCGCCGTGCCGGAGGAGTAGAGGAGCTGGAACGACAGCCCCTGCCCCGCGGTGATGCCGGCGCCGCAGTCAGCCGCCCCGGTGCCCGGGCTCTGGCAGGTCGACGTCCCGCCCGGGACCACCTTCCATCCGTGCGCCTTCAGCAGCGAGACCGCCCTGGCCGGGTCGTACTTGTACGGGCCGCCGGACTTCTCCAGCGGCGAGGCCCAGTGGCTGAACGCCTGAACCGGCACCGGCCCGTTGCCCGGGTCGGCGTACCCCGCGTAGGCCTTGGCCACGATCTGCGGCCGGTCGATCAGCTCCTCCATGGCCTGCCGCACGTAGAGCTGCCGCAGGATGGGCCCGACCTGGGCGTTGTAGAAGTTCGGCGTGATCGCGGCCACGCCGGGCAGCGGCTGGCTGGCCACCGAGTAGCCCGACGACTTCAAGATCCCGACCTGCTGCACGTCGTTGAGCGGCAGCGTGCCCACGTCCAGGCTGCCGCCCGCGCGGAGCGCGTCGAGCTCGGCCGTGTCGGTGGTGTACGCCGTGTTGACCCACTTGGCCAGGCTGGGCTTGTCGGGACCGGAGTAATGCGGGTTCGGCACGTAGCTGTAGTCGCCGTCGGAGTTGAACGAGGCGAGCTTCCACGGCCCGTCGGTCACCGACCACAGCGGGTTGGTCGTGAACGCGGACATGTCCCCTCCCTCCTTCTGGAGGAAGGCGTAGACGGCCTTGGCGCCGGCCGTCGTCTCGTCGTAGTTGCCGACCTTGCCGGTCATCGAGGTCTTGTCCCAGGCGTGCTGCGGCAGCAGCGGGACGTACCCGAGCACGTCCTCGGCGTAGAAGTCCGGGTTGTAGGAGCGGTCGAGGTTGATCACTACCGTGCGTGAGTTCGGCGCGGACACGCTGGTCACGTCGGCCGGGAACTGCCCGGGGAGATAGTTGATCCAGTTCTGGTAGTCCGCCTTGAGCATGTTGTACACGAACGTGAAGTCGCGGCTGGTGATCGGCGTCCCGTCCGACCACTTCCACGGCTTCAGCACGATCGTGATCGTCTTGTCGCCCGCGCTCCAGGTCATCGACGAGTACAGGCTCTCCTGCGGGTTCACCGCGGCCTGGCCGCCGTCGCCGTTGTACACCAGGTACGGCCACATCGGCTGCGTCAGGTTCACGTTGTAGCCGTCGGTGTTGGTCGCCGGGGCCAGCGGGAAGATGAAGTTCGGGGCGGCGGCGATCCACGCCATGGTGACGGTCCCGCCCTTCTCTTTGGGTCCCGTCGGCGCGCCCTGGCCGGCGCCAATGCCTGAACTGCTGCCGCCGCCCGAGCAGGCGGCGAAGGTTACGGCCATCGCTGCGGCAGCGACCGCAGCGGCCAGACCACGCAAGGTGCGCATGGCGGGCTTCCTCTCGTTCCTCTGGATGGGCCACGCGCCGGTGCCGCGCGCTTCGATCTCTAGTGATCCTACCGATTTACTCTGTAATGTACCGGGCCGCACCACCGTCCGAGCCAGGGGCCGTACCGCTCGCCGCGCTGGCCCGCCATCCCGCCCCACTAGGCCGCGTCCGGGCGGCCGGCCAGTAAGGTCTGCACGCGCCGCAGGCACGCGGGCGCGGGCTCCGCCGGCCTGGGAGCGGCCGCTGATCCGCCGCCGAGGGACTCGCCCGCCATAGGTACATCATACGAAAAAGACCTAAATACGAAAGATCCCTAAATAACTGAACGAGCGGCCGTTACCGGAACTCCAGCCCGTCGAACGCGCCCGACGCGCGCCATCGGTCGATGTAGGCGAAGTAGGCGTTCGGGCCGTAGGGGTAACCGAGGCCGAGGAACGCCCCGGGGTCCTGGCCCTCGTTGTTGTAGTAGCCCGGCGTGCAGTCCGGTCCGCCGATGATGCTGCCCGGCCCGGATCGCAAGAGCGCGACCCACGCGTCCTCGGCGCCCTGGGACGGCTCGACCGCGGCGAACGCGTCGTCCAGGGCGCGGCGGACGGTCAGCGCGATCGTCCGGGCCGAGTCGACGATGTTGTGCGGGATGTTCGAGATCAGGTTCGCGCCCTGGGCCGGCTGCCCGAACAACAGGTTCGGGAACCCGCGGACGTGGATGCCGTGCAGCGTCCGCATGCCGCCGGACCAGTGCTCGGACAGCGCGCGGCCGCCGCGGCCGGTCACCTCGAAGCCGGCCCGCCGGGTGTAGGCGGTGCCGACCTCGAAGCCGGAGGCGTAGATGATGCCGTCCAGCTCGTACTCGCGGCCCGCGACGACCACGCCCGCCGCGGTGATCTCCTGCACGCCCTTCCCGTCGGTGTCGACCAGGTGGGTGCCTCGGTGGTTGAAGGCCTGCAGGTACTCGTCGTGGAAGCACGGCCGCTTGCGGCACGCACTGGACCGCGGTCGCCCCGGTGCCGATGATGCCTATCCGCCGGCCGGCCAGCTTGTCCATCGGCGCGCCCGCCGGGTCGCCGCCGGTGTAGCCGTAGTCCCACCGGCCGGTGTGGAACGAGTGGCCGCGGAACGAGCCGATACCCGGGATCCCCGGCAGCTTCGGCACGCTCAGCGGGCCGGTGCCCAGCACGACGAACCGGGCGGTCATCCGGTCGCCGCGGCTGGTCTCGACGACCCAGCACGCCCGCTTCGCGCAGCCGCGCCCCGGCGACCAGCCCGGCGAACCCGCCGCCGACGCACACCACCGTGCGGTGATCGGTCTTCGGCGCCCGCGCGGCCCGCGGCGCGGCGGGATCGTCGAGGTCGTGCGCGAACTCGCCGGCCAGGCGGATGTACTGGGCGTTGCCGTCCGGGCGCAGCCGCTTGTCCCGCTCGCGGGCGTACTTGCGGCGCAGCGCGCGGGCATCGATGCGCGCGGGCCGCGCCGGGCCGTCGGTCGCCGCCAATGCCGCCTCCGCCGAACGGGCTCCGTCACCGGTGCGAGACGGCGCCGCCCGATGGTGCCATCCTGGCATTCCAGTGCCCGCACCCGATAAGGAGACCACGCGATGACTGCCTGGACGGCCGACGAGCTGACCCGGATCGGCCAGACCGACGAGCTGAACCTCCAGTCCCTGCGCGGCGACGGCTCGCTGCGCGATCCCGTCACGATCTGGGTCGTCCGGCACGGCGACGACCTCTACGTCCGCCCGGTCCGCGGCCGCGCCGGCTGGTACCGGGGAATCCGGAGCCAGCATCAGGCGCATGTCAGCTCCGGCGGAGTCGACAAGGACGTCGCGCTGGTGGAAAGCGACGCCGACGAGGGCCTGAACGACGGCATCGACACCGCGTACCGGGTTAAGTACCGCTCCTACCCCGACAGCTTCGTCGACGCCGTCACCAACCCGAAGTCCCGCTCGGCCACCCTAAAGCTCGTCCCCCGCTAACCCCCCGTGCCCGCGAGGGGCTACTGGTCGTCCTGCCGGGCGATCAGCGTGCTCAGCATGCCCGCGATCTGCTGCTGCCCGGCGGCCGCCGCATCGAGTCTGCCCCGCACCTCAGCGAACCCGTTGTCGACATGGGATCTGAGGTCCACCAGGTCCTCGCGCATCGCGTTGAGCACGCGCGTGTTCTGCTCCCGGAACTCCCGGATCTCATGCCGCATGTCGGCGACGTCGCGGTCCGCGCCACCAGCCAGCACGCGAGCCGCGGCCGCATCCTGCGCGCTGTGCCGCACGCGTTCGTCTAGCTCACGGACCTGGGCCTCCAGCGCGGTCACGCGGGCCTCCAGATCGGGTGGCTGAGTCATGAAAGGAGCATACCGGCCGGCTCGCTCCCGCCGCGGGTCCTAGCGTGGCTACGGCCGCCCGGCGGTGCGGGCTACGCGGGCGTGCTCGCGCATGGTCTCGGTGCCGTCGGCACCGGGCTGGCGGCCGAACCCGCAGTACATCGCCACGCCGAAGTCGGAAAGGTAGCGCGAGGCCGTGGCGTGCCGGCGGCGCAGCCCCGCGACGCCGTCGACCGGCAGCACGATGCCCAGGAACACGCGAGCGTCGCCCGGCTCCAGGTCCACCAGCGGGCGGAAGAAGCTGCGGTCCTCGCTGCGCAGGTAGCGCGGCCCGGCCAGGTGCACCCAGTCCACGGTGCGCCCGGAGTTCGCGATCGCGAAGTTCGCCATCCGCACCAGCAGCCCCATGTCGCGCGCCTCGTACATCGGCCATTCCGGGAACGTTCCGTAGCACAGGTGGTAGCCGACGAGGACGTCCTCGGGGATCAGCCGGGTCAGCCGGGTGACCGGCCCGGCGAACCGCTCCCAGGCGCCCTCCGGGGTCCACGCGAGCACGCCCTCGATGTCCTGGGTCTCGTAGGCCAGGTCCCACTGGACGGCCAGGTCGGCGGGCGGGATGGCCGCGGTCAGCCGCCGGAGCTCGCGCGCCACCAGGTCCTCGAACGCCCGCTCGGCCACGGGGTAATCGGCCGCGAAGTCGGCCTTGAACCCGTTCAGCGCGCTGGCCGGGAACGGCAGCCCGACCTGGAAGCGCAGGCGGGCCGGGATCACTCCTTCGTCGCGCAGTGCGCGGAACACCCGGTAGCCGGCGATCGCGTCGTCGACACGTGGCCACGACTCCCAGTGCAGTTCTTTGATCCCCGAACGAATGCCGAACACCGGGGTCTCGTAGGCGTGCCGGGGTATCCCGGTCGGCGACTCGGTCTCCTGCACCACCACGACGTCCGGGTTCGGCCGGACCAGCCGCTCCCGCTCGTAGCCGACCCAGGCGGCCCGCGGCCCGGTCTCGCCGTCCGGCAGCGCGAACACCAGGTCACCGAAGAACTCGGCCGCCGAGCGCAGCGCCGCCTCGGACGAGCCGGCCGGCAGGCTTCCCACCAGCAGCAGCTCACTGTTCACTCGCGGCGCCATGGCCGCCTCCTTCCGCGTTGGCCACCGGGCCCGGGACCGGGCATCCTCGACACCATGGATAATGCAACCGCCGTCGTCACCGGTGCGAATAAGGGAATCGGGAAGGAAATCGCCCGTCAGCTCGCTGAAGCCGGCCTGACGGTCTACGTGGGCTCGCGCGACGTCGGCCGCGGCCAGCAGGCCGCGGGCGAGATCGGCGGCCGCGCCCGGCCGCTGGTCATCGACGTGACCGACGCGGCCAGCATCGCGGCGGCCGCGCAGCAGGTCACGGAGCTGGACATCCTGGTCAACAACGCCGGCGTCTCCGGCGACGGCCAGACTCCCGACGCAGACGACCTGGCCAGCTTCCGCCGGATCTACGAGACGAACGTCTTCGGCGCCGTCGCGGTCACGAATGCGTTCCTGCCCGCGCTGCGCCGGTCGGCCCGCCCCCGGATCGTCAACCTCTCCAGCGGCACCGGCTCGCTGACCTGGGCCACCGGCCCGCAGTTCCCGCACCGGGGCACGTTCGCCGCCTACCGGTCGTCGAAGGCCGCGCTCAACGCGCTGACCATCTTCTACGCTCACTCGCTCGGCGAGCCGTTCAAGGTGAACGCGCTGGCGCCGGGCCTGCGCCGAACCGGCCTCAACGCGACCGCGGCCGCGAGCGACGGCGACCCGGCCGAGGCCGCGGCGGGCGCCGTCCGGCTCGCGCTGCTCCCGGACGACGGCCCGACCGGGGCGTTCATCTCCTGGGACGGCACGCCCGTCCCCTGGTAGAACCGGCCGTACGGGCGCCCCACACGCCCAGGCGGCCAGGCCGCTGGTAGCGTTTTGCCCGTTTTGTGGATATTTACATCCCCGGACGCGGCGTTGCCATTCGAGTCGATGGGCCATCGACCCGAATCTATTGCGGTCGATGGGCCATCCACTCAGGATCGCTCCCGGGGTCAGCCGGGCAGATCAGTAACCGGGCGGACCTCGACCGCGGCGAACCGGGCGTCGGGCAGGCGGGCCGCGATCTCGCTGGCTCGTTCCGGGCTCGGGCAGTCGACCAGCAGGTACCCCGCGAGCTGCTCTTTGCTCTCGATGAACGGCCCGTCGGTCGCGGCCGGCAGCCCGCCGCGCACCCGGATCGTCCGGGCGTCTCCCGGGCCGGCCAGCGCCCCCCCGCGATCAGCTCGCCGGATTCGGTGATCTCCCGGTGCAGGGCCTCGGCCTGGCGGGCCAGCTTGCCGCGCTCGGCCGCGGGCAGGGCCAGGAACTCCGGGTCGCGCAGGAACAGCGGATGCTCCCAGTTCCGCGGGTTGCTGTAGATCAGCAGCAGGTACTTCATCTCGGCTCCCCTCTCCGCGCCGCCCGGCCGGCGGCCCGCTCAGGTGGACGGGCCTGCGACGCCGATCACGTTGCCCTCGGGGTCGGCGAAGCGCCCGACCGCGAAGTCCGCGCCGCCCCGCGGCTCGGGCCCCATCAGCCGCCGCCCACCGAGGCTCTCGGCCTGCCGGAGCGCGCCCTCGACGTCGGGAACGCCCACGTAGAACAGGACCTGGCGGGCGAAGCCCGGCCCGCCGCCGACCCCGCCGTTGATGCCGTCCCCGTCGCCGGTCGTGGTCCCGGCCACGAATCCGTATCGCCCCGGCTCCGAGACCTGGTCGCTGATCGCGTCGCCGGTCTGGTACTCCCAGCCGAAGAGCTCGCCGTAGTAGCCGCGCAGCCTCGCCGGGTCGTTCCCGATGATCTCAAAGTGCACCACTGGCCGTCCCATGGTCAGTCCTTTCCGCGCCGGTGCCCCGGCGCACGCGGGTTCACTCACCCCATGGTCGGAGCCTCGCCGCCGGTCTTGACATCCCGGGCCCGCCCGACATCCCGGGGGCGCCCGACATCCCGAGCCGCGCCCGACATCCCGAGCCGGGGCGCCCAGAGCTCGGCCGACTCAGATGACAGAAATTTGTGTTATCTCAGTTATAACTGTACTGTCGGTCGCATGGTTACTGATGCCGAACTGCGCTACGCCGACGAGGCCGGGCGGTTCTACGCCCGCCAGTACGGCTTCCCGCCGGTGACCGGGCGGGTCCTGGGCTACCTCGCCGTCTGCGACCCGCCGCAGCAGACGATCGCCGACCTGGCCGAGGCGCTGCTGGCCAGCCGCAGCGCGATCACCGGGGCGGTCAAGCAGATCGAGGACTACCACGCGGTGCGGCGCACCCGGGCGGCCGGCGAGCGGGTCGACCGGGTGAGCCTCAACCCCGCGGCGGCCCTGGAGCCGCGCGGCTTCGACGCCTCTATCTATACCGAGCACGCGAAGCTGGCCCGCGAGGCGCTGGCCCTGGCCGGCGGCGCCGCGGCCGACCGGCGGGCCGTCCTGGAGGAAGCCGCGGCCCTCTACGACTTCCTGGCCGCCCGGCTGCCCGAGTTGCTCGCCGAGTGGCACCAGCACCTCGCCGCGCTCCGCGCCGCCGCCGGCCCCAGCCCTCCTACCCCGACGGTCCCCGAC
>Ga0102924_1002051_pt1 | contig 22441 bp, 26 predicted proteins | sample PaiPotPPM11metaG_FD_80116 | JGI IMG/M metagenome (GOLD analysis project Ga0102924, IMG submission 80116) | Iron sulfur acid spring bacterial and archeal communities from Banff, Canada, to study Microbial Dark Matter (Phase II) - Paint Pots PPM... ...
ACGCGGGGTCGAAGCGGCATTCGCCGCCGACCGTCGGCACCCCGACGCAATTGCCGTAGCCGCCGATGCCGGCGACGACGCCGCCGACCAGATGCCGCGTCTTCGGATGGTCCGGGCTGCCGAAACTCAGCGAATTCAGCAGCGCGACCGGGCGCGCCCCCATCGTGAACACGTCGCGCAGGATGCCGCCGACCCCGGTCGCGGCGCCCTGATAGGGCTCGATAAAGGATGGGTGGTTGTGGCTCTCGATCTTGAAGATAACGGCGTCGCCGTCGCCGATGTCAACGACCCCGGCGTTCTCGCCCGGGCCGCAGATCACTCGCGGGCCTTCGGTCGGTAATGTCTTCAGCCAGATTTTCGACGATTTGTACGAGCAGTGCTCGCTCCACATCGCCGAGAAGATGCCGAGCTCGGTCAGGTTCGGGATGCGGCCGAGGATCGCAACCGCGCGGTCGAACTCGTCGCGGCTGAGCCCCATCTCGGCGGCGAGTTCCGGCGTGATGTTGCTGCCGAGGCTCATGGCAATACGGCCCCTGCCTGACACGCTGCTCCCGCCTGCCCGGCGCCGCCGCGGAATGACGATTGGAAAGCGAATCGTTCACGCCAGCCGGCCGCTCTGTTGCGGCCCTCGCGCGCGGGCAGAATCAGATCAGGACGAACCTGCTGCAATTTCATGATTTCAGGGTTCAGGAACAGGCGATAACAGGTCATATCAAGTTGCGCCCTCCGACGCTCCCGGCCAGTCAGCCAAATTCCCTCAGAACAGGGAATTTCTTGCAATTTAACAGGGAATTCGCGAGGGCCCTTTTCAGAAGGAAAATGTCGAGCCGCCGGCAGATATGTTCGCGATACGTTCACGTCAAGGGGCGCTGCCGAGAAAATCCGTCCGCGGCTTTGCCACGGTAACGTAAATCAGATGTCACTCCGGGAGCGCGCAGCGAGGCGGCGGAACCCATGAAGACGAAATTCGCCAAGTGCGCACCGTCGCCGATGCCATAACGGCCGGGCGGCAGTGTTCTTGGGTTCCGCGCTCGCACCTTCGGCGCGCCCCGGAATGACGGGTTGGTTTGGACTTCCGAACGCGGTCACTGCAGCGCGCCGACCAGCCCGGAGAAGAAGGCCTGGCCGTCGGTGCCGCCGAGCAGCGGGTCGGTGGCGTTTTCCGGGTGCGGCATCAGCCCCAGGACCGTGCGGCTCTCGTTGAAGATTCCGGCGATCGCGCGGGCCGAGCCGTTGAAATTGTCGGCGTCGCTGAGATCGCCCTCGCCGTTGCAATAGCGGAAGGCGACGCGGCCCTCGCCTTCGAGCCGGTCGAGGGTCGCCGGGTCGGCGGTGTAGCTGCCGTCGTGATGCGCTACCGGGACCCGGATCGTCTGCCCGGCCGAATAGCCGCAGGTGAACACCGTTTGGTTGTTCTCGACCTTCAGATGCACGTCGCGGCAGGCAAAGGCGAGCGAGCGGTTGGTCAGCAAGGCGCCCGGCAGCAGCCCCGCTTCGGTCAGCACCTGAAAGCCGTTGCAGATCCCCAGCACCGGGGTGCCGCGCTCTGCCCGCGCCCGGACTTCGTGCATGACCGGCGAATGCGCCGCCATCGCGCCGCAACGCAGATAATCGCCGTAGGCAAAGCCGCCGGGCAGGACGATCAGATCGGTTTCCGGCAGCTCGGCTTCGCGGTGCCAGATTCGCAGCGGGTCGCGGCCGGTGACGCGCTTCAGCGCCATCGCGACGTCGTGCTCGCGGTTCGAGCCCGGGAAGATGATGATGGCGGCGTTCATCGGCGCGTCATCCGCTGCGGCGGGATCAGGCTCACATACGCCTGCCGCGGCGGCCGTTCAAGCCGGCCCGGCGCGGCCGGCTCGGCGCCGCGAATCTACTTCTTCTGCGGCTGCTTTTCGCTCAGCACGATGGCGGTTGCGGCACCGAGGCACAGCAGCGCCTGAAGGCCGAGTCGCGGCACCTCGAAGCTGCGGAAGACCAAAAACACGCCGACGCTGCCGTACAGCGTCGAGATCGACGACAGCGCACTTTGCAGGATTGCCAAGGAAAGCATCGAAACCGCCCTACCACACGACCGATCCACCGGACCCGGAGCGCAACCTCCGGCAGAGTTGATCAATTGTCCATCAAATAGATGGTTAATTGACAGACCCCTACCATAATCCGCACCGGTTCTCTGGAGTGTGAACCGGAGAGTTCAGGTTTTGGTTTCGTCGGTCATGAAATCAGGCATTTCGAGGGATCGGCCGGCTTCTGCGGCGCCGGGTCGGGCGCCTGGAAGGCGACGCCTTCGCCATTGTCGCCGCCGACAATCCGGAGATTGGCCTCGCTCGGGGGCTTGTCCGGGTCGGTGCCGGTGGCCAGCACGTCGCCGGTGACGGTTTCATGCCGCTCCGGCCATGACAGGACGAAACGTTCCAGGGTGCGGCCGGTGCCGCCCGGAGGATAGATCGCCTGCGACAGCATGAAGGTACGCCCGGCGATCACCGGCCCGACCTCCTCCTGCGACTGGGCCCAGACCACGGGCTCGCCGCGAAACCAGGCATTCAGCGCGGCCGCGTCGTCATGGGCGCCGTCGCCCCACAACACGATCGTCCCGGCGGCGCATTTCGACGGCTCCGCGGCGCCGGCGGGTAGGGCCGCAAAAAGCGCGAGTCCGAAGCACAACAGTCGCAGCATGGAGGCCATCGGGCTTGCCAATCAATCATTCTGTCGTCCCGGCGCCGGCCGGGACCGATGCTGCACCCGCTCGGGCGGCGCGGGAGTGGGTCCCGGCTTGCGCCGGGGAAACACCATTATTTATCGCCCTATTTATCGCCCTGCCCGATTTCGATCGCGTAGTCCTCGATGACCGGGTTGGCGAGCAATTGCCGGCACATCGCCTCGACTCGCGCCTTGGCCGCGATGGGGTCGGTATCCGTGAGGTCGAGCTCGATCAGCTTGCCCTGACGGACGTCGCCGACGCCCTCGAAGCCGAGCGCATGCAGCGCGTTGCCGATCGCCTTGCCCTGCGGGTCGAGAACCCCGGCCTTGAGCCGGATATGGACGCGCGCCTTCATCGCCGCACCGGCGCGCAAGGCAGCGTCCACTTTCGCAGTGCGACTGTCATTGCATCGTCCGCGGGCCGCGCATATCGGCCGGGCCGCCGTCGGGCAGGATGCCGAGACGGCGAGCGACCTCCTGATAGGCTTCCTCGACCCTGCCGAGATCCTGGCGAAAGCGGTCCTTGTCCATCTTCTCGTTGGTCCGCGCATCCCACAAGCGGCAATTGTCGGGGCTGATCTCGTCGGCGACGACGATGCGCATGTCGTCGTCGGTATAGAGGCGGCCGAATTCGAGCTTGAAATCGACGAGGCGGATGCCGATGCCGAGGAAAAGCCCGTTCAGGAAATCGTTCACCCGCAGCGCGGTCTGCACCATCTCGTCGAGGTCGTGGGTGCTGGCCCAGCCGAAGGCGGTGATGTGCTCCTCGGTGACAAGCGGATCGGCGAGCTCGTCCTTCTTCAGGTAGTACTCGATGATCGAGCGCGGCAGCAGCTTGCCTTCCTCGATGCCGAGCCGCTTGGCGAAATCGCCAGCCGCCAGATTGCGCACGACAACCGCGATCCGGATGATCTCGACCTCGCGCACGAGCTGCTCACGCATGTTGAGGCGGCGGACGAAGTGGGTCGGGATGCCGATCTCCGCCAAGCGCAGCATCAGGAACTCGCTGATGCGGTTGTTGAGGACGCCCTTGCCGGTGATCGTGCCGCGCTTTTTGTTATTGAAGGCGCTGGCGTCGTCCTTGAAGTACTGGACGATGGTGCCGGGCTCCGGCCCTTCGAACAGCACCTTGGCCTTGCCTTCATAGATCTGGCGGCGCCGCGACATGGCCATTCCAACGTACTCCCTTGACCGCCTGATATAGCAACCGGGCGAGGCGGCAACAACAACGCCGGCCGAGCGTCAGGAGCGCGCGACGTCGCGCCAAGGGCTAGGCTCCGGCAGCCAGGCGGCGAAGCGGAAGGCAGGCCGGCGCTCGGGGCTCGGCATTGCCGGCAATGCGATCAGGCCGCTCGACACCGTGGCAAAGCCGCGCGGCGTGCGGAACCGCATCGCCGCCTCCGGCGGCATGCCGGGCGGCGGCCGATCGTCCGAAAGAATCGCCTCCCATTCGGCCCAGTCGCCGCGGTCGGGGTCGGGGGGCGCGGCGGCCCGGAAGCGCGGCAGCGCCAGGTCGAGCCGAAGGGTCGAGCGGTCGTCGATATCGCCGGCGGCGATCAGCGACAGCCCGTCCTTCAACGGGTGCGCCTCGATCGGCCGGCGGCCGGCATGGCGCAGCCAGAAGCCGTCGCGATTGTCGGCGACGATCAGGTTGAAGCTGCGGTAGGCGGCCGGGTCGAGATGGGTCAGCGCCTCGGCGGCGGCGACCGCGTCGGCATGGTCGAGCGCTTCCAGCACCAGTTCGCCGCGCGAGCGCTGGCCCGGGGCCGGGCCGAGCGAGCCCTGCCGGTTCAACACCGCGGCGGCGACGCCCCAATCGTTGATGCCGAGCCACGAGCCGCCGGCCAGCAGGTCCTGACCGGCGACGATTTCGGGCCGGTCCGGCCAGTGCCGGCCGGGCGGCAATGCCGGGCGGTCGACCATCTCGTCGCGATTGGCGCCGACGACGAGCGGCCAGTCGTGCTCGGGCCGGCGCAGGATCGCCAGGGTGCACATTCAGGCACTCGCCTCTTGCCGCGGCGGCTGTGCTAGTCTCGCCGCAACCGGACAGCCCTTTTCGAGATCGGATCCGAGCGCCATGAATGCCTTTGAGGAACGCGAGAAAGAGTTCGAGACCCGCTTCAAGCACGACCAGGAACTGCAATTCAAGGTCAAGGCGCGGCGCAACCGGTTGCTCGGCCTGTGGGCGGCGGAGAAGATGGGCCTCTCCGGCGAGGCGGCCGACGGCTATGCGCGCGAGGTCGTCGATGCCGAATTCGACGGCGGCGACAAGCACGTCGTCGCCAAGCTCGCCGCCGATCTCGCGGCAAAGGGGCAGAACGTCAGCGAGGCGCAGGTCAAGTTTCAGCTCGACCACGTCGAAGCCCAGGCCAAGCAGCAGATCATGCGGGAATAGGCCTGCCGCGCTGGAATAAGACCTATTCGGCCGCGTCGGCCCGGCGCGGCCCGACATATCGGGCGATATCGACCTCGTCGATCTGGTCCGGCAGCAGAAACATCTCGGCGTAGCGGCGATAGACGCCAGAGGTCAGGAACAGCTCGAACAGCTCCGGATCGATGTGCTGCTCGCGGCTCATCTGGGCCATGATGCCGATGCACTCGGACAGGGTCTTGCGCGCCTTGTAGGGCCGGTCGCGGGCGGTCAGCGCCTCGAAGATGTCGGCAATCGCCATGATCCGCGCCGGGATGCTCATCTGATCGCGGGTCAGACCGCGCGGATAGCCGGTGCCGTCCATCTTTTCGTGGTGGCCGCCGGCCCATTCGGTAACGCGGCTCAACGTCTTGGGGAACGGCAGCGCTTCGAGCATCAGAATCGTCTGCACGATGTGGTCGTTTATGTGGAAGCGCTCCTCGGCGGTCAGCGTGCCGCGGCGGATCGACAAATTGTAGATCTCGCCGAGATTGAATTTCTGCGCCGGCGGCGTCAGCACGAATCGGCCCTGCTGGTCGGCGCTCACCGGCGGCGCGTCGTGCGGGATCAGGTGGCTCGGTTTGTCGGCGAGCAGGTGCTCGACCGATGGCAGCGGCTCCAGTGTCTCCGGCAGCCGCGAGGCCTCTTCCCAGGAAATGCCGAGCCGGTCATCGAGCGTGCGCACCCAGGTGATCGCGCCGATTTGCTTGAGCCGCTCGATTTTCTCCGGCGCCATCACCTCACCGCCGATATTGCATTCGGCGATAAAGAAGAAATCGTCGTCGAGCTGACGCAGGCGGACGTCGCGCGCCTCGCGCAAGGCCGGCTCGTCGCCGCCGGCCAGCACCCCCTTCAAGTACTCGATCTCGGCGTCGCGCTTAACGATTTCGAAGCGGGTGCGGATTTCGTGGATGCGGTTGTAGATCGTTTCGAGCTTTGTCGCCTTGTCGACGACGTATTCCTTGGTCGTGACCTTGCCGCAATCGTGCAGCCCGCCGGCAACCTCCAGCTCGTACCATTCGTCGCCGGTCAGGTGGAACTCGGCGAGCGGCCCCTCTGCCGCCGAATCTGCGGCGCGGGCCAGCATCGTCGTCAGCTCGGGAACGCGGCGGCAATGGCCGCCGGTATAGGGCGATTTGGCGTCGATCGCGGCGGCCAAGATGCGCAGCAAGGAGCGGAACAGGTCGCGCTGCGCATCGATCAGCATCTGCTTGTCGAGCGCGACCGCCGCCTGGCCGGCCAGCGCCTCGATGACCAGCTCAAGCTCGGTCATGAACGGGATCGTCTCGCCGTCGGGCGAGCGGGCGTTGATCAGCTGCAGGACGCCGACGACTTCGGCGTCGTGGTTCTTCAGCGGCACCGTCAGGAAGGATTTCGAGCGATAGCCGGTGCGCGCGTCGAAGGCGCGCATGCCGCTGAAATCGTATCTCTCGACGTCGTAAGCGTCGGCGATGTTGATGGTATGCCCGCTCAACACCGCCGCCGCGGCGACGTTCTTGTAATTGGGGCTGCCGTCGGGCGCCCGCAGCGGCACCGGCGGGAACGGGATCGGCGCCCCGGTGGTGCCGCCGAGCGCGATGTTCATCGTGTCGTTGCGCATGATCATGAAACGCAACTCGCCGCCGCCGCGGCTGACCAGGTAAAGGGTGCCGCCATCGGCGTTGGTCAGCCCCTTGGCGCCCAGAAGGATTTGTTCCATCAGGCGGTCGTGGTTCGGCTCGGCGGCGAGCGCGATGCCGATCTCGATCAGGCGCCAATAGCGCCGGGCCCGCTCATCGGCGGTGGTGGCGTCTACATCTACGTCCAAATCGACGCCCATGCCCCACCTCCCGGACCGCCGGCGTCCCGCGATTGGCGAGACGCCGGCCGCCGCAGAGACGGTTAAACGACCGGCGAGCGGCCGCCATCCACGTTGATTGCACAACCAGTCACGTATGATGCCGCATCAGAAGCGAGGAAGCACGCCACATTCGCGAACTCTTCGGCGCGGCCCATCCGGCCCATCGGCACGCCGCGGCCGGCCTGCGCGATGAAATCATCGAGCGACACATTGGCACCCTCGCGCTTGTGCCGGCGCACGATCTGATCGCTGACGATGACGCCGACATGCAGCGAGTTGACCAATACGTTGTGCGGCGCCCCCTCCATCGACATCGCTTTGGTCAACGCCATCTGAGCGGCGCGGCTGACCGAAGTCGGGGCGCTATCGGCGCCGGGCGCCTTGGCGCCGATGTTGAGGACGCTGATGATGCGGCCCCATTTGCGCTGCTTCATCTGCGGCATCAGGATGCGGCAGAAACGGATCTGGGCGAACAGCTTGAGGTCGAGATCGGCCTGCCACTGCTCGTCGGTGATCGTCTCCGACGGCCCGCGCGTCGACTGACCGGCATTGTTGACGAAGATGTCGACCTTGCCGAATTCGCGGTTTGCCTGGTCGCAGGCCGCCTGGATCGGCGCCGCCTTCGACACGTCGCAACTGATCGCCAGCACCTTGCCCTTGCCGCCCATCGCCTGGATCGCCGCCTTGGCGTCGTTCAGCGCGGCCTGGTCGCGCGCAAGGATCGCGACATCGCCGCCCGAGGCTGCGAATTCCTTGGCGATCGCGAGGCCGAGGCCCTTGCTGCCACCGGTGACGATCGCGCTTCTGCCGTCGAGCCGAACTTCCATGTCGCGTCCTCCTTCGTCGAGTTGGATCAATACTATCGTCATTTGCCGCGAAAGCGGGAATCGAGAGCGATCGATTGTTGCCGGCACCTGGACCCCAGCCTTCGCCGGGGTGACAAGATTGGAAATCTCGTCACTTTGCCGTGAGCCGGTCGATTTCGTCCATGTCTTCCGCCGAGGGGACCCAGGCCGCGGCGCGGACATTGGCCTCGACCTGCTCCGCGCTGGTCGCGCCGGCGATGACGCTGGCGACTGCCGGGCGGCGCAACAGCCAGCCGAACGCCAGGTCGAGAAGGGTCTTGCCGCGCGTCTCGCAGAAGCCGGCAAGGCGCTCGACCACCTCCCAGTTGCGCGCGGTCAGATAGCGCTCGGCCATCCGCGGCGTATCCGACAGGCGCCCCGCCGGCAGCGATCGGCCGCGCCGGTACTTGCCGGTCAAGAGTCCGTTGGCGAGCGGCGAAAACGGGATCATGCCGAGCCCGTACGACTCGATGACCCGCCCCAATTCGCCCTCGATCTCACGTTCGAGGACGCTGTAGCGCTCCTGGCAGGAGACGAACGACGCGATGTTGGCCGATTTCGAGGTCCACAGCGCCTCGACGACCTGCCAGGCGCGCAGGGTCGAGCAGCCGATGTAGCGGACCTTGCCCTGGCGAACGAGGTCGTCGAGGGCGCGCAACGTCTCCTCGATCGGGGTGCGCGGGTCCTCGATGTGCTGCTGGTAGAGGTCGATCCAGTCGGTGTTGAGGCGTTTGAGGCTCGCTTCGACCGCGCTCATGATGTAGCGCCGCGACGCACCCTGCAGCCGCCCGGCGCCATCCATCGGCCGGGCGAATTTGCTGGCGAGCACGATGTCGCGGCGGCGCGCGCCAAGCGCCCGCCCCAGATACTCCTCCGAAGCGCCGCCCCCGCCGTAGGTGTCGGAGGTGTCGTAAAACGTGATGCCGAGGTCGAGAGCCTTGTGCACGACGCCGCGGGTCGCCGCGGCATCGAGCCGGCCGCCGAAATTGTTGGTGCCGAGCCCGACCGCCGAAACGATCAGCCCGGACCGGCCGAGATTGCGCTGCTCCACTGCCCTGCCCCATTGCCATGCCGGCCCTCACCATAGCCAGCCGCCTGATGAACTGAAAGTTTCGGTCGTCGCCGCGTTCGGGTAGATTGGCGGCGGTGCGGTTTGGTCTCTTGGTGCCGGAGATCGGCTGGGAGCGGCAGAAGCTTATGACCGAGACACCCCCTTGGGAGCATGACGCGATCGGATTCCTGCGGCGGGCGGCGGCGCAGCTCCGGCTGCTCGCCGAACATGATCCGCAGGTCGGCATCGAGCTTCGCCACCTGGCGGGTCAATTGGAGGCCGAGGCCGACGATCTGGAGGGCCGAGCTCCCGGCAAAGACTAGCGCCCGCCGCGGTTCAGCAGCAGGTCGCCAGCGTCCAATGGCTAGGGCCGGTAGTCGGCGGCAGCGGTTTCATCGAGGCTCGCCCGCCCCCCCCACAGCGCGTTGAACACCGGGGTCAGGACGATCGCCAGCGCCAAATTGAGGACCACCGTAAACAGCGCCGTATAGCCTGGAAACGTGAAGCTGCCGATGTGCAGCGGATAGATCGGGGTCAGATTGGCGGCCGCCGCCATCCAGGTGCCGAGCACGGTCCCGACCGCCCAGCCGACCAGCAACGCCCAATCGTTGAACCATCGCGTATAGGCGCCGCCGATCACCGCCGGAAGCGTCTGGATGATCCAGATGCCGCCCAACAGCTGCAGGTAGATCGCGTATTGCGTCGGAATCAACAGGATGAAGACGAGCGCGCCGAACTTGACGACCAGCGACACCACCTTCGCCATCTGCGCTTCCTGCCGGTCGGTCGGGTTGCGGTTGATGAACTCGCGATGGATGTTGCGGGTGTAGAGGTTGGCTGCCGCGATCGACATGATCGCCGCTGGCACCAGGGCGCCGATCCCGACCGCGGCAAAGGCGATGCCGACGAACCAGGACGGGAAGCTGTGCAGGAACAGCGCCGGGACCGCAAAATTGTTGCCGAACTCCTTGAAGCCCTGGGCGTATTCCGGCATCGACGCGACCCCCGCGGCGATCGCGAAGAACCCGAGCAGCGCGAGCAGGCCGAGCATCAACGAATAGCCCGGCAATAGCGCGGCATTGCGGCGGACTGCGCCGCCGCTGCTGGCGGCGAGGATGCCGGTCATCGAATGCGGGTAAAGGAACAGCGCCAGGGCCGAGCCGACCGCCAGCGTCGCATAAGCGCTGTAGGCGCCGGTCGTGCCCGCTCCCGGGACCGCAAGCAGCAGCTTGGGCGGCGGCACCGCGGCGAAGATCTTGCCGAAGCCGCCGAGTTCGATCGGGATCACGACGATCGCGGTAAAGGCGGTCAGGTAGATCAGGATGTCCTTGACGATCGCGATCGAGGCCGGCGCGCGCAGACCGCTCGAATAGGTGAAGGCGGCCAGGATCACGAAGGCGATGATCAGCGGCAGGTCGCCGCCCCATCCGGCCGACGAAATCCCGAGGCCGCCGATCACGACCTGCAGGCCGACGAGCTGCAGCGCGATGTAGGGCATCGTCGCGACGATGCCGGTCACCGTCACGGCCAGCGCGAGCCAGCGGTTGCCAAAGCGGCCGCGCACGAAATCGCCGGCGGTGATGTAGCCGTGCTTGTGGCAGACATACCAGATGCGCGGAAACACCAGAAAAAAGATCGGATAGGCGACGATCGTGTAGGGCACCGCGAAAAACGCGACGGCGCCGGCGCCGAAGGCAAGCGCCGGGACCGCGATGAAGGTGTAGGCGGTGTAGAGATCGCCGCCGATCAGGAACCACGTCACGACCGTGCCGAAGCGGCGGCCGCCGAGGCCCCATTCATGCAACAGATCGAGATCGCCCCGACGCCACCGGGCAGCGGCAAAGCCGAGCCAGGTGATGAAGGCGAACAACAGGACGAAAACGATCAGCGCGACCCAATCGACGTGCTGCACGGCGTTTCCTCGCTGGATTCCGGCCGGTTATCCGGCCGCTTGTCTCGCTTCTACTCTTCGGTTTGGAAATAGACGATTGCGGTCAGCACGCCGCCGATGATGATCCACAGCAGCTGATACCAATAGAAAAACGGCATCCCGATAAAGGTCGGATCGGCCTTGTTGTAGAAGGGCGGCCACAACACGGCGACGAACTGAACCAGCAGGAGCAGGTACCACCAGCTCCAGCCGCGACCGGTTCTTGGCGATGACTGCATCGTGCCCTCCCTAAGAGACCGCCGCGGACCGGCGGAGACCCAGAGCCCGCAGTCGAGGATCTTGCCTCGGTACGGTCACAGATGTGTAACGATTCCATGTCCGACGCGAGCGGGCAACACTACTCGCATGCGGGCAAGCGCTGTTCGGCTCTCGCGTCAGGGTTTCTCGGCGTCGGCGGCTCTATATCGAAAACAGGCAAGTCGGCTTGGTGCCGAGGGGCACCGGCAGAACCGGGCGAATCGATCGCCTGGCGCCCCGCTCTCCACGCCCCGGGACGGCGCCGTCAGCCCGTGGCGTCAGCCGGATGCAATACGAAGCCGGCGGGGCGGCCGGCCCGGCGGGCGGCCTCTTGCGGCGGCAGGGCCGCATCCCAGGCGTTGGCGTCGAAGCGGCAGCCGTTGACGGCGTCGGCCGCGCGCGAGACGACGTACAGCAGCGGCGGCACCATCTCGTCCGGCTCGACGAGGCGCGCCGCCCGGCCCTCGCGGCTCATCGCGCGCATCTCGTCCGCCATGCCCGGCGTGTTGGCGCCGGCGCCGGGGTTGACGATGTTGATCGTGACGCCGGTGCCGGCGATGTCCTTGGCCCAGACCTCGGTCGCCAGTTCGAGCGCCGCCTTCGAGGCGCCGTACGGGTGGGTGCCGAGCCGGTTCATCGTGTCGAGCTTGGTGGTGACGTTGACGATGCGACCCCAGCCCTTCTCCAGCATCCCCGGCGCGACCCGCCGCGACAGCCGGTCGGCGGCGAGGAAGTTGGTCGCCATCACATTCTCGATGATCTCGTCGCCGACCTCCCAGAAGCGCTGCGGCGTCGGGCGGCGGTAGCGGTCGGGGTCGATATAGGTGAAGGTCAGCCCGGCATTGTTGACGAGAATGTCGGCGGCGCCAAACCGTGTGCGGGTTTCGGCGACGACGCGGTCGCACTCCTCGGGGCGGCGCAGATCGGCGACGAGCGGCGAAAACCGGTCGCGCAGCTGCAACTCGCTCGCGAGCGCGGTCACTTCGGCAACGTCCGATTCGATGTGCCCGACCGCGGCGACCGCATGCCCTTCGCGCGCCAGGGCGAGCGCCATCGCCCGGCCGAGGCCGCGCAACCCGCCGGTGACGATCGCAACGCGTTGTTCCATCCCCAACTCCTAAGAAATCACCACAGAGCCACAGAGCGCACAGAGATTGAGATCATAGGACGAATCGCTTGATCCCATTCTTCAGTAGGGCCGCGTTGAAATTGATCAACAGACCAACCCGGTGTCTGCTCAGCCGGAGGTAGGTCAATATCTGGGCGTCGTGAATCGGCGCCAGCTGCTCGACGATTTGATTTCCAGGATCAGCGCGCGCTCGACGACCACGTCCAGCCGATATCCGCAATCCAATCGGCGACCCTTATAGACGATTGGGAGAGGCACCTGCCGAGCGTGTGTGAAGCCTGCATCTTCGAGTTCCGCGCATAGGCACTCTTCGTATGCGGACTCCAACAGGCCCGGCCCGAGCGTGCGATGAACGTCGATCGCGAGCCCGATCACGCGCTCCGTTAGCGGGTCTCGTTCGGCCGGCCTCTCCACCTTCTCTGTGTCCTCTGTGCCTCTGTGGTGAACTACACCTGGGCCAGGTTCAGCGGGCGCTGGTCGAAGGCCGGCATGATCTCGTCGGCGAAGGTGCGCAAGCCGGCGACCGAGGCGCCGGGGGCGGCGAACAGCACATTCTCGACGCCGCCGGCTTCGAGGCGCTTGAGGCGGGCGATGATCTCCTCCGGCGTGCCGAGCAGCGGCGCATCGTCGAGCTCAAACGCGTCGGGATCGTCCTTGATGTGGTGGTAGCGCTCGGCGCCGGGGCCGCGGGCGAGGTCGCCGATGTTCTTCAGCACCTCGCGGCGGGTGACGATCGCCCGCTTGCGCTCTTCCTCGTTGTGGACGATCTGCAGCCCCCGCGTGACTCCGACCATCATCGGGTCGTAGCGACGGCCGACCGCCTGGCACTCCTCACGGAAGATTTTGACCCGCTCGATGATCGTGTCGATCGGTGCGATCTGGTCGAGCAGCAGATTGTAGCCCTCGCGGGCGGCGCGCCGGATCGAGTCCGGGCTGCCGGCGCCCATCCAGAATGGCGGATGCGGCTGCTGGATCGGCGCCGGCTCGACGACGATGTTGTCGTAGCGGCACCACTTGCCCTCGTAGGAAAACCGGCCCTTGCTGGTCCAGGCCTGCCGGATCACGTCGATCGCCTCGTCGAACCGGGCGGTGGATTCTTCCTGCGGGATGCAGAAGCCGGAGAACTCGTAGGGGCGGTAGCCCTTGCCGACGCCGAAATCGAGCCGGCCGTTGGACAGCAGGTCGAGCGTCGCGGCCTCCTCGGCGACCAGCACCGGGTTGTGCCACGGCAAGACGACGACCGCGGTGCCGAGTCGGATCTTCTCGGTCCGCGCGGCCAGGTAGCTGAGCAGGTTCAGCGAGGCCGAGACCTGGCCGAAGCCGGTGAAATGATGCTCGACCAGGAAGACGCTGGAAAAGCCGAGCTCCTCGGCGGCGACGATGTAGCGGATGAATTCATGGTAGCCGTCGCTGTCGCCGGCCGGGCCGCCGCGCGCCCGCGCGCCGCCGAATAGTCCGAATTTCATGGGTTTGCTCCGTTGCGCCGCATCCCGGGAATGTATGGCGCGGCATGGTGATAATCGAGTGCTGACCGGCTCAACGCCGGAATTGCGGCGCGACCTCGCGCATGAAGCGGGTCAGGCTTTCGGCCGCCTGCTCGTGCGGCATCAGCCCCATGCGGAAGACGGCGATGACGCCGCCGACGCCGATCTTGTCGAGCGCGGCGATGTCTTCGGCGACGGTCGCCGCCGAGCCGTGGATCACGCCGTCGCCCCTTCCCGCCCGCGCACCCGGCAGATCGCCCGGCGGCACCGCGATGCGCATCCCGGTCTCGGCAAAGATGCGGTTGCGCATCTCGGCGCGCGCCGCGGTCATCGCGTCGAAGGTCGGGAGCGCGACGCGCTCGGCTTCGGAATCGGACTCGGCGACGAAGACATTGCGCCAGACCCAGCTGGCATCGAGGTTGCGGGCGATCGCCTCGTCGCCGTGACCGGCCTCGCGCATCGTGCGGGTATAGAGCGCGACCCGGTCGCGCGTCGTCTCGAACGACCGCACGTTCATCAGGAACGGCTTGCCTTGTTGGGCCAGTTCGATCAGCGAGGCCTCGCCCGAGGCGCCGCGGATCACCGGCGGGTGCGGCCGGGTATAGGGGCGCGGCCGCAGCATCGGCACCTGCAACTGCCAGAAGCGGCCGTCATGCTCGAAGGCGCCGCCGGTCCAGGCGCGCAGCATGATATCCTCGGCCTCGTCGAGGCGGGCCTGGGCCTCGCGATGGTCGATGCCGAAGCCCTGGTAGTCATAGATGTTGTAGGAGCTGCCGCGGCCGAGGCCGACGATCAGCTTGCCCTTCGTCAGATGGTCGAGAAACGTCATCTGCTCGGCCAGCCGGATCGGGTGGTGCAGCGCCACTTGGAACACGGCAAAGCCAAGCCCGGCATGGCGCAAGGTCGCGGCGAGCGCGCCGGCCAGGCCGATCGGATCGGCATAGACCGAGATGCCGTCGAAATGATGCTCGGCCAGCCAGACGATATCGACGCCGAGCTCGTCGGCGAGATGCGCCTCGCGGATCGTCTCGTCGATGACGATGCCGTCGCGCGCCGGATCGCGGCTGTCGGGAAACAGGAAATTGCCGAATTTCACCTTGGTTCTCCTTCACCCGACCGTAACGCCGACCGAGTTCACGGTAAGTCGTCCCAACACGAGAGATTGCATCAACAAGGGCCTGATCTTCGGCCGCGTGCTCACGCTTGGGCGATCAACAAAGATTGGCGATGCGCCTCCCTAACGAACTCGGGCGAGCGCACACCCGGGGCCGATAACGCAATGCGCCGCAAACCCTGCCTGCGGAGCCGCGCGCGGTAAGCGGCGGTTCTTTCTCGCCAGTTCTCGGCCATGGGGGATGACCTAATCGATAAGGGAGCGAGGCGCCAGCCCTGCTAGGCACCCCTTTGCCAGTGCGCTACGGTCGCGCATCCAAGTGGAGGAGCACCATGATCGACCTGCATTACTGGCCGACGCCGAACGGCAAGAAGGTGACGATCCTGCTCGAGGAGGCCGGGATCGAGTACCGGGTCGTGCCGTGCAATATCCAGCGCGGCGACCAGTTCACACCAGAATTCCTGGCGATCAACCCGAACCACCGGATGCCCACCATGGTCGATCACGCGCCGAAGGGCGGCGGCGCGCCGATCGCGGTGTTCGAGTCGGGCGCGATCACGATGTACCTCGCCGAGAAGGTCGGGAAATTCTGGCCGCAGGATTTGCGCGGCAAATACGAGGTCACGCAGTGGGTCATGTGGCAGATGGCCAACCAGGGGCCGAAGCTCGGCGAATGCGGCCATTTTCGTCGGGCCGGCCCGGACGCGGGCGACCTGACCTACCCGATCCGGCGCTTCACCGACGAGGCCAACCGGCTCTACGGCGTCCTCAACAACCGGCTCTACAAGACCCGCTATGTCGCCGGTGACGAGTACACGATCGCCGACATGATCTGCTATCCGTGGACCGTGAATTGGAAGGCGCAGGGCCAGGAGATCGACGAGTTCAAACACTTCAAGCGCTGGTTCGACGAGATCGGCGAGCGGCCGGCGGTGAAGCGCGGCATGGCGGTCGGCGCCGATCTGCCGCCCGACCCGGCCTCGCTGACCGACGCGGACCGCGCCCGCATCCGCAAGATCATGTACAATCAGCGCGCCATCCCGGTGTCGGGCTAGCCGCGCGCGAGTCTTCGGCCCGGCGAGCAGGCCCCGCGCTTATTCCGCCGGCGCATCTGACGGACAGGGCTGTCTTCCTGTCCGGGGCGCGCGAAAACGTCCGGGTTGAACGGCGGCGGCCCAATCTCTCCACCAATCCGTGCGGCATCAGATTCTCCTTATCCTTTTTGACTACGCCGTCCGAATATTTGGCTCTACCTGCGGGCACGCTTAACTTGAGCTTTCTGGAGGCGGTTTGAACGTAACGACAGGAAGTGGAGAACGTTATCTTGGCGAAATTCCCGCCTGTTCTTTTGCTGGTTAATCAGGAAGGGATAAGCACACAGGTTCTGCACTGCCTGCGCCTTCTTGGCATCGAGGTTCATTTACTCGCCGCGCCGGCGGCGCATTTCTTCCGGTGGTCGCGTTATATCCGGTCATTTCACCGGTTTGGGGCCTGGATCGAGCTTGCGCATCGCGACCGGCTGCTGGAGATCATGCGCGCCATCGTGCGGGCGCACGGCATCGGATTTGTCATCGCCGCCGATTTCGAAGCCGGGCGCATGCTGGCCAGCGCCGAACGGGATCTGCCGATCCCGATATTTCCGACCTCGCCTCCGGCAATACTCGACGCCTACCACAACAAGGCGAGCTTTCTGTCGTTGTCCCGCCGCAGCGCCGTCCCGATCGCAGACTATCTCGTGGTGCCGGACAAGGAAGACCTTTGTCACGGCGAGCTGCGCGCCCGGTTCGGCAAGCACTACGTCGTGAAGCCCTGCGGCGAGGGCAACAGCAACGGCGTGGTCTACGTGTCCAACGAGGACGCGCTCGTTTCCGAAATCATCGAAAACCCGTTGTACGACTACAAGGACTTGCTGGTATCGCCGTATATCCCGGGGCGGGACGTCGGCCTCAACGTGTTCGTCGAGAACGGCAGGGTGCGCGTCGCCGTGCCGCAAACCCGAATCGGCCCGACCATCCGCTTCATCGACTGCGAAGCGCTGGTCGAAGCGGTGCAACCGGTGATGGCGATGGGACACTACACCGGCGTGGCAAATCTCGATGCCCGTCTGCTGCGCGACGGCACGGTCAGGGTCCTTGAGTGCAACCCTCGCTTTTGCCTGTTCGCCTCCGCGGTATCCGGGGCCAATTTCGTCGAGATCGGGTTACGCTCGGTCTTCGACGGTCGCATGCCGGCGGTGCCCAGCCTTGTCGGCAAGCAGGTCATGCCCGCCAACAACGCCCTTCTGTGCCGCGTGAGAGGCGGTAAGGGCGCGGCCATTTCGGGGGAGACGCGGCGACAGCTCGGGATGACCGCCCGCGATCCGATCTGCTGGATTGCGGCGGAGCTGACCTATCACTGGCGCAAATACCGACAACGCCGCGCCCAGGCGGCGCTCCGTCGCGACACCCGGGTTCAAGCGACCTTGGCGATTGCTCATAATCTCCGCCTGCGACGAGCGTAGCGTCCGACCGGCTGCGTCTTGTCCACGCACGAGCCGGTTCCTATTATCCGGGCCATGCCGGCGCCGACCGATCCCTCTGCCGCCCGCGGACCCTCGCTGCGGGCCATTCCCGAGGGCGACAACCGCGAGCGGACGATCTGCGCCGAATGCGGCTACATCCTGTACGACAACCCGAAGATCGTCGTCGGCTCGGTGGCGCGCTGGGGCGACCGCATTTTGCTGTGTCGGCGCGCGATCGACCCGCGCCGCGGCTTCTGGACCCTGCCCGCGGGGTACCTCGAACTGCACGAGGCGACCAGCGCCGGGGCCGAGCGCGAGGCCTGGGAAGAGGCACAGGCGCGGATCGACATCGAGGGCCTGTTAGCGATTTACGACATCCCGCGGATCAGCCAGGTGCAGCTGATCTACCGCGCGCGGCTGCTCGACGAGGCGGTCGCGGCGGGACCGGAAAGCCTCGAAGTCGGCCTGTTTCACTGGGACGAGATTCCGTGGGACGACCTCGCCTTCCCGTCGGTGCATTGGGCGCTGCATCATGAGCGCGAGGCGCAGGCGAGCGGCGATTTCGCGACCCGCTGCGCGCCGCCGCACCAGAACAGCGGCATCGGCGAATAAAGGGCGCTACGCCTCCAGGCCGACCAGGCTGTGGGCGTAGGAGCGGGCGTCGAACGGGCGCAAATCCTCGGCGCCTTCGCCGATGCCGATGGCGTGGATCGGGATGCCGTATTTCTCGGCGAGCGATACGAGGACGCCGCCCTTGGCGGTGCCGTCGAGCTTGGTCATGACGATGCCGGTGACCCCGACCATGTCGCGGAAGATCTCGGCCTGTGCATGCGCGTTCTGGCCGACGGTGGCATCGAGCACCAGCAGCACCGCGTGCGGCGCCTCGGCATCGACCTTCCGCAAGACGCGGACGATCTTCTGCAATTCGGCCATCAGATTGGCCTTGTTCTGCAGCCGGCCGGCGGTGTCGATCAGCAGCACGTCAGCGCCCTCGGCCTTGGCCTGGGTCAGCGCGTCGAAGGCGAGGCCGGCGGCGTCCGAGCCGGTCGGCCGGGTCAGCACCGGGCAGCCGGCGCGCTCGCCCCAGATCTGGAGCTGCTCGACCGCGGCGGCGCGGAAGGTGTCGCCGGCAGCGAGGACGACGCGCCGGCCCTCGTCGCGGTACCGCTTTGCCAATTTGCCGATCGTCGTCGTCTTGCCGCTGCCGTTGACGCCGACGACGAGGACCGCGAACGGCTTCTTCGCCGGATCGAGGCGCAGCGGCTTCATCACCGGCTCGACCAAGCGGATGACTTCCTCGGCCAGCGCGCCGCGCACCTCGTCGGGCGAGACCTCCTGGTTGAAGCGGGTGCGGCGCAACGCGGCGACGACCTCGCCGGCGACGCCGGTACCCATGTCGCTAGCGATCAGCAGGTCTTCGAGCTCTTCCAGCGCCTCGGCATCGAGCCGGCGGCGGCGGAAGATGACGTTGATGCCGTCGTTGAGGCGCGACGAGCTTTTCGACAGGCCTTGGCGCAGGCGGGCAAACCAGCCGCGCCGCTCCTCCTCCCGCTGCTGTTCGGACTGGGGGGCGGCCTCCGGCAACTCGGCGACGGCCGGATCGGCATCGGGGGCGGCCTCGTCGGCGACGCCGCGGCGCCAGAACCTCATGACAGCGGCTCCCCGACCAGCTGGTTGCCGCGGATCGCGGTGAAACGCATGCGCCGCAGCGCGCCGGCTGGTACGGTTTCGGGGCACGCGACCTCGGCATAGAACGGCGCCCGGCCGCGGCCTGCGCGTTCGATCAATACCTCGGCGGTCGTGCCGATGCGGGACCGGAAATCGGCCGCGAGCGCCGCCGCGCCGGCGGCGCGCAGCTGCGCCGCGCGCTCGCGCACGATTGACGGATCGACCGGCGGCATCCGCGCCGCCGGGGTGCCTGGGCGCGGGCTGTAGGGGAAGACGTGCAGGAAGGCGATGCCGCATTCCGCGACGATGTCGAGGCTGCGGCGGAACATGGCCTCGGTTTCGGTCGGGAAGCCGGCGATCAAATCGGCGCCGATCGCGATGTCGGGGCGCAGCGCACGGGCGCGGCGGGCGCAGGCGATCGCATCGGTGCGGCTGTGGCGGCGCTTCATCCGCTTCAGGACCAGATCGTCGCCGGCCTGCAATGACAGGTGCAGATGCGGCATCAGCCGCTCCTCGGTGGCGAGCAGGTCCCAGAGCTCGGCGTCGATCTCGCTTGGATCGAGCGAGGACAGGCGCAGGCGCGGCAATTGCGGCAGGGCGGCCAGGACACTGCGCGCGATGCGGCCGAGGCTCGCGGGCTCGGGCAGATCGGCGCCGGAGGCGGTCAGGTCGACCCCGGTCAACACGATCTCGCGGGCGCCGGCGGCGACGAGACCGCGAGACTGTTCGACGATGTCGCGCAGCGGCAGCGACCGGCTCGGCCCGCGGGCATAGGGGATGATGCAGAAGGTGCAGCGATGGTCGCAGCCCTGCTGCACCTGAAGGTAGGCGCGGGCGCGGTAATGCCCCTCACCCGTCCTCCGCTCCGCGTCGGACGCCCTCTCGCCGTGAACGGGGCGAGGGGAAAAGGTGGCGGCGCGCTCCCGCTCCCCGCCTGCGGGGAGAGGATCGGGGCGAGGGGCAATCGCGTAGCTCGCCGCCGCCAACTTGGCCGTGTTGTCGAGCACGAGGTCGACTTCGGGCATTGCCGCGTAGGCATCCGGCTGAAGGGTGGCGGCGCAGCCGGTGACGATGATGCGGCGGCCGGGATGCTCGCGGCGGGCGCGGCGGATCGCCTGACGCGCCTGGCGTTCGGCCTCGGCGGTGACGGCGCAGGTGTTGACGATCACCGCGTCCGCCAAGCCGGCCTGACCGGCGGCGCCGCGGATGACCTCGCTCTCGAAGGCGTTGAGGCGGCAGCCGAAGGTGACGATGTCGACGGCGCTCATCGGCCGGCCAGCCAATCGGTGTCGAAGCTGCCTTCGAAGCTCAGCGTCGCCGGGCCGGTCATCACGACATGGCCGTCGTCGCGCCAGGCGATGTCGAGGCGGCCGCCATCGACCAGCGCCGCGGCCGAGCGGCCGGTCAGGCCGCGGCGATGGGCGGCCACCAGCGCGGCGCAGGCGCCGCTGCCGCAGGCCGGGGTCAGCCCGGCGCCGCGCTCCCAGACCCGCAGCCGGAGCGTCGCCGGGTCGCGGATGGCGGCGACGCCGATATTGGCGCGCTCGGGAAACAGCTTGTCGTGTTCGAGCGCCGGCCCGAGCACGGCGAGGTCGATCGCCTCGGCATCGGGCACGAAGAACGTCGCGTGCGGGTTCCCCATACTGGTGCAGACCGGCTCGGCCAGCGGCCCATTCACCAGGTCGGCGCGCAGCGTGTCCATCGGCCGGGCCAGCGGGATGTCACGCCAGTCGGTGCGCGGCACGCCCATATCGACCGAGATCAGGCCGCCGGGCGCGGCTTCGGCTTCAAGCAGGCCGGCGGCGGTCTCGATGCCGATGCGCCGCTGGCCGGTCTCGGCGGCGAGCAGCGCGGCGACGCAGCGGGTGCCGTTGCCGCAAGCCTCGGCCTCGCTCCCGTCGGGGTTGCGGATGCGCATCAACACCTGCGCCGACGGGTCACGCGGCGGCTCCAGCAGGATCACCTGGTCGCAGCCGATCCCGGTGCGGCGGTCGGCCAGGACGCGCGCAGCGGCGGCGTCGATCGCGACCGCCTGCGCACGCAGATCGACGACAACGAAGTCGTTGCCGAGGCCGTGCATCTTGCGGAACGCGATCCTGCCCATGGCCCGCTTATATGGCGGCGCCGCGAACGCTGTCCAACGCCGCTAGCCGGCGTGGTGCGGGGCGGGCTTCGCCTTCGCCGGGGCCGGACGATTTGGCATGGCTGCCTTGATCGGCTGGGCCTCGGCCTGGGCCGGAGCACGTGCGGCGGTCTCCCGTTCGGAGCCGGACCGCGCCGAGGCGGTCTTGGCCGGCTTCGCCTTAGCCGCGGCAAGCTTGGCCGGCCGGTGCCTGCTTTTCGCTGCGGCGAGCCTGGTGGCGCGGTGCCGGCCCCGCGATGCGACATGGTGCCGGGAGGAATGGCGGCGGGCCGCCACCCTGGCAGGCGCGCGCGGCGACTCGGCGGCGAAGGATTGGCCCTGCGCGAACGGATGCACGATGCCGCCGTGACCCATCGGCGCCCCGGCCTCGTTGCTGAAATAGTTCGGCACGCCGGACGGCGCGCTGAAGTTCTTGGTGCCGGCGGGCGGCTCGGCCGCGGCCGCCGCCGCCGCGCCGACCACCAGGGCAAGGACGACCAGCAGAAGACGCAACCCCCTCACCGGTTGCGGTCCTTCCACTCGGCGTAGGTTACCCGGTTCATCTCGAACAGATCGGTCGTGCGCGCGTACCAGCCGCGGCCGTGCATGCGCCCGATCAGCCGCATTTTGTCGGTCTGGACGTAGAACCGCTCGGGATCGACCATGCCGTCGCGGATATGGATGTGGATCACGCGCCCGACCTCGAGCGTCGATTGGCTGCCGAGCGACAGCCCGGTGATGCGCTGGCATTCGAAGCTGACCGGTGCCTCGGCGATGCGCGGCGCCCGCACCCCGACCGAGGCGAGCGGGTGCAGATCGGCCTTTTCGAGTTCGCCGATTTCGGTCGGGAAATCGACGGCGCAGACATTCATGCGCTCGGCGATCGCCTCGTCGACCAGGTTGACGACGAATTCGCCGGTGTCGCGGATGTTGCGCTCGGTGTCCTTGTAGCCGTCGCCGCCAGGGGAGCCGGGATCGCCGGGGCTGATGCCGAGCACGACGACCGGCGGACGCGAGCTGACCGCGTTGAAGAAGCTGAACGGGGCGGCGTTGATGCGGCCGTCGCCGTCGACCGTCGTCACCAGCGCGATCGGCCGCGGCACGACGGAGCTGATCAACAGCTTGTAGGCGTTCTGCTCGCCGATCCTGGCCAGGTCGAAATGCATGCCCCGCTTCCCCTTCGCGCCGCTGCGGCGGCCGGCAGCATAAGTGTATTCGCCGGCGATGCCAGTCCGATGTGCCCTATAACGAGGGCGATGCCGGAGGGAAGGCTTTCTCAACGCGTGAACCGAACGTCGCAGGCGCCGCGTCGGCGACGCCTGGGCGTCAGCCCGGCGCTGGCGGTGCTGCTGGTCGGGGTGGCGCTGGGCGCGGCCGTCGCGCCGGCGCT